>Ga0310690_10009238_pt1 | contig 12381 bp, 4 predicted proteins | sample AusTroGonzalo_MG_2_FD_207661 | JGI IMG/M metagenome (GOLD analysis project Ga0310690, IMG submission 207661) | Bovine rumen microbial communities from tropical cattle in Woodstock, Queensland, Australia - Gonzalo_04 (v2) (version 2) | ecosystem: Host-associated > Mammals > Digestive system >...
CGAAGCCTAACTGTCCGCGCTGCCTTGCCGTCGACTACCGTGCTTTGACGATAAAGCACATCACGGCTCTTCATGACGGGCTGAAGGCGCGCGGGGTGACGCCGATGCTCTGGCACGACATGTTCCTCAAGAAGCGCGACCCGAAATGGTCTGGCTCTGTCGCCAACGGCACGGACGTTTCCATCACGATCCTGGACGAACTGCCGCGTGACATGGTGATCTGCGACTGGGTCTATGGTCTTAAGGCCCCAGATGGGAACTACGCATCGCTAAAGTACTTTAAGGACAAGGGCTTTGAGGTCGTCTCCTGCCCCTGCCACAAGGTTGACAACACGATGGTGCAGAGGGAATCCGTCCTCAAGCTCGGGCTGAAGGGAATGCTCGTGACAACGTGGGGCTACGGGCAGGGCAAGGAGAAGGGCAAGGTGTTTGCCGATACGTTTGCTGGTGGGGCAGCGGCGGCGTGGGGATCGACCTACGAGGAAAACCCCCTCTGGAAGTGGCATTACGATCTTGACCTGATCCGCAACCTGCGCGACGTGGTGCACGATATGGAGCTTGAGAACCACAACGACGCGGGCACCTATCTGGATTGACATTTTGAAAACGCCCATCATAGCTGCGTTCGTCTTCTCGTTGTCCCTCGTGGCAATCGGCGGGAAGTTGACATTTGATGAGCCGGCCCCCGGACGCGACTCGGGGCGCATCTACTACTATGTCCCAGATGGGATTGACCTTTCCAGACCCGCGCCGCTGCTGGTGTTTCTTCACGGTGGAGGTGTCGCGTCTACGGATGCCATGGCGCATTTTGCCGTCGCAGCGGAGCCAGAAGCGGCGTCTGCGTTCAATTTGTTTCAGATGGCTGAAATGCCATTGCGGGTCTATTATTTTGCGCCGCATCGCATTGAGGAGGGAAGCCGATGCGAGACGGCCGCAATCCTGATCCATGGCTGGGGCGGAGGATTGAACATCACCAGGGATGTTGAACCGTTCGCGGCGGCGCTTGCCAAGGCCGTCGGACCATCGGGCACGGCTCCATATGTCGTCTCGCCGCTCTTTCCGCGCAGGAGAATTCTTCAGAAGAACGGCAAAGATGACGGGCGGGCCGTGTGGAACGATTCTTGGGGACGTGACTTGTCCAAGCGAGGTAGCCCCGATGATGATTGGCGTGGCGGCGGCGATGCCGTGGGCGTGAAGCTCAGCTCGTTCGACGTCGTAGATGCAATTCTGGCGGCATTTGGCGATAAGGAGCGCTATCCCGCCCTTAAGCGCGTGATCGTTACTGGGTTTTCGGCCGGAGGACAGTTCGTCAGCCGGTATGTTGCCGTAGGGAAGGGGTTCGTGCGTGAGGGAGTGGAGGTGCGCTATGCGGCGATGGCTCCATCGACTGAGTTGCGGCTTGATGACGATGTGCTGTGGCACTATGGGCTTAAGGGCCGGCCGCGCTATTCGGCGCAGATGACGCGCGAACAGATGCTCAACAACCTCTCCCGCCGTCGCGTGTGGCGTGCGTGTGGAACTGAGGACGTGCTTGGCAAGAGCCTTGACGTCTGTCCGGAGGCTATGAGGCAGGGCAAGAACCGCTATGCGCGTTTTCGCAGTTTTGAGGAGTATGTGAAGCAGTTTCCGGATTGGGCGAAGCAGGTCTCGTTTCATGCAATCAATGGCGTCGGGCACGAATCCATAGTGGCCCATACGGAGAAAGCTTTCATCGATTACGCCCTTGGCCGCGATGTGGAGATGCTGCCGTCGCATTTTGACGGCAAGACGCCCGTTGTCGTGGAGACGGAAGCGTTCAAGCTCGTCGTCAATCCAGATGCAACGGCGCGGTCGCTCGTCATCAAGGCGACGGGAGAGGAATGCCTTGCGCCGGAGGCGAAATTGCCCGTGTTCGCGTCCGTCCAGAAGCGCCCGTTCAACAACGAGACGCGCCTCGTGCAGATGGCGAAGCGCACGATGTATCCGGCCAACCGCGTCCGGCGCGACGGCGACATCCTGCGCATAGGGTTCGACACCGCGCCTTACGAGGTGGAGGTGCGCGTCAGGGAGCGGTCGGGGTATGCCGCGTTCGAGATCGTGCGGTTCATATCCAACACTGTTCAGGAAAAGCAGTATGGCGGCCTTGAGCCATGGAAGATGGATGTGCCGCCGATCGAGGAGTTCCGTCTCGTGCAGCTGCCCGTCGTCGAGCGCAGGAACTTCGGAGACTGGCTGAACGTCGAATGGGACGAGAACGCGGCGGTTGCGGTCGTTGGCGCGACGCCGTATATGGACGTCGATCACGAGAAGCGCGGCGACTGGCGGCTTTTGCGCGCGGATGCGCTTTCGGGCATCGGGCACGGCATCACGAACGGCGTTGCCGTAATCGCCGCCGGGGCCGGGAAGGACGCGCTTCTTGCGCAGGTAGAGGCGATGGAGAGAGACTACGACTTGCCGCGCGGCGTCGCGAGCCGTCGCAACCCGCTTCTTAACGCCTCGATATACTGGATGAGTGACATCTCCGTCAACAACGTCGACGAACATGTCGCCAACATGAAAAAGGGCGGCTTCCGCATGGCGCTCATCTACTATTCGGGAATGTTCCTAAACGAGCGCGCCTACACCCACTACGGCAATTACGACTTGAACCCCGAACGTTTCCCCAATGGCTACGGCGACTTGCGGATGGTCCTCTCGAAGATCAAGGCGGCGGGCGTTACGCCGGGCTTCCACACGCTCCAGACGTTCATCGGCTTCAAGAGCCGTTACGTGACCCCCGAGGCCGATCCTCGCCTCAACGTGAAGCGCTATTTCACGCTGGAGCGTCCGTTGCCCGCAAATGACGCGACATGCGACGTCTACGTTACGCAGAACCCAGTCGATTCGCCGATGCACCCGATGTGCCGCATCCTCAAGTTCGGCACGGAGCTGATGCATTACGAGGGCTACACAACCACGCCGCCGTATAGATTCACCGGCGTAAAGCGCGGACACTTCGGCACGACGGTCAAGGAGCATGGGCGCGGTTACACGGGAGGCATTCTCGACGTGTGCGAATGCACGGCCACAAGTTGCTGCATCGACCAGAACACATCGCTTCAGGACGAGATCGCCGAGAAGATCGCGAAGGTCTACGACTGCGGCATGGAGTTCCTCTATTTCGACGGCTCCGAGGACGTGAACGCGCCGTGCAACGTGAACATCTCACTTTCCCAGTGGAAGGTGGCGCGTCGCTGCAGCAAGATGCCGCTCTTCACGGAGGGCTGCGCGAAGACGCATTTCGGCTGGCATCTCCAGAGCGGCGCCAACGCCTTCGACGTGTTTCCTCCCGAAGTGTTCAAGGAGAAGATCGTCGAATATCCGTATCAGGCGGCTAAGCGGCTCGCAAAGGATTTTACGCGCGTAGATTTCGGCTGGTGGAAGGTCTTCCCGGGAACGCAGCCCGACATGTGGGAATACGGCACGTCCAAGGCGGCGGCGTTTGACTGTCCGGCGACGATGCAGATGAACCTGCACCGCGTCCGAGCCAACGGGCGCATGGACGACCTCTTTGAGACTGTCCGTCGTTGGGAGGATGTGCGGGCCAAGAAGTGGCTTACGTCCGAGCAGAAGGAAATGCTTAAGGACCCGAAGCGCGAGTTTCATCTCTATATTCCGCCCAACACCAACTACCAACTACAATCTACCAACTACCATTTAGTCGAGTGGAAGCAGATTGACGTTGCGGGCGGAAAGTGGACGGATGTGCGGGCGTTCATTTTCGAGCGCAATGGAAAGCGCGTTGTCGCATACTGGCACGTCAATGACCGTGCCAGCCTTGTCTTTGCCGAGCCGCTTGATGGCACATCGTCGCTCGATGCCGCAGGCATGAAGTATTTCGAGACGGCGCTTCCGGCAGAGGTGGTCCGCGCCGCCTTTGCCTCCGCCACCATTCAGCCATCGGCCCCCAACTCTCAACTCTCCACCTTCGCCAAGGCTACGGTGGACAAGCCAACTACCAACTACCAACCACCATCCCGCCACATCCCCAAGCGCATCATGGGGCGCGACTACTGGCCGGCCCTCTACAAGTACCGCGACTGGCTGCCTGGAGCCAAATACGACAACAGCGTCTTCGAGGTGCGTTTCGACAACCCTGACATCTTCAAGATTCCTGCGTTCCGCGACGCGGCGCCTGTCTATTGGGCGCGCAACGATCCGCCGCCGGTAGATGGCGCGAGCGGCACGTGGCGACATTTCGCCGACAACTTTACAGCCGGCGAGCGCGACCGCGAGATCGTTGATTCGAATCCGCATCCAGATAGACCCTTCCTTTTCGCCGCGACGGCCAACCGCAAGTTCTGGACGTGGGGCGCGGAATGCGACCTCGACCACGCTGAATACGCCCAGTGGCTTGCGCGGCATCCTAACGCGCTCTACAGCGGTACGATATTGGAATGGGACAACGACCTTATGCTGGCCTATCGCCGACTTGCAGTCCTCACCAACGCCGTGCGCCGCGCGAAAGTCGAGGCACTCATAGGCAAGCAACCGCCGAAGACGCGCGAGGAACGGATGGACGTGATGCGGCGTCAGTTCGCTGATCGCCGCAAGGCGGCATATGGCGGCAAGATGGCCGTACATGCATCGCACGTATTTAGCCAGCATCTTGGCGCGGACTGCGGCGCAGACGTGCTTGTCGTCGAGACGACCAACTCGTCCGGCAGCCCAACGAGCAATTCCGAATACCGCTGGAATCTCGCCCCTATGTTCGTTCGCGGCGCGGCGCGGCAGTTTGACCGTCCATGGGAGTGGTACTGGGCCGCCTACATGAACGGCTTCCGCACGAACGGGGAATGGCACGACAGCGCAGCCTGCAGGTATCCCGAAAAATCCGACTACGGCACTTCCGCGAGCCTGATGCGCCGCCTCTACTACTTCTCCTACCTAAGCGGCGCGAATATCACGCAGCCAGAGGAGTGGTCCGCATATTTTCTCGCATGGGACGAAAAGTCTGGCAAGACGGTGCTCACGCAGCGTGGACGCGACTATGTAGCCTACCACGATTTCACTCAGGCATACCCTGGCCGCGGCGTTCCATATACGCCTGTTGCAATATGCATCCCGCTCTCGCGTGGCTATCCGGCCTATGGTGGTTGGCCGTGGGCGGAGAAGGGCTACGGCTACACGCAGAGCGACTTGATGTCCGATGCTGTGTTCTTCTCGCTCGTGCCCGGGTTCGAGCGTGCCAAGGCGATGAAGGCGGGGGTTGAGACGAATCTCCACAACTCGCGCTTTGCCCAGATGTACGACGTAATCTGTCCTGACGCACCGAGCCAGTCGGCTGAAACGACGCTTGACGTAATGAAGAGCTACAAGGCCCTTGTCGTAGCGGGCGAGTTTGCCGACCCCAAAGTCGCCAAGTGCCTCGCCGAATACGAAAAGGCCGGCGGCAGGGTCGTGCGGCTGTCCGCCTTCGCCAACTACCAACTACCATCTACCAACTACCATCTAACAGTCGGTCAACTCAAGGCAGGGAAGATGAAGTTTCCTGAAATTGAGGCAATCTTCGAGGGACTAGAGAAAGACTATTTCCCGTTCAAGGTCGAGGGCGACTGTCTGTACGGCGCGAATCGCACGGCGGATGGCTGGTGGCTCTGGGTGTTCAACAACAAGGGCGTCACGAAATTCACCGACGCTCCGCACACGGTTGACCATTCCTTCGATGCCGACATTACTGTGTCGAGCACGAAAGGTTTCATAGCGGCGGTGAAGGGACTGCTAACGGAGAAGGCTGTACCCGTCTCGGGCGGTACGTTCAATCATCGCATTGCGGCGGGCGACCTCGCCGTGTTCAAGATAACCGTTGACACGGTAGGCGTGTCGGTGGCGCAGGCGGAGTTTGCGAAGTACTATCGGGCCGTTACGGGAAAGGCTGTGCCGCAGGATGTTGTAAAGTTCGCGATAGACCCAGCCGTGTCGAAGACGGGCAAGGATGCGTATTCGATAGTCTCGAGTTCCGGGTTTCGGGATCCGAGTTCCGGGTTCCGGGTTTCGGACCCGCAACCCGCAACCCGCAACTCTCAACTCGCAACCAGCAACGAGAAGCCATCAACAGCGAGAGTCACAGTCACAGGCTCGAATCTGCGAAGCGTTCTGTATGGCGTGTACGATCTCCTGGAGCGCCGCGCGGGTTGCCACTGGTTTTGGGATGGCGACGTCGTTCCGAAAAAAGACTTCATCGACCTTTCGGGGCTGGACATCCACGAAGAGGCTCACTTCGAGTATCGCGGCCTTCGCTACTTCGCGCATCGCGGGCTTACGCGTTTTCAGGCGGAGCATTGGGGCTTCGACGACTGGAAGAAGGAGATCGACTGGATGCTAAAGCGGCGGCTCAACGTGTTCATGCTTCGCATCGGGCAGGATGACCTTTTCCAGCGGACATTCCCCGACGTCTGCGGTTATCCCGATCCGTCAAAGAACCTTCCCGGCACGGGGGAAGGCTACGACAACCGCACGCTTTTCTGGAGCCTCCAGTACAGGGGCGAACTGAGGCGGCGCATTCAGGCGTATGCATTCGAGCGGGGGCTTATGGCGCCGGAGGATTTCGGCACGATGACGCACTGGTATTCGCGCACACCGGAGGATTTTCTCGAGAAGAATAACCCGCCGTTTCTGCCGCAGGCGACGAGCGGCTATGCCGAGAAAAACGGGCTCGTCTGGGACGTTCGCGACGAGAAATGGGCGGACGAATACTGGAAACTCACGAAGACAGCCGTCGACGCGTACGGGAAGGGCGCGCCGCAGCGGCTTCTGCACACGATCGGCCTTGGCGAGCGTCGCTGCTACACGAACCGACAGGACAACTTCAACCTCAAGGTCGAGGTCCTGGACAAGTTCCTCGCCCGCGCGCATCGCGACTATCCCGATGCCAAGGTGCTTCTCGCAGGATGGGATTTCTACTTCACGTGGCATCCCGACGAGGTGAAGGCGCTCGTCGGGCGGCTCGACCCGAAGCGCGACATCATCTGGGACTACGAGGGCGATGCCACCCGCGACTGGCGCAAGGAGATGCAGGGCCTCAACAACAACTTCACCAAGTGGGGCGTTGTCGGAAAGTTCCCCTACACCTACTCTATTTTCCTCGCATACGAGTCTGCGCTTGATGTGCGCGCGAACTATCCGCTCATCGAGGAGAGGCAGCGCATTGTCCAGAACGATCCTGCCTGCGTAGGCTACATCTTCTGGCCGGAATCGAGCCACACCGATACGCTATGCCTTAGATACTTCACGGCGAACGCGTGGGACAAGGAGGCTGTGCCGCACGAAAATGTTCTGGACGAGTTCTGTGCAAGCCGCTACGGGGAATATGCCGGGCGAATGAAGGCAGTCTGGAAGAAGGCGTTGCCTGCGTCTATGCTGCGCGATTGGGACGCAAATTACGGAAGGCTTGTTACGAAGTTGCCAAACGCAAACTATCATTTGGCAACAACCAATTTCCAGTTCGCAGTCGATGCGGCGCAGAGCGTACTTGCGGAGCTTGCCGACATTCCGTGGACTGACGAGTTCCTTCGCCGCGACACTATCGATATCGCCCGCATGGTTCTTGACCGCGTGATTACGGTGCGCACATTTGAATTGAGCCGGGATGTCGCCGCCTGGCGGAATGGTGCTGACGCAACGAACTTGTCTCTTCCTGAGCGGGCCAAACGCCTTGCCGCGCTCTGCGACAGGATGGCCGACTTGCTGGAACTTCACACAGACTATTCGCTGTGGGAATCGTATCTTCGTCTTGATGCTGTGGAGAAGGTGCGCAATCCGGAGTTTCCGAGAACGCTTCTCGACAACGCATCATGCAGCTACTGTCGCAGCCACCAGTACGAGCTGGCGCGACATTGGTACGCGCCGCGCATGAAGAAGATGGCTTCGCGCCTGGCACAGGCCGTTGCCGCAGGAGACCGCAACGCGGTGCTGTTCGACGACCCGAAGGAGGAACGCCGCGCGCTTATGGAGCGACCGCTAAAGTCGCTGAGGCCCGTTCTGCCGCGCACATGGGAACGCTATTGTGAAATACTAAACATGGAGGACAAATGAACCTGAAGAAAATGAACAAGGGGCTCGACTTCCTTCGCGACAAGTACGGGGCGAAGAAGGGCGAGATCGTGATAAAGGACGGGCACTGCTACGTCGGGGCGACGCCGCTTCTGCCGGGGCGCATGGAGCGCAAGATAGTGGAGCTCAAGAAGATGACGGAGAACGGCACTCTCGAGGGCGTCTCCACGCTTCGCTTTGCAAGCTTTGCGGCGGGAGGAAACCTCGCGCAGAGCCGCAGAGTTGCAGAGGTCGCAAATGAAGGTCTCCGCGTCTCCGCGTCTCTGCGTGAGACGGAGATGCTTTTGCCGCTTCTTGCGAAGGAGCTTGACCTTGCCGCGTATCTCGGCGCGTCTGACGTCGTGCGCGTGATGGCTGTCGCAAGCGGATCGGCGATCAACGTCCTCGCGAAGCTTGCGAACGACGTGAACGTCTCGGTTGAGATCGGCGCGGGGCTTCCCAAGGGCGAGGCCGCCTACGACCGCCACGAGATAATCGCGAAGCGCGGCGTCGCCTGCGACCAGACGGTCGACACGCACACTCCGCACGCGTCGATTCGCTGCTACGGCGCGAAGGGCGCTGAGGAGTTTACGGACGTCGATACGGAGCTCTTTGGACTGACATACGAAGAGATATGGAATGTCCGCGCTGCGTTTGCGCTTCTGCAGGGGCGCGCCTCGGCGAAAGTATGGAAGGCTGCGTGGGCCAAGGCGACGAAGGCCGCCGCGCTTGCGTTTGCCGCCGACAAGTCGAAGGCGGCGAAAACCATCGCCCTCAAGAAGGGCATCGACACCAACCGTTCTATCGCGGTTGCGGAAGTGAGGTAGGAGAAAATGGCCGTGTAGAAGTGGAGACTACACTTCTACACGGCTAAAAATAAAAAAGGAATCTAAAGATGAAACCGGTTAAGATCGCGATGATGGGCATGACCCACGGCCATACCCGCAAATACTACCAGACGCTCCTCGACAATCAGAAGCTCGACTGGGTCGCCTCGTGCGCTCAGGACGCCGACGCGAAGAAGACATACGAGCTCTACAAGACGGGCGTTCCCTGCTACCTCGACCCTGAGGAGATGTACCGGAAGCATCCCGACATCGAGGCCGTCGTAATCGCATCCGCGAACGACCGCCACTTCGAGCAGATGAAGTGGTGCGCCGAGAAGGGCATCCACATCCTCTCGATGAAGATCCCGACCTTCGACATGAAGGAATACGACGAGATGATCGCCATGTGCGACAAGACGGGGATCGTCTGCCAGGTCGAGCTTGAGATGCACTATAACTCCGTCGTGCGGCGCCTCAAGAAGCTCGTTGCTGATGGCGCGGTCGGCAAAATCCGCTCCATCCAGGCGACGAACATAACGCTCTCGCCCGTGTGGGCATTTCCGTGGCAGGGCGACCCGAAGGCGAGCTTCGGCAAGGTCGAGCATCTCAAGAAGGGCGACCCTCGCTACAAGGGCGGCGCACTCTGCGACCATCCGCATATCTTCGACCTCATTCGCCATTTGACGGGTAGCTCCTTCGACTACATCTACGCCGAAGTCGCTCCTAACCTTCGCGACGGCCTCAAGGTGGAGGACATGCTCATGGCCGTCGGCAAGATGAAGGACGGGACGGCCTTCCTCTTCGACCCTTCGTGGTCGCGCCTCGAGGAGAAGATCAAGGTTCCAGGCCCCGGCTGGGAGCGCTTCCCGAAGCGCATGGAGGTAAATGTCACCATAACCGGCGACAAGGGCATGATCACCTGCGACTGCTTCGGGCCGAACGTCTATCACAACGGAGCCCCAAACGACCGCTACACGGTGCAGTACACCTACTTCGACGAGTGGGTGGGTCTAATCGACGAATTTGTAGATTGCATCCGCAACCACAAGACGCCGCTCATCAACCTCAGGTGGCACAAGGAGACCATCCAGGCGATGCTCGGCTGCTACGAGTCGATCCAGTCCGGCAAGATCGCGAAAGTCGCGTGACGCATGCGCGGGGGGAGATGTAGAAATTCTACACCCTCTACATTTCTACACGGCCTGAAAAAAGAAAAGCCGGTGCAAAACATTATCGCTGCGATTTCCTCCGGCGAATCCGGAGGGGAGTCGGAGAAACTTGCCGCGTGCTGTCAAGGCACCCAATACGACTGCACCAGCTACACGCAAGAAAAATGGGTGACCTCCAATATGAAGCGCGCGTTGAAAACGTCATCAAGTTTGGTATAATACGCCTCATGAAAGAATCTCCTGCAATAACGGACGCCGCCCGGAAAAGGGCGCGCGACTTTATCGACAAAGAAAAGCAGTTTCAGCTGGGCTTCCTGCCTACGGAACAGTCCAACCCCATAACGGCGACGCTTGAAGACGATTTCAAGCGCTCCACGCTTGCGGGCGTGCAGTGCCTGCAGCGCGGCGACAGGCAGATGCCGATCACGATGCGCCATGTGTTTGCGTCCAATGAGTTTGCAAGACTTGTAGATTCAATGGTTGCAACGCTTACCACCCCCGTTCCCCGCTTGTCCTCCGTAGCCTCCGCCGCCGCGCATTGCGCTTTGGCGGACGGGTTGGCGAAGGAGGATTCCCCATTCCCCGTTCCCCGGATAATCTTTTCCGGCTGCGGCGCGACGGGGCGGCTTTCGATCCTTCTTGAGTCGATGTGGCGCGACTTCTTCCATCGCCGCGCGGCTGAGCTTACGGAAGGGGAGAGAGCACTCGCCGACCGCTCCGCGTCCATCATGACTGGCGGTGACTTCGCGCTCATCCGCTCCGTGGAGTTCTTCGAGGACTTTGCGGAAGGCGGCCGCCGCCAGGCCGCCGCGCTCGACGTGGGCGAAGGCGATACCTTCGTCGCCATCACGGAGGGCGGCGAGACGTCGTCCGTATTGGGAACTCTCAAATACGCCGCCGAGCACGGGGCAAAGTGCTTTCTTGTCTTCAACAACCCCGCCGATCTCCTGTGCAAGCACCTTGACCGCTGCCGCGAGGCGATAGACAATCCAAAAGTCACGGTAATCGACCTCTACTGCGGGTCGATGTCTGTCGCAGGCTCCACGCGTATGCAGGCGACAAGCTCAGAGCAGCTCTTGTGCTCGTGCGCCCTCGAAGCCGCGCTCTGCCGCGTCCTGCCGCGTTTTGCGAAGGAGACTGCGGAAGACTACACCTTGGCGTTCGAGAACCTTCTTTCTGGGCTTGAGTCGCCGGAAGGCCGCGCCGGACTCGTCAAGGCGATAGAGTTCGAGAAGGGCGTCTATGGGGCGCAGGGGCGCATTACGTATATCGCCGACAAGTGCATGCTCGACCTCTTCACCGACAACACCGAGCGCGCCCCGACCTTCATGATCCCGCCGATCCGCTCAAGCCGCGAGAAGGGCCTTGCGCAGTCGTGGGCGTTTGTAAAGAATCCCCTTCACTCTACGAAGGAGTGCTGGAGCGAGATGATGCGCCGCCATCCGAGATGCCTTGACTTCACGGCGGATGACGCACGCTCGCTCGGGATGCCGCAGGCGTTCATCGACAACCCGCCGGCGATCAAGTATTCCGATCTCATAACATACATGATCGGCAACGAGCCTGCGCCAGAGCGCATCGAGGGCTTTGCCCGCGCGGCGGCGGTCGTGCTTACGGTTGGCGACCGCCCCGCAGAATTCCTTGCAGCCGCAGGCCGCCTTTCCTCCGCATGGCCGGAGACGATCGCTTTCCACATCGGGCGCGGCTCCAAGACTGCAAATTCTGCTACACTTCTGCACGGCCAATCTTCCCAGCCGCAGGAAACCATACACATCGACTTCCCGATTGCCGATTCGCCGCTTGAAATTTGGAAGCACCTGGCCGTAAAGCTTGCGTTCAACTGCCTCTCTACCGGCACGATGGCGTCCATGGGGCGCATCGCGGGGAACTGGATGAGCTATGTGTCGATGAGCAACAAGAAGCTCATCGACCGCAACATCCGGCTCGTCGTTGAGCTTGGCCGCGTCGATTACGTGACGGCGGCGGAGACCGTTTTTGCCGCGCAGGAATGGATTGCGTCGCATGACTGGACGCACGTGGAAGAGCCATCGCCCGTCCAGGTCGCGCTTCGCTGGCTTTGCGGCAGTCGCTCGGGTGATTGACTTCGGCGGGGTTTTGTGGGATAATACGCAACATCGCCATGCGTGGCGGTAAAACATTCCACGATAAACTCTACGGAAGAAAACAAGATGAACTACAAATACAACTGCCTGAACCCGATAGCGGCGTGCGGGCTGAACAACCTGACTGAAAAATACGAACGGACTGAAAAGTTCGAGGAGGCCGACGCGGTGTTCGTCCGCTCGGCGAAGATGGACGAGCTCGTTCCAGGGGAT
>Ga0310690_10009240_pt1 | contig 12380 bp, 7 predicted proteins | sample AusTroGonzalo_MG_2_FD_207661 | JGI IMG/M metagenome (GOLD analysis project Ga0310690, IMG submission 207661) | Bovine rumen microbial communities from tropical cattle in Woodstock, Queensland, Australia - Gonzalo_04 (v2) (version 2) | ecosystem: Host-associated > Mammals > Digestive system >...
CAAATCGCCGGATGGCGGAAACCTGTATATGATCACAGATTCGCTGGAAGGAACCGTATGCGCGATGGTTTCTGTGGAAAAAGGAGCGGCCACTGCGGACTATACCGTTCCGCTTCAGCTGAGCGGCGTGAAGGATGTATACTTTGTGTTTGACGGTGCGATCGCGTTTGAAGCCTGGCAGGCAGAGTGAAGTCCTCTGAAAAAAGTCAAACCGAAATAAGACAGGCCGTGCAGGCAGGAAAGAGAGGCCCCGATATGGTGAACAAAATCTTTGGCGGAATCAGGATGACATGGAAGACCCTGATTCTGTTCGCGGTGATTTCCGGCGTGATCACCGGGATCATTGCGCAATGGGTACCGGAGGGAAACTCTTTCCGGCAGATCGCGGTGACGTTCGAAGCATGGATCGTGCTGGCCATTGTGATCGTTGTCAATTGTGAAAGGCCGCTGGAAGCTGCCTGCAAAACCTTTGTGTATTTCCTGATTTCCCAGCCGCTGGTATACCTGGTGCAGGTTCCCTTTAACAGCCTGGGATTCGGGCTGTTCAGCTACTATTATCCCTATTGGTTCTACTGGACGCTCGCCACCTTTCCCGGGGCGTTTATCGCCTGGTATATCAAACGGGATGATCTCCTCTCAGCGCTGATCCTGTCCGTGGCGCTGGGTGCGCTGATTCTGATCGGCTGCAATTATCTGAGAATCACCATCAGCGATTTTCCCCGTTATCTGGTGGCGACGCTGTTCTGCTTCGGAATGGTTCCGGTGCTGATCATTGCGATCTTAAAGAAAAAGCAGACGAGAATCGTGGCGACGGTTCTTGCCTCGCTCACGCTGGCCTTCGGGCTGTTCTGGTTTGCTTTCCGGGCAGAGCCATTCAGAGTCGGCTTTGGGCTGGAGACGGAAAAGTATCCCGTCACCGAAGGATGGACGGCAGAACTGGAAGACCCGGAAAACGGGAAGGTTACCCTGACTCCGCCGTATGATGTGTTCAGTCCGCATCTGGATGTGGAGATCAAAGATCTCAACAAGCCCACCGGGATTATTCTGAAGGATCCGGAGGGAAATCCCTATCTCGTTCCGCTGAAGATCACGAAGGACGGGGGCACCATCAGCGTCACCTACTGACATCCAATCGGGCTCGACTCAGCCCGGAAAAAATGCAAAGTAAACCACAAAATAAACCACAAGCGCCTGAAAAGGCGCTTTTTTCAGGACATCAAAAAACCCTGCAGACGTTGGTTTACTGGTCATAAGGCAGTATTCAGAAAACCACTTGCTGACAGACCGTAGTGTATGAAAATCAAGGTTTTAAACAGTCGGACAGCCCGCGACTTTATATCTGACAAGGCGGTGGGCTGTTGCTTTTCGACCATCAGGAGTTTTTGCTGAAACAAAGATCAGTTCCTGAATTGAATCGTCAGATGATTCGCGGTTTCTCCTTCCCGCAGCCTGCGGGCGACCACCACCAGCCGTTCCGTATCGCCGTCCAGGCAGGTCACCAGGATCAGGAGCTGGTCCTCCGCCTGCACATCCAGGGAATCGCTGATCACGGACCGCCTTTCCAGTTTCCGGATCGCCTCTTCCCGGTCCGCCTTTCTGTCCGTCGTCAGGGACCACAGGTCATACCAGCGCGCGATGCCCGGGGTGGTATCCATCTCCATCACCGCGAAAACCGCATACTGTCCTTCTTCGTACAGGCTGTCAAAGGAAATGATCCGGTGACTGTAAAAATATGCGCTTTCCTTATACTTCTTCAGGCTGCCGAACATGTTTCCGCTTTTCATGTTATGCCCGTACAGGATCAGGGTATACGGCCGTGTTGCCAGGCGGATCCCCTCGTCCAGGAAGATCGCCCCGTTGCCGTTTCTTTTCCCCAGGGCGTCATGATTCAGGAAGAACGTATTGTCCTTCTGGGCAACCGCTTCCTCTACGCCGTCCATGCTCAGCCAACCGACGATGTATTCGCTTTTCCTTCTCAGTTTCAGGAACCGTTCTGAGATCATGGGCAAGGAATTGTCCGGATAAGCCACCGGCCGGAGCAGCCCATCGTCCGCATTCTGATCTGCCGGAGCAGTTTCTGCCGCTGGAAGCGGTTCCGCGGTGTTTGCCGGGGAAGGCGCCGGGGAAACAGTGATGCCCGGCGTAGGGATTGTTTCCTCCGTTTCCGCCTGCTCATGGATCTCCTGCAGCTCCCGGCTCGTTTCCCGGGACGCAACCAGGTCCGATTGATACAGGAGCAGCCGCACGCCGCCGTATCCGATCAGCGCGATGGACACAAGCACAATGATCCGGCGAAGGCGTTTCCCGCGTTTCTCCGCGGCCTGCGCCTGCGTCCGTTCTTTATCCGGCGCTTCCGGTTTCCTTTCCGGATAATATGGCATGCCTTTACTTCCTTCTCTTCCTGGAAACGATCAGCAGCCCGGCTCCGATCAGGCCCAGCATTCCCAGCATGATCAGGCCCAGCCAGAGGGCGGGATTCCCGCTGTCGCCGGTCACCGGCACCGGTTTGGGTGTAGGCGTCGGTTCGGGCGTTGTCTGGACACCCTCCAGGAACACTTCAAACTCGTTGTTGAACTCGGCAGTCTCATTGTCGATGCCGATGCCCTTGATCACCATCCGGATCTTCTCATGGCCCTTCGGGTCGATCAGCGAGGACAGCGGCAGAGTAATGGTCTGGGTCTTGCCCGCGGCAACGGATTCCGAATCATGGGGCAGGTTCACATGCAGCGGAATTTTCGCGTCGTCCACATACATGGAGGCGTACAGGCGGATGGCCTGGTCATTATTGTACAGGTTATGGATGGTGATATCCAGCATCTGCTCCCCGTAGTAGTCCTTCCAGACCCGGTGGCTTACGTCGATGTCGTGTACGTCGCACTGGATGGAAACCGGTTCCGGCGCTTCCACCTCCCGGGGATAGAGCCGGATGGTTTCCTCCGCGTCCGCGACGATGGTATCGGATTCGCCAGCAGCCCGAAGCGTTGCGTTGGCGGATGCCAGCCGCGTATATGTCTCGTCCGCGTTCTGCAGCACCATCTTGCCTGTGCTCTCGTCCAGCGCGTAATCCAGCCGCACAATGCCGTACTCCGCCAGTTCATCCGCGGCGGATCTGCCGTTTGCGGTCCGCAGGCCGTTTCCGGAATCGGAGCTGAACAGCTCCGGCCGTTCCTTGGCCAGCATGGACGCGGCTGTCGAATTGGTATAGGTGGAGAAATTCTTCACTCGCAGCCGCAGGTCATAGACACCGTGCCAGTCTGCCGGAATCTTGATATTGGCGGCGTAGCCCCCCAGCGATCCGGGAACCAGGATATTATTAACAATTCTGTTTGTATCTATTTTTTCCGTGGTGGTATATGGATTCGGTATCATGCTACTGAAACCTTTATGCAATGTGGTCTGTTTCACGTTCCATTCATGCTGTTTGGGAGAGTACTCGAAATCCTTGTTGGCGTAGATCGCGTGTTCTCCTTTGGCAACTATTTCTCTGTTTGCCATTTCCAATTTACTATCGTTGGGATAGAGCAAATTCGCGTGCAGGGTTTCCACCTTTTCCTTTTCTTCTAACACACCGGTTTCTTTATTCTCTTCCATCTTCACAACTTCCAGGTCGAAGCTGCCGAGTCCCATATTTCCGCGGTTCATCAGAGAAAAGTCGGTTTCTACGAACGCTCCCTGAGCCACCGTGGTATCCATCAGCGAAGCGCCTTCCAGCGTGACCACCGTTTTCAGATTGGTAGGAAAACTGTAGAGCGTCAGCGGAAGTATTACATCTTCTTTTACATCTTTTCCTTCTGCCGCTTCCGCTCCGATGTTCGGCTTCACAGAAATATAGCCGGTACCGTTCCCGCCCAGTGTAATCTCATGCGGTACAGAGGGATATTTTTTCCCGTTCCATTCGGAATCCGGCAGGGTGAATTCCGCGATCACGATCTCATCGGAAAAACTGTTGGTGACAGCGTCATAGTACAAGCCGTTGATGCGCCAGGTCGCCGGATCCGTTTCCTTTTCTCCCTGGACAGCGGACAGCCAGTATAAATACTGGGAAGCGCCGACAGTTGCAACCCTGAAATCCGCGTTCGGAATGCTGAGATCAAAGTCTGTCTTGATTATATCGACATAGGAAGTGTTGTCGTCTTTTATTTTCATCGAGGAAACCTGAATGCTCTTCAGCCTGATCTCACTGCGTTCGCCTACTGTTTCAGTCTCAGTATAAAAGGCAGTCTGGACATAGCTCTTTCCATCCCAGGATTGCAACACCTCCATGTTATGGATGTTTCCCTCCGCAAGCACCGTTGGAATTCTTGGATTTATTTCTGGGTAGGTAAGTGGCCTGATCATGCCGTTTACTTCTCGAACGATCATAGGCTGCTTATTCATTTCATAATCCCACGACACGATTTGGGCCTTGCCAGAGTCGTCGTCTCTATCCAGGGATATAAAACTCAAACAGGGCAAATAACATCCCCAGTTACCTATTTTTTCAGGCTTATACTTCGGATTGCTCAGGTTTTCTCCACCGTTGCGGATGCTTGAATACGACTTAACCCGAGTATAGCCTCTTTTTTTAACAGGAACCGTGCAGTCCCCGTATACCATCCATTCCTCTTCGGCTTGATCGTAATTAAACATATTATACTGGGAAGCATCATATTCGCTGCTCTGTCCGTACAGGGTACCATAGATCTCATACCTATTGTTAGCCTTCTTTAAGATGGATTCAATGTGCGGCTTTGTACAGGTTGGAGATAATCCGTTTCTGACATCTGGATACCATCTGAAATAATCCGATTCGTCTTCCACTCCATAGCTGAATTCAGTGATTCCGACTACGATATTACCCCCTTTGGCACTTGGAGATCCATCATCCTCAAAATCCATGGCCATGGTGTATACAATAAAGGCATGATTGTTATCAAAACTCATGACATCAAAATCGTAAACATCATAATCTGAATATCTGGAGGGTCCGTCTATGTAATCCTCCCCCCAGCCGGAATCATATTTATGTATTTTCCAGATACCATGCTTATTTTTCTTCAGGTAAAAAATGTACGGTTTATTTCTGTGTTCGATTACCTTCACTCCGACCTTCATATCGGCTGTTTGCGAAAAGACCTTCTTTGCTTCCGGCGCCAGATCCGGATAGCTGTCCGGCTCATTCTTCACCTGATCCACGGTCTCCTGCGCTTCATCCGCGCAGGCGGTCGCAATCAGCAGGAACGGCGTCCTCTTCGAAGCGTTGTTCTTCTCGTAGAGCTTATATTCCGGCACCTTCCACAACACCTTGGAATAGGTGATCCAGAAGATCTCAAAGCCGACAGAGACACTGAACTCAAGGTATACAGAGATATGCAGCGGCTGTTTGGGGACAAACGAAAAGATAATGTTCAGTCCGCCCGTAGCGGCCACCCAGGCAGACATGACCCCCTTGACGCCGATGCCCAGAGAGATCGTCAGCGCCAGGCGGACCTCGATGGTGACCTGCCCGAGATCAAATGACATGTTCTTTGCTTTCCCGTTTTTATCCATAAGCTGATTGAAGGAGATGCCTATGCCGAAGCCAAGGGAAGCAGAGAAATTGATATTGAGATAGAATGGAGCGACGAGGTAAAAGGGCTGGGTAAAATCCAGGCTGAGCGTGAAGGACATGCCCGCCATGCCCGCGCCGCTCCAGCCGGTGCTTCCGTCGTCCGGGTCCTTTTCAGCAAATTTGCCTTTGAGCATGAGGAACCAGCCGATATCGATCTTGGCGCTCCGCATATTTTTCCTGTCGGACGCCATTTTTTTGTAATACTTGGAGGCCGATTTCATCTTCTGCCCCTGCTTGGCCAGGGACGTCTTGTGTTCATACTGCTTCATGCCCCGGTCATACTTCTCTTTTTCGGTACTCTTCCAGTTCATTTTGTCCGGTTCAACCAGGTTGCTGCCAAAGGTGACGGTAACATATCCGAAGCCATCCGTCTGGACCTTCGGCCAGTAACCTTCAAAGGGCAAATTGACGCCGACCTTGCCGATCCCCTTGGGCAGTTCAAAATTCAGTCCAAGCCCTTCACCCATGGCTTTCCGGAGCGGGGAATCCGGCTCCGTGCCGGCGAGGACGGGCTGATCGATCTTGCTGCGCTGGGGCACCAGGTCAGTCTTCAGCTTGTCCGTTGTCGACCAGGGCAGGGTAAACCAGGGCCGCTGGTTTTCCTTGATATCCGGGGAGAGGATCTGCTTCCATTTGGCCCGGTAGGTATACTTCACCCGGGTGTCGGTCACCTTTTCAGGTCCGCTGGGGTCCATGGTCTTCTCTACGGGAGCGGTGAGGTCGTCTTTCGTGCTGTACGTATAGTAATGCAGCACCGGCGCACTGAAACTGACCCCGGAGGGATTTTCAATCTCCAGGACGATATCGAATTCACTGTCATTGAGAGATGAGGTCATGACCACCTTCTGGGTACGCCAGATATCCATGTCGTTGAATGTGCAGGAATAGACATAGGGAACTACCTGACCGTCGGCAGCGGCGCGAAGCGCCGCGCCTTCCAACTTCTCCGTGTCGGTCTCCGTCGGCTCAGGCCGGGCGGAATGGTCCTCCGGATCGGTCAGCAGCTTCAGCGTCTCTGTGCGGACAGAGCCGGGTTTTACAACCAACCAGGGGATATAGAAGCTGGAATATCCCAGGGCGGAGCCGTCCACCGTCAGGGAGACTTCGGCCTCCTCGTCATAATCATAGGAAAAATCCTTGATGCTGAATACAGCAGTGCCAAGCTCCGGATCTATGGTGGTATTCGTGACAGATTTATTGGTAGCCAGGTCCGTCACCGTCACCGTAACGCCTTCCAGGTACTTGTTGTTTAAGCCTTTGGTGACGACGGCGAATTCCGTCTTATCGATGACCATAATCCGGACATCCTTCGTCTGGTCCGGATCCAGCACACTGCCGTTCGCCGCCAGGCGGGAGGAACGGGTGGAAACGCCCATGCTGGACAGGTTCTCCGCGGTCGCGGTGATGGTCACCGGGTCGTCCGCTGTGTCCAGCACTTCCTGCACCCAGGCGCTGAAAGCGGGCTCCAGCTCGCCGGACAGCATAGCCTGGGCCGTCACGATGATCAGGACTTCCTCCACGTCAAAGGCGAGCAGCTGCTCCCGCAGGCTCTCGATTTGCTCCATGGCGTCCTTGATCTGTTCGGAATAACGGATCTTTTCATAGTCAAAGAGGGAATCGGAATAGTTGACCAGGATCTCGGTGTACTGCTCCACGGCGACAGTGTATTCCTCCAGGCGGTTCTTGTAGAACCGGGCTTTTTCCCGGGCCTCCTCCGCCTGCAGCGCATACGTATGGCTCAGCTCGTGATATTTCGCGTTGTCCCCGGAGCCGGTCAGTCTAGCATAGGTGATCGGATCTTCTGTTTTCAGGTCCTCCAGGAGGGTGTCCAGCCGGGTAAAGGTGCTGTTCACCGCGGCAAACTTTGTCCGGAGCATATCGTTCAGCCATTCGAGCAGCATCTGGGCATCCCAGGTCTCGTCCACCTTCATGCCCGGATGGTAGCCGCCTTTCACCGTTTCCACTTTCACCGGATCGCTTTCAGAAGAAGCGGTGCTCCTGCCGGTAGCGGATGAAGCAGAACCGTCCCCGGCGCTGTCACCGTTACTGACCTTCAGACCGGCAATCTGCAGCGCCTTTTGCAGCTCGGCGTCCGTAATCACATCCCCCGTGCCGGCCAGGGCACTGAAGGGAATCGCCTGAAAAAGCAGGGTCAGCATGACCAGCATCGCAATCCAGCGTTTTGTGTTCTTCATACTCTTTCCTCCGGTCCTCAGCCATCAGTCGTCCAGCAGTTCGGGGTGGGTTTCGATTTCGTAATCCTGCTTCCAGCCTTCCAGCAGCTTTTCCAGCTCCAGCCCCTGGTAATAGTTCAGGGCGGAAGCGTTCAGCAGCTCCCGCTCCGTCCCTGTCAGCTCGTGTTCGCCGCCGGGGATGTCCGAGGCGTAATACAGGATATGGATGCCCAGGTCCGTCAGCACCGGGCCGCTGATGTCCCCGGGCCTCTCCATGGACATAACAGCCTCAATGAATTCCGGCGACCAGTTCTGTGAATCCGGATGGACAGGATAACCGCCTTCCGTGTTGGTCTCGCTCTTGTCGGTGCTGTATTTTTTGATCAGGGAATTGAAGTCCGTGCCGGCTTCGTATTCGGTTTGGATCGCGTCCGCGGTTTCCTGAATCAGGGGCAGGGTCAGCTTTTCCCGCTTCTCCGTGTATTCCTTCATGGCGGTCTCCGTCTCCGCGGCCGCTTCGTCATACGCGGCCCGGGGCTCCGCCATATCGTCCCAGCCGGCGGCCGTGGTCGCCGCCATAGCCAGTGTCTGCAGGGCGGAAGCCAGCGCTTCTGTCGCCCGGTTGCAGCGGGCCCGTTCGTTCTTCAGACCTTTGGTCACCTCGTCCGGGTAATCCAGCAGGATCTGCTGGATGGCCCGGTAGCCCTCCGGGGTATAGAAGGACTCGTTCTTTTCCGCCAGGATCTCCTGCTCATACAGGTCCAGGTTGTTCCCGTACCGCTCCTTGTCCGGGTCCAGGAAGTTTTCCCGGTAGTAGGTTTCCACCATGTCTTCCGTCAGCGTCAGGTTCGGGCAGTAGACCTCGATCAGCCGGAGCTTCCGTTCCGACGCCTTGTATTCCTCATACAGGGCGTTGATGGTATAGCCCATCTCCTCCATGGACTCGGTTACCTGCTCCTCGGTAAACTTCTCATCACTCTGCTGCGCCTTCGCCCAGATGCCCTGCCAGATCTGCTCATACTGGTTGCGGGCGGCGGATTTCATGGATTCCTCCTCCTCGGAGGTGAAATCGTTCTTCCCCAGCTGCCTCAGCTTCATCTGGATCAGCGCCACGCCCACGTACCGGTCGATGGTCTCCTCCCGCTGGGCCTGCTTTTCCTCGTCAGTCAGGTAGGTCCCGCTCACCAGCTCAACCAGGCTGATATCCGTCATCAGCGAAGGCTGAATCTGGCTCTTCGTAAAGGTAATGTCGCCCACGCGAACGATGACCGGGTCCTCTTCCGCAAGGGACACAGTACCAATGACCAGGATGACTGCCAGGAAAACCAGGAAAACACGAACCGATCTCTTCATTGAATTTCCACCTCAACCCATTATTCTGTAACGGCGCTGACCAGCAAGCATTTCTTCGGGACGAAATACCGCATATAATCCGTAATATTATAAACGATACTGTCCAACAGATGTCCAACAGGGAAAGGCAAATACAAGCACTCCACCTCTGAAATACAGCAGAAAAACAACGGCACTGCCTTTATCAGGCAAAGCCGCAGGCACAGTTTGTTGGACATTTGTTGGACATATGGATCTATACTGTTTATAATATCGATAAATCCTGCTGTTTTGCAAGACAGGATACGCAGCAATCTCATAAGGCCGGGAGGGGGAGAACAAATGTCACAGGTTATCGCCGAAGTCCTGCCCACGAGCATCCCGTGGTTCCTCCTGGTCGCCGGTCTGATCCTGACCACGCTGATCGATCCGTACATCAACCGGAAAAACCGGAAATTGCTGCTGATCTTCACCGGGCTGCTTCTCCTGCTGATGCTGGCGGAAATAACGGATTATATCACAGGTGAAATACAGATCAATGATTTTATCCGGACCTGCGCCGGCGCACTGGGATACGCCATCCGTCCCTTCCTGCTGGTACTGTCCATCCTGCTGCTGTATTCGGGACACGTGCGGTGGTTTCACTGGGCGCTGGCCGGAGTAAACGCTGTCGTCTATTTCATTTCCATCTTCACCGGGATTGCATTCGGTATTCGGGAAAACCATCATTTCTATGACGGTCCGCTGTATTTTCTCTGCTATCTGGTCTGTGGGCTGCTGATCGCGGATCTGCTCGTGCTGGTGATCCGGATATCTTACCGTAAGCGAAAAGTGGAAGCCGTTCTGGTTCTTTTCGCTGTCGGTCTGATTATCGTCAGCACAGCCGTGGATTTTTCGCTCTATACCCAGAGTCCCCTCAATTATCTGACAAAAGGGATCATCGGCAGCGTCTTCTTCTATTTCATCTGGCTGCATATTCAGCTGGCACGGCAGCACGAGGCGGAATCCATCGCCGAACTGCGGACAGAGCATCGGATCCAGCTCATGGTGTCCCAGATCCAGCCGCATTTCCTGTACAACACCCTTTCCACAATCCAGGCCCTGTGCCGGACGGATCCGGAAAAAGCCTTTGACATGACGGAGCGGTTTGGCCGCTATCTGCGCCAGAACCTGGATTCCCTGAACCAGGCGGGACTGATTCCCTTTGAGCAGGAAATAGAACACACCCGGATTTACGCGGAGATCGAACAGGTACGCTTTCCTTCCATCCATATCGCATATGATCTGCAGGATACAAACTTCACCTTGCCTGTCCTGACCGTTCAGCCGCTGGTGGAAAACGCCATCCGGCACGGGGTCCGGATCCGGAAAAACGGAGAGATCATGATTTCCTCCCGCCGGGAGGAGGCCGCTCATGTGGTCACGATCCGGGATAACGGCGCCGGCTTTGACGTGGAAGCCGCCCTGAACGCGGACAGCCATCACATCGGACTGCGGAATGTGAAGGAACGTGTGGAGCAGATGTGCTCCGGAACCATGGAGATCGACAGCCGGATCCATGAAGGCACGACCATTACCCTTCGTTTTCCGGCCGGAAAGGAGCAGGGATGAGAGCAATCTGTGTGGACGATGAGGTCCTGATCCTGCAGATGGTAGTGGATATGTGCCGAAAGCTGCCGGAGCTGGATGATGTACAGGGCTTTGCATCGTCGCAGGAAGCGCAGGACTGGCTGCAGGACCATCCGGTGGATCTGGCAATCCTGGATATTGACATGCCGGGGATCAGCGGAATTACGATGGCGCGGAAGCTGAAGGAAAAAGATCCGGAAGCGGCTGTCATCTTCCTGACAGGATACAGCCAGTACGCGGTGGAGGCCTTTGCAATGCATGCCAGCGGCTATCTGCTGAAACCCGTGAGTGAGAAGCGCCTGGAAGCGGAAGTGCAGTATGCGCTTGGCAGGAAAAAGACGCAAGCTCCCTTTGTTCCCTCCGCTGTTCTGGCCCGGACTTTCGGAACGTTTGAGCTGTGCATCAATGGCACACCCATTGCTTTTGAGCGGGCCCGTTCCAAAGAATTGCTGGCCCTGCTGGTGGATCGGCGCGGCAGCATGACCCGGGCGGAGATCCATGCTGTCCTGTGGGAGGACGCGCCTTACGACCGGGCCGCGCAGAAACAGCTGGACGTCGTCATCCGCAGCCTGAAGAAAACGCTTTTAAACCATCATCTGGATCAGATCCTGGAAATGAAAAGCGGAACGCTTCGTGTCGTTCCGCAGGAGTTCGAATGTGATATGTATCGCCTGCTGGCCGGGGATATAGAAGCTGTCAACGCCTATCAGGGAGAATACATGAGCAGCTATTCCTGGGCTAGCACAACAGAAGGATATCTGGTCAGGTACATCGGTTCATAAGGCTTCGTAGCTTCCCCTGTTATATATGATCAGTTTATCTTCCAACGACCTCCATGTGCAGAACCTTCTCGTCGAATACGTCCCTCTTCTTTATGAGCATCAAGGGCTCTTTCGATCTGACGTTTTGTCAGATTCATAGTGTGCGCCATATCGTTTGTTGATATCGCTGGTTTTTCGCGGATCAATGCAATAATCCGTTCTTTTCGATCTGCCCAGTCGACACATTTATTACCACCAGAATTACCACCTTGGTGGTGATCCTGGTGGTGATTTACGCCTGTCCATTCCTCTCCGCAATGGCGATAAAAACGTACAGTGAAACCATATGCATCACCGTAAAACTTAACTTTTACCCCTGCAGTGCTGCAGGCTTCGTGAATCCTCTTCAGACCCGTTGCAAAGCTTTCCATGTCTTTGGAATAATATAGTGTTCTTGTGATCAAGGGATTACGGCGGATAGGTTTCCGGATTGTCGTAATAAACTCTTCCGGTGTCACACCATCCGGGAATTTTCCGGGACTGTAAATTTCAACAAAGCTTTTATACACAGAAATGTCAACGCTCTGTTCGGATTCGATAATCCTGTGAGCAAAGGCATTGATGACGGCCTCTCGGATCGCGTCAACCGGAATCTCCGGTATTTCTTTTCGTTCAAGACTGCCATCAAATTCGACACGCCAGTCCATTGCGTCAGCAACATACACGATTGCCTTATCAGCCAAATCAATGATAGAGCCCGTGTATGGTTTATTATACCGTAAAAGCCTTGATCTATCAACGATTTTGGGCCGGACTAAATGACAAATCAAAGTATCCTGTGCTATGATTATGCACGATCAGAATCACAGCATCGAACAGGGAAAGGAAACAGCC
>Ga0310690_10009242_pt1 | contig 12380 bp, 7 predicted proteins | sample AusTroGonzalo_MG_2_FD_207661 | JGI IMG/M metagenome (GOLD analysis project Ga0310690, IMG submission 207661) | Bovine rumen microbial communities from tropical cattle in Woodstock, Queensland, Australia - Gonzalo_04 (v2) (version 2) | ecosystem: Host-associated > Mammals > Digestive system >...
ATTATACTGCTATTGTTGCACCAGGTACAAAATTGAAGGAGGATGAAAATATGTTGTTCATTTGGGATGCTGATGGTAATAACTATAAGGTAATTATCACAAATGACATGTTGAGCACTTCAGAAGGGAAATGGGGCTATGGCCTTTCTGAAACAGATCAGATAGGCATAGAAGGTGGGAAAAACTATATCGTCACTCAGCCAGGTGTAAACTATCATCTTGATGTGACAATTAAGAAATCGGCTGTTCAGGCTAAATCGACTTTGGCAGATTGGTCAGAGGTAAACGCAATGGCTAATGGAGAAATATATTTTCCTGATGACGACATCGTATGGTATATGGATGATTATAATTATCCTGGGTCTTCACAAGTGGATATCGTTACCATAGATAAGAATCAATTTATAAACGGAGCAACTTTTGGCCTTTTTAAGTTGCAATCAACAAGCGCGAATACTGGAGATGGCAAAGGGTCAGAAACCCGTCCCAACAGTAGTTATGAATTCGCCTCAATTTCAACGTTTACGAATAATGATGGGGATGATGATTATTGGACAAATGTTCCTGAACTTTATTGGCCAAACAATACTGATAAATTCTATTTTCGTGCATTAGCAAAGTTTAATGGTAGCACAGGAGAAGAACCTAATAATGTGAACATTATTGAAAAGATAGGAACCATAGATCCTTTAGAAAAAGGAACATCTGTATCTCAAGGAGGAAATGACATCCTATGGGGTACAACTCCCAAGCACTATGGTTATCACAATAATATAACATATAATCGTGGACAGGCTATACCTCCTCGCACACTTGGCGTGCCTATCGTATTTGAGCATGCCTTAAGCAAGATATCCTTTACCCTGACAACGACAGGTGATGCAGACCCACTACCAACTAATGCAAAGGTAAATCTTGCTGGTGCTACTATTGCAATCGGTAATATCTATACGGATGCTACAATTACCATTGATAATGGAGAGATGGATTTCACTGGAAAAAGCAGATTATCGGATGCCATTTCTGCTACAACATCGATTAGTGATTATATAGTAATCCCTCAGATCTTTGAAGATGATGCTGTAGTAACAATTACTTTGCCAAATGAAAGTAACGCTATTTATAAGATTCCTCTTAAGAATTGTACGGTATCTGGAGATAACACGTCCACCGCATGGGAGAGAGGAAAGAATTACTCTTACAATATCCACGTAGAGAAAGAGAAGATAAAGTTTAATGTGGTTGTTAAGGATTGGGATGAGGTAACTGGTTCTGGTAATGCTGCTTTGGAGTGGTAATAAATGGATTATGACAGAAGTGTTGAAGATAAGAAACATATTGTATTTAGGATTCGCCTTGCTGCTGGTTGGTTGCTCAGGCGATGATGTCACGGCTGAAAACGACTTTGACCCTGTTGGAAAGCCTGTGATGTTCTCTGTGGGCCTCGAGGCTCAGGCCACAACAAGAACAACCTCCAATATGGCTAGTGGCGGACGCTTTGTGTGCACCATGTATTACCATTCTGCAATAGGAGATACTGACGGCAGTAACTATGACATAAAAGCAATTTCTGAGGGTGGTACTATGAATACGGCTTGGCTACAAGTAGGTGATGAAGGTAATGCAGTCTATAAGAATTCTGCTTTTACTGCTGATGCTATTTCTTTCTATTGGCAGAACCAATTGAAGCATGCTTTCTTGGCTATTGCAGATTACAATCAGTTGACAACAAACGATGGCACCACAACTGTTCAGGGAAAATTGAAGATGTACCCTAACCATGACGAGGAATTCGATGAATCTACACCATATCGTTACGCTAACTCATACGACCTCACAAAAGGAGAACGTACGTCAATAACTCAACAGCCAGATCCAATACGTGCCTGGAATCTCGTGAAGCCAGAAGGTGACAATAGGAGTGTTCTTCTGAATTTCGAGCATCAGTTCTCCCAGATACAGGTTAATGTAAAGAATGCTGATAACGGTTCTGTTGATTTAACGGGCAAGATTCAAAAAGTAGAGTTATTGGGTGTTACGACTGAGGGTTATGTGTTCTCACGGATAAATGCAAATGGAAACGTAGATGCTTCTACATACAAGACAGTAGACAATAGTACCTCTTTCGAAATGTTCTCCACAACAACTGCTGATGGTTATCAGGGATCTTATAATGCCATTGCTTTTGGGCATCTTTACGCTATCCGTGTTAGTTGGTATGAAGGGACAGCAGAAGCACCTATTGTTACCCATACGCCAACCCTTTTAGTGGATCGTATCCTAGAGAGCGGTAAAAGGTATATCTTCAATTTGTCATTAAGTCGTGGCTCGCTGAATGTGATAAATACCAATATAGTCGATTGGGCATTGACAGAGTATAATTTGGATGCTGGTATAATCAATTAGAGTGTTATGAAGTTATATAAAATACCATATATATTAGAGCTTCTCTGCTTGGTAATTATAGCAGGATGCAGTAGCGATGAAATATCATCGCCATTACCTGATGATGGAGAGATTAAACCAGGCGATACTGTGATGTTCACAACTTATGTACCTGTAAGGGCTATGACCAGATATGCTGATGCGGAAGAGTTTAATGCAGAAATGGCAAAATATAAAACTACTACAGAAGACTATGATTTTACATACTATATTTATAATAATGCAGGGACTCAATTAGCTTCAGGTTCACAACTGTATTGGCCAGATAATATCCAGCCTTATGGTTTTAAGGCAACTGCAGGAACAGAAACTTTGGATAACAACCAGTCGACAAAAGCATATTATCTGCTTCAGGATCGTCTTGAAGGTTTTGGTTATGAGCCAATTTGGGATGGAAGCGCTCCTGTTGATAATATAGTTGGTTTGAATTATCGTACATGTGTGGCATGGAAAGCTGCTAATGTTAGTAGGAGTGTGCCTGAGGCTGATCAGAAAAAGATTCCTCTCTACCTAAAACATAAGCGTTCAAGGATTACAGTCATTCTGAAAGCTGGTACTGGTGTCAGGCGTGAGGAATTGGTCCTTAATGCAGCTTCAACAAATGTCGCAGCAACGATTTATAGTTATGGGACAACGGATTTAAATATTACGCCTTATGCCTACGAGGAAACAATCGAATCTGTGTATTATACTCACTACACTGCTATTGTGGAGCCACATAATTATTCGTCACAGAATATTGTAACGATTAATCTATCAGGACAGCGTGTAACGTTCTCTGGATCTTACGATATCTCTACAGCAGGCAAGCACCTGATCCTGACTTTAACCCTAACTCGTGCAGACTCCTTTAAGGTGCTTGTAACGGCACAGGTGACGGATTGGGTTGACGATACAACCACTAAGACTCTGGATGATTTCAACCAAGTATTAAACTAACAATGAGAATATGAGAACCAAATGGATACTATATATAGGAATGCTGGTGGTCACCTTGACAGGATGTACAACAAATGATGACTTGGATACCGATGCTGTTCATGTCAATGCCATTGAGATGAAAGGCTTCGAGGCTGTGGTAGAAGATATGGCATCGCAAACTGGCACTCGCATCGCTGCATTGGCTGATAAAGTGGGGCGGAGTGAATTTGTTTCTGGTGATCAAGCCGTGTTTACTTCGATAAAGAGAACTACTAATCCTATCGAATATTTTACGTATTCTGATGTCACATTTACTTACAATGGTAGTCAATGGAATAAAGTAGGTGATAATCTTTATTGGTCGGATGCTACCAGTGAACATACTTTTATTGGCTATAGCTTGCCTCATGGCACATTTGATTGGACTCTATCAGGGGAAAGCTACATAGGAACGATAGGAAATGGTGAAGCGGGTGAAAGTGTCACTTTTTCTTCTTTGGATGATTTGAAGAACGAGGATCTTTTAATTACATATAGTACGACCATGACTGCAAATACAGGCAGTGTCCCCCTTGTGAGTTTCCATCATGCACTTGGTAGTGTGCGTGTTGTGGTGTCTATAATAAATGGTGCATCATCGGATGCGAGAGTAACAGAGATGACCTTACTCCATCAGCCGACAAAGTACGTATGGGATAAGACGAGTTGGAACGTAAGTCCCATAGCAGAAGAAAGCCAGGCTCGTAAGAATCTTCAATTATGCATCCCGACACCAGAGGGTACTACTTCTGGGGCAAATAAAGAATTTACGTTCTATGGTATGGTCATACCTCAGTCTTCTGCCTACCTCAGTTCTCTTACTACAGAGGATTACAAAAAGACTGAGATTGAATTTAAGGTGACATATACATCATCGACATCTACACCCACCACACGTACATATAAGGCCTCGTCCACTTCAGGAACAGCTTATTTTGATTCTGGCAACAACACAACCATCAAAATAAATGTAACACTTTGAGTGAATCAGAACTAACCCATGGGAATCTCCTCATGGGTTAGTGGGTTCCGGCTCTATGCCTTCTATGTTGCGATTTTAGTAGTTGAACGAGGAGCCGCCTAGGAACTCGCGGAGGAGCGAGGTGGGCGGTATCTGCGTCTCGGGAATGGGTTTGATGTAGCGCAGGAACTTCAGCAGGCGATAGGCCTCGGCATGTTCGGGACAACTCTCGGGCACGGCTTCGAGCAGGGGCTCGGCCTGACTCTTGATGACGGCCAACTCGAAGAGCATGGCGGTATTGAACATGGCATCGGCATTCTCCTGATAAGGGAATATCCACTTGTTTTCGCCGGCACGAACCGAGGGCCAGCGGCGGATGGTTTCCTGAGCCGAAACGGCACGATACTTATGGTCGCGGATGATGCGGCGCAGCAGACGGTTGTCGGTGGTGGGGATGTAGTTGTGGTTGTCGAGCAACACGGTGGTGAGCGCCGAGGCATAGACACGGAATATCTGCTCGTTGGGTATCTGCGAGGTGAGCTCGGGGTTCAGGGCGTGGATGCCTTCTACCACGAGTATCTCGTTCTCGCTGAGACGGAGTCTGCGACCGCTCTTCTGACTGGTGCCCGTGGGGAAGTCGTAACGCGGCAGTTCCACCTCGTCGCCACGGAAGAGAGCCGTGAGCTGTTCGTTGAGCAGGGGCAGATTCAGGGCGTGCAGATGCTCGAAGTCGTAGTCGCCCTTAGCATCGAGCGGCGTCTGGTCGCGGTTCACGAAGTAATCGTCGAGCGATATGCCTACGGGTTTGATGCCGTTTACGGCGAGTTGAACGCTGAGGCGCTTGCATGTGGTGGTCTTACCCGATGACGATGGACCGGCGATGAGCACCAGTTTGATGCCCTTGCGCTGGGCTATCTCGTCGGCTATCTTGGCTATCTTCTTCTCTTGCAGGGCCTCGCTTACCATGATGAGTTGTGAGGAGTAGCCTTTGGTGATGGCTTCGTTCAGATCGCCGATGGTGCGCAGACCGAGGATGTCCTGCCACTGATGGTGCTCCTTGAAGATGCCGAACATCTTGTCCTGATGCGTCATCTCGCCCAACTCTTCAGGATTCTCGCGCGAGGGCAGGCGCAACAGCAGTCCGTCGTAATACTTCTCCAAGCCGAAGAGGTAGAGTTGCGAGGTGTTGGTAAGCAGCGAACCGTAGTAATAGTCGATGTAGCCGTCGATATCATAGTAGGTGGTATAGAGTCGGCCGGTAGACTTGAGCAGCTTCACCTTCGAGCGGTTGTGCTTCTCGTCGAAGATGCGGATGGCCTCCTCGGTAGTGGTCTCGTGGCGATGGATGGGCATGGCGGCATTGATGATCTCCTGCATCTTCTTGCGTATGCGGCCGGCATCCTCGAGGGTTACATCGTGGCCGATGTTGAGGTTGACGTAGTAGCCGTTTGAAACGGGGATGTCGATGGCCACCTTGCACTTCTCGTAGAGTTCGTGAACGGCTTTGCAGAGCACGAAGAAGAGGGTGCGGGTGTAGGCGCGAGCGCCGCTGGGCGAGGTGATGTCGAGGAATTCCACCTCCTTCTGCTTATAGGCGCGGAAGTGCATGCCTTCTACCTTATTATTAACGTGGGCCGACACGGGGCCGTAATTCATCTGCAGACCAGAGAGCTGATAAATCTGTTCGAGCGTGGAACCCATGGGGGCCTCGATGGTTTTTCCGTTGTTACGGATATGAATCTGAACGGTTTTCTCCATAATCATTGTTGGTTTTTAGTAATTTTTGTGGCAAAGATACGAAGAAATTAAGAATTAAGAGTTAAGAATTAAGAAAAAATGTACGTGCGAGGTCATTTTCTTAACTCTTAATTCTTAACTCTTAACTATTTTTGTTATCTTTGCAGCGAATTCGAATCAAAAAGATGTCTTTATGCTCGTAATTTTCAAACTTCTCGGCTCGCTCGCGCTGTTGATGTTCGGTATGAAATCAATGAGTGAGGCTCTGCAGAAAATGGCTGGTCCGCAGTTGCGCCACGTTCTCGGAGCAATGACCACCAACCGCTTTACAGGAATGCTGACTGGTATGCTGGTAACGGCATCGGTACAGAGTTCGACGGCTACCACGGTGATGACCGTTTCGTTCGTAAATGCCGGACTGCTGACGCTGGCACAGGCCATATCGGTGATTATGGGTGCCAACATCGGTACCACGCTCACGGCCTGGATCATGTCGGCTGGTATGTCGTTCGACATCACGAGTGCCGTGTATCCGGCCTTCCTGATAGGTATTGTGATGATTTATCTGAAGAAGTACCGCTATATAGGTGATTTCCTGTTCGGACTGTCGTTCCTGCTCTTAGGACTCGGAACGCTGCGCATGACGGGCACGGAGATGCATCTGGGCGAGAATCAGGCGCTGCTGGATTTCTTCGCATCGTTCGACCCTGACTCGTTCCTCACCACGCTGATATTCCTCTTCTTGGGAGGTGTGCTGACGTTCTGCGTTCAGTCGTCGGCAGCCGTGATGGCCATTACCATGATACTCTGTTCGAGTGGTGCGCTGCCCATCTATCAGGGTATTGCGCTGGTAATGGGTGAGAACATCGGTACCACCATCACCTCGAACCTGGCAGCCCTCTCGGCTAATACGCAGGCCCGCAGGGCAGCCCTGGCCCACATGTTCTTCAACGTATTCGGTGTGGTGTGGATTCTCTTCGTGTTCCGTCCGTTCATCGATGCCGTTTGCGGATTGGTGGGCTACGATGTGACGATAACGAAGGAGGGCGTGACTACCGCCGTGTTCCTGGCCAATGCCGCCAAGTTGAGCTTTGTGCTCGCCGCCTTCCATACCTGCTTCAACGTGGCCAACACGCTCATCCTCATCTGGTTCATTCCGCAGATAGAGCGTTTCGTATGCTGGGTAATCAAGCCCAAGAAGGTGGACGAGGAAGAGGACTTCCGTCTGCACTTCATTACCTCGGGTATCATGAAAACCCCTGAGCTCTCGGTGCTCGAGGCTCAGAAGGAGATTCAGCACTTCTCTGAGCGTATGCAGCGTATGTTTAACATGGTACGCGAGTTGCTCACACTCTCGAGCAGCGCCAATAACAAGAAAGACAACAAGGCGGGCGACTTCAACAAGCTCTTCACCCGTATTGAGAAGTACGAGGGCATCAGCGACAACATGGAACTGGAGATAGCCAAGTACCTCGACTCGGTGAGCGATGCCCACCTTTCTGACGATACCAAGGCCAAGATTCGTGCCATGCTCCGTGAGATATCAGAGCTGGAGTCGATCGGCGATGCCTGCTACAACATGGCGCGTACCATATCGCGTAAGTATAATGGTAAGCAGGATCACTTCATCGAGAAGCAATATGAGCACATCCACCAGATGATGGAGCTCACGGATCAGTCGCTCTCGCAGATGAACCGATTGATGCTGGGTCGTAAGGAGTCGTTCGACGTGAACCACTCGTTCAACATTGAGCACGAGATCAATAACTACCGCAACCAGCTGAAGCAGCAGAATATTGTGGATATTAATAATCACGAGTATACCTACGCCGTTGGTACCATCTACATGGATATCATCAACGAGTGTGAGAAACTGGGCGACTATGTAGTGAATGTAGTAGAGGCCCGCATGGGATTAAGATAAAAAAGTAACCGAAACGTTTGGCGTTTCGGTTTTTTTTATCTACCTTTGAGCTCCGCTCGAAGATACTTTCGTTCGAAAATGAAAATAAATCGCGATTTATTTTGCATTTTGCTCACTTATTCGTATCTTTGCAGCCGATTTCAAGGGGTGCCTGCGGGTGCAGGCTGAGATGATACCCTCTAACCTGATCCGGATTATACCGGCGTAGGGATGGAATACAGGATTTCTCAACACAAGTTTCCCCCTTTACATTATTTATTAATTAAAGGTACTATTAAGGTATGAAAAGATTGTTTTTAAGTTGGGCTGCACTGGTGTGTGTGGCGAGTATGAATGCACAAGGCAAAGCTGCACTTTACGACTCTACGAAGGTGGAGCAGTTGCAAGAGGTGGTGGTAAAAGGCGTTCGTGCGCAGAAGAATGCGCCCTATGCCGTGACAAACATCAAGAAGCAGCAACTGAATGAATTCTCGACAACGGGTAAGGAACTGCCTATCCTGTTCTCGCAGACCCCTGGCGTGCTGGCATGGAGCGAAAACGGAGTAGGCACAGGTACTACTTATATGCGTATTCGTGGAGCCGGCGATTCGCGTATCAACGTCACACTCGATGGTGTGCCCCTGAACTCGCCCGAGGATCAGTGTGTGTTCTGGGCTAACATGAATTCTTATGGTTCAATACTCGGCTCAGTACAGATTCAGCGAGGCGTCGGCACATCGACCAACGGCGATGGCGCCTTTGGAGGTACGATAGCCCTTTCGTCGGCTACACCCCAGCAGACGCCTGGTTTGGAGGTGTCGGGCTCGTATGGCTCGTTCAACACATTCAACGTGGGTGGTAAGTTCTCAACGGGTTTGTTGTGGAAGCACCTCATCTTCGATGGCGCCTACCACGAGACCAACACCGATGGTTTCATTCATGGCACCTCGGGACGCAGTGGTAGTTACTATGGCGGATTGACTTGGATAGGCGATAACTTCCAGATTCGCTATAAGAACATCGGTAACTTCGAGAAAACAGGTCAGGCCTGGAACGGTGTGACGGCTGGCGATAACGATATGAGTCTGATGGACGGCACCTATGGCATGAAGACGGGCATCAAGGACTATAAGGATATGTACGAGGTAGGACTGGGCAAGTATAATACGCTTTATGAATACCTGACCTACGATGCTGATGGCAACTTCGTGAAGGATGCCAACGGCAACTATGTGACCGCTCGTTATGCGATGGTAGACGGCACCTATTGGGACAAGACCACCGATAACTTCTGGCAGAACCACAATATCCTCTCGGCTGCCTGGAATATTGGTGAGCATTGGACAACCACTGCCTCGCTTCACTATACCTACGGCTATGGCTACTATCGTGAGTTCCGTCCGTCAAACAAACTCGCGAAGTTTGGTATGACGGCCACCGATGCCAATGGTAAGAACATCAAGCGTAGCGACTTCGTTCGTGAGAAGGGTCTTTCGCAGAATGCCTATGGACTGGTGTGGAATATCAACTATCAGAATGACGCATGGGACATCATCGGCGGACTCTCTGTGCAGAACTTCGATGGCAACCACTTCGGCTACGTGACCTATGCGTCGAACGATGTGGTGCGTCAGAAGTATCTGGCTAACGGCGACTATAAGTACTATGACTCTGATGCCCATAAGCTGGATGGCAACGTGTTCGTGAAGGCTGCCTACCACATCAATGATCAATGGGATGTGTTTGGCGATATCCAGTATCGTCACGTGGGTTATAAGACCGATGGTATCAACGATAAGTTCTACGATGACGAAAGCGGTTACTATAACCAGAAGCTCGATATCGATGAGAAGTATGACTTCCTGAACCCGAAGGCAGGCTTCTCTTGGAATCTTAATGGCCATCGTGTCTATGGCTCTGTGGCTATGAGCCATCGTGAGCCAGAACGCAACAATTTCACGGACAATGGCTCTTATCCTGCTCCCAAAGCAGAAAAGGTGCTGGACTATGAATTGGGCTATACTTACAACGGTGAAATCTTCCGTCTGGGAGCCAACTTCTTCTATATGGACTACGTCGATCAGTTTGTGCAGACGGGTCTGAAGAGCGACATTGGCGAGAACCTCACTACGAACATCAAGGACTCGTATAGAACGGGTGTTGAATTGCAGGCTGGCATCGATCCCACATCGTGGCTCACCATCGAGGGAAATGCCTCGCTGAGCAAGAACAAGATCAAGGACTTCGATGAGGTGGTAGAGGACTGGGACAACGGCACGACTACCATCCACTACGACAACTCTACGCTGGCTTTCAGCCCATCTACGATTCTCAACGGCTTCATAACCCTGCACCATAAGGGTTGGCAGGCCGTGTGGCACACGAACTTCGTGAGTCGTCAGTATCTTGACAATACGGAGAATGCCGATCGCTCGCTGCCCTGCTATTCAGTGTCGAACGTATCGCTGGGTTATACCCTGAAACCCAAGAAGGTGATGAAGGAGGCCATCTTCGGCCTGAGTTTCAATAATGTGTTCAATCGCCGTTATGCCAGCAGCGGTTGGGTGTACTCGGCCATCTATGCCAGCGGCGGTCATCCCAATGACAACCGCTACTATCAGATAGGTTTCATCCCAATGGCTGGCTTTACAATGGCGGCAAACGTTACATTGAGATTTTAGAAATTTAGAAATAAGAATGAAGAGATGATGGAGTTTTTGACGGCACATTGGCTCGATATCGTGACAACGGTACTCGGACTGGCTTATATCCTGCTGGAGTATAAGGCCAGCGTGTGGATGTGGATTGTGGGGTTCCTGATGCAGGTACTCGGTATCGTACTTTATTATCAGAAAGGGCTCTATGCCGATTGTGGCATGGAGTTCTATTACCTGACGGTAACGATATACGGATACTGGCGATGGGTTCGCAAATCGCCACGCCATCCGGAGGGAGAGTTAAAAATCCGTCATTTCCCATGGAGGCTGGTGCTGCCATGGACACTGCTCATCTTAGGCGTCTGGGGTATCATGGACTGGTTCCTTGTTACCTTCACCGACTCCACCGTGCCCATGATCGACAGCTTTACCACAGCCCTTTCCATCGTAGGTATCTGGGCACTTGCCCACAAGTATCTGGAGCAGTGGTTCATCTGGATTGTCGTTGATGTCTTCACCTGTGGACTATACTTCTATAAGGATATTCCTTTCAAGGCTTCGCTCTATGCCCTTTACGTGGTGATAGCCGTTTTTGGCTACTTCAAATGGCGTAAGATGATGGCAGAAACGCAACACTGATGATATAAAAAAATATAAAATCCGAGAACAAATGATTGTTTTCGGATTTTTTTTATACCTTTGCATCCGTATCTGACTAAGCATTACTTTATTAAACTCATATGAATATGAATAATGTACCTGTAATTAAGATTGGAATCGTCGCCGTAAGTCGCGACTGTTTCCCCGAGTCATTGGCTGTTAACCGTCGTAAGGCCGTTATCGCCGAGTATGAAAAGAAGTTCGGTAAGGATGGCATCTATGAGTGCCCCATCACCATTGTTGAGAGTGAGATCCACGCTCAGCAGGCTCTTGAGGATGTGAAGAAGGCAGGTTGTAACGCACTTTGCGTTTACCTGGGCAACTTCGGTCCTGAGATCTCAGAGACCATGATTGCTGACTGGTTCCAGGGTCCCACCATGTTCTGCGCTGCTGCTGAGGAGACTCAGAATGACCTGATTGACGGTCGTGGCGATGCTTACTGCGGTATGCTGAACGCCAGCCAGGCTCTCTCTCTGCGCAAGACTCGCGCTTACATTCCTGAGGAGCCCGTAGGCGACGCTGGTCAGTGCGCTGAGATGATTCACGAGTTCCTGCCCATCGCCCGTGCTATCGTAGGTCTGCAGAACCTGAAGATCATTAGCTTCGGTCCTCGTCCTAACAACTTCCTGGCTTGTAACGCTCCTATCCGTGCCCTCTATGATCTCGACGTTGAGATCGAGGAGAACTCAGAGCTTGACCTGCTCGAGGCTTTCCAGAAGCACCAGGGCGATCCTCGCATCGACGATGTGGTGAAGGATATGGTTGCTGAGCTCGGTACTGGTAACAAAATTCCTTCTGTACTGCCGAAGCTCGCTCAGTTTGAGCTGACGCTGACCGACTGGGTAGAGGCTCACAAGGGTTCTCGCCAGTTCGTGGCTATGGCCAACAAGTGCTGGCCTGCTTTCCAGACCATGTTCGGTTTCGTTCCTTGCTATGTGAACAGCCGTCTGACTGCTCGCGGTATCCCCGTAGCTTGCGAGGTTGATATCTATGGCGCTCTGTCTGAGTACATCGGAACCTGTATCACTGAGGATGCCGTTACCCTGCTCGACATCAA
>Ga0310690_10009243_pt1 | contig 12379 bp, 11 predicted proteins | sample AusTroGonzalo_MG_2_FD_207661 | JGI IMG/M metagenome (GOLD analysis project Ga0310690, IMG submission 207661) | Bovine rumen microbial communities from tropical cattle in Woodstock, Queensland, Australia - Gonzalo_04 (v2) (version 2) | ecosystem: Host-associated > Mammals > Digestive system >...
GGATTCGCTGAGCGACAAGCTTAAGGAATACTGGCTGAATTATATTCCCCTGCACCGTTGGGGCACAAAGGAGGAGGTTGCCGGAGTGGCGCTCTTCCTGGCCAGCGACCTCTCCACTTATGTTACCTCGCAGGTAATCGACTGCTGCGGAGGGCTTACGAGCTAGCTTATGGATCCTAAACTTAAACAACTGAACTTCAAGACTTTGATACTCTCGACATCGGATTTCCTGATGCCGAGGGTTTGTTTATGCTGCGGGCGCCAGCTGCTGCCGGGCGAGCGGCATCTGTGTTGCGTGTGCCTGGCGGATATGCCCTTTACTCATTATGAGGGGCAGGTGCACAATCCCATGGCCAATATGTTTAATTCGCACGTTTCGGCGCCGGGGTACGAGAGGGCGGCGGCGCTGTTTTTCTATACCGGAGGCTACAGGAAGATTACGCAGGCGCTGAAGTACGGGCGGAATTTCGCGGCAGGCAAGTGGTTTGCTTCGCTTCTGGGCGAAAAGCTGGCCGGGGCAGGCTGGGAGGCAGACGTGGTGTGCCCGGTGCCGCTGCACTGGGCGCGGCGCTTCAGGCGCGGGTACAATCAGGCGGAGGTGATAGGGCGCGAGGTCGCCAAGGCGCTCGGCGTGCCGTTCGAGCCGCGGCTGCCGCAACGGGCGCGGCGTACAACTTCCCAGACTCGCCTTTCCGCCGAGGAGCGCGGCCTCAACCTCGCCGGCGCGTTCCGGGCTCGCAGTGGCTTTGCTTCGCTTCCGGGAGGTTGGGTCGGAAAACCTTCCGCTCGCAACCTCCACTCCAGCTACGACAAGCCACTGCGGATACTAATTATCGATGATGTATTTACCACTGGGGCAACCGTCGCTGCATGCGATGCGGCACTGCGGGAGGCCTTCGGGCCGGATATTCGCATCAGCGTGGCAACATTGGCGTTCGCCGAGTGAATAATTTTCGCTATCTTTCGACATGAAACGAATCGCAAGAGTACTTCTGCTGGTGGCGCTCGCATGCATGACGCTGCCGGCCCAGGGCCAGAAACGCCAGTCGGAGCCGTCCAAACATATCATCAAGCCGAGCGCCAACCGCCCGGCACGCAGCCCCTACCAAGGGTGCCGCAACTATGGCAAGAGCATAGCCGTCTTCGGCGGGTCGCTGTCGGTCAACAAGGAATCCGACGTAGCCAAGCAGCTCTGGGCCGACCTTCTGAACGCAAAAGTGACAACTTACGGCGTCGGAGGGGCAGGTTTCGCCAGCAGCCGCGGGTATTCCATGCAGAAGCAGGTAGATACAGCAGGGGTGTACGACGTTTATGTGCTGTGGGCGTCGACCAACGACTTCATGGGCGGCGAGGAATGCGGATCGTGGCTGGACTACACCGGGCAGGACGGCTACGACGAAAGCCGGCTGGACACCCAGTGCGGCGGCATCAACTACTGCATCCGCAAGCTGAGGGAGAAGAACCCGGAGGCCGAGATTTACTTCTTCACGTCCCTGAGGTTCTTCCGCCGGGAATCGGGCTACAACCCCTACTCGACCGATGTAAACGAGGCCGGTGAGTCCTTTTACGACTTCGTGCAGGCCCAGATCGAGTGCTGCCACTACCACGGGGTTCCCGTTCTGGACCAGTTCAGCCTGCAGGGAGTGGACATACACAATTGCAACAGCTTCTATCTGGAAGACAAACTGCATATGAACGAAGCCGGGTACCGCAAGATTGCGCCCATGCAGGTGGCTTTTCTCGCAAACGGCTTTTAATAACACACTTAAATGAAACGACTGATTCTTTGCCTCGGCCTTCTGTGGGCCGCGCTGGCCTCCGCACAGGAGCGGCAGTACATCTGGCCCTCAACGGCCGTCATGCCTGATTACCAGAAGCATCAGATAGCAGAAATGACCGACAAGGTCAAGGAACCCGGGTTCAATCCGCAGGAGAACTGCATCGCCTTCCTGGACTGGTATGAGGCCCCGGAGCACCCGAACGGAGGGTGTATGATTCTGATTTCAGGCGGCTCATACAAGAACTGCTGCGACATAGAGCCGGTGAAGCTATGGCGCAAGACCTTTACGGAACTGGGCTTCCAGTGCGTCAACTTTGTGTACCGCACGCCGCGTCCGGAGGGCCTGCCGATATATCAGAGCGCATGGGAAGACGGCCAGCGCGCCGTGAGGCTGGTTCGCAGCCAGGCCGCCAAAAGGGGCTTCGACCCCGAGAGGATAGGTACCGTGTCCATGTCGGCCGGCAGCCATCTGGCCCTGATGCTCGCAACCAGCTCCCTCACCCGTGCGTACGCCCCCATCGACAAGCTGGACTCGATCCCCTGCCACACGAACTGGGCGGTCGTGCATGCGCCCGCATACGTTACGACCGACGGAGAAACGGGCACACGTGCGCTCAGGGCGGGCTACGGCACCGACGTCGGCCTCAGCAGCGTCTTCCGCTTCGACAAGAACACCTGCCCGATGGTCCTGCTGCACGGCGGCAAGGATCCCTACACGCCCTTCGGCTCCACGCTGGTGTACCGCCAGCTCAGGCGTTTGGGCGTGCCGGCGGAGGTCCACCTGTACCCCGACAAGGGGCACTCGGTCCTGGGGCTCGACAGGGCGGTGGAGTTCATGCGCCAGATGGGTTTCATTGGCAAGCCGGAGGCTGAGGTAGCGCTGATGGACAGGTACGCGTCCGACGACGCGCGGGCGTCATATAAGAAGGAGGCGCTCTGGCCCGAGGGCAAGATGCCCGACGTTCGGGAGGCGCAGTGCGAGCCGTACCTGGAATGGCATTTCCCCAAGGAGCTGAAGACCAAGGCCATACAGATTATCTATTCGGGAGGCGGATACCACAACAACGACCCCGGCAGCTTCGAGGTCACGCCCGCCAGGCGCTACCTCAACGAAAAGGGCATGGTGGTGGTTACCATGAGGTACCGCACGCCCCGGCCGGAGGGTCTTTCCAAGCACACCACCGCGTGGGAGGACCTGCAGAGGGCCATACGCGTCGTGCGCAGCCAGGCCGCCGCTTACGGGCTCGACCCCGACAGGATAGGCATCATGGGCAGCTCGGCCGGCGGGCACCTTACGCTGATGGGGGCCACTTCTTCCCTGCATCAGTCCTATCTGCCGATAGATGAGCTGGACAAGCTTCCCTGCAAGGTGCAGTGGGGCGTTGCCATCTATCCGGCTTACGCGCTTACGGACGGGGCCAACGGGCACAACTCCGGCGGCGGAAATGCCGACGACGCCATCCTGGTTCCGGAATTCTCCTTCGACCTGAATACCGCCCCGCTGCTGATGGTACACGGAGATGCAGACAAATACGCCTCCATGGCCTCGGTGAAGGTTTGGGAAAAACAGTGCGCCATGGGCGTCCAGAGCGAGGTCCACATACTCGCAACGCGCCCCCACTGCTTCCAGAAAAGCGCCTCCCCCGGCACCGGCAGCTACACATATCTGGACCGCATCTGGGAATTCCTGACTGCCAAGGGCTTCAACAAGTAATTAAATTTGCAGATTCAATTAATTTTTGCAGATTCTCCGAAAAGCCTTATATTTGCAATCCCGTTTGACACGACGTGGTGAGATTGGAGAGGTGGGTGAGTGGCTGAAACCACCGGTTTGCTAAACCGACGTACGGGTCATTCCGTACCACGAGTTCGAATCTCGTCCTCTCCGCGCAATGCAATCAAAGGAAGGCGCCGCACGAAAGTGCGGCGTTTTTGTTTATGGGCGCAGCCGTCGTGAGCTTGCTCACGTAAGGATGTGTCCGTAAACAAAAACAGGGGCGCTAGCCCGCCTTCCATTTGATTGCTCACGGACAGACCGAGAAAAGGCCCGCGCAGCGGGGCTAATCTCGTCCTCTCCGCCGAAATGCCCTGCAGAACGTTCTGCAAAGCATTTTTAGTAAATAGTATCCCAAAAAATATCCCAAAAACGAGAAAATGGCCCATTAAAAAGTCACTCGCAGGTCGACACCTTTCGGCGAAGGATGAGGTCATCGGGGTCATAGGGATTTCACCTCTTCCAAGAGAGATTGTTCTCGTTCTTTTCGCTCCTTTCTCTCCCGGCGATACTCTTCCCGCGCTTTTTTTCTTTCTTCCTGAACAACCCGATAGTTCTTCCCGTTCCGGACGATTTCGGAAGCCACTCGGTCGATGGTCTCGTCAAGGTTCGCCTTCTTCAGCTGACACTCCCAAACGATAATAACGCTCCATCCTTTCGCCTCCAGCTTTCGCCAGACCTCTTGATCCCGTTCCTGGTTCCTCGCGACCTTAGTCTCCCAGAATTCTGTGTTGGTCTTGGGAATATGACTTGTTGAACATCCTTTGTGGCCATGCCAGAAGCAACCGTGCATGAAGACGACCGTCCGGTATTTGGGCAGAACAATATCCGGTCTCCCGGGAAGTCGCTTGTCATTTATTCGATAACGAAAACCCTGATACCAAAGCGCGTGACGCAGCTTCAATTCCGGCTTGGTCGAGGCAGAGTGAATAGACGCCATTACTCGATGGCGTTGAGAAGGCGTTAGCACATCGGGCATATCCTCTACATCTGACAAACAAGTTATAAAGAATTCAGCTTACTAATCCGATAGGAATCCGGTTCTATGAGCCACCTTCCGGAATTGAAGATGACATCTGCCGGGTTTCGAATGATAACAGGCTCGTATCCTTCTTTCCCAATGCAATCATCATCCACTAAATAAAGGAAATAAGACTCGCCAATTACCGAGGCCTTATCCAGTTCGTTATCAGACCAAATGAAATGCTCCTCTCCTTTATATGTCTTCACTTCGATAAAGCGGTCTGGACGAACTGACTCATCTGAGTTACATGACACTATATCGAATCCGGCCGCCACATCAATCGTGGAAATCCGCTGGATCATGCTCTGCCTTTCAGGGTCAGAGATGCGCTTTAACTCATACTCCAAAACGAAGAGCTCACCTCTTTCTCCCTGTTCACGCTGAGCCTCTAAATTGGCTAAAAGCTGTTTTTCGGAAATCTTGCGCTGACGTTCAGGGGTCTTCATCACGCGGTCCAAAGCTTTGTTTACACGATATTGCGCATCCGGAAGGAGCGAAATGGCCCCGTAGTTGATCAGAAAATTCCTATAGCAAGCATGCTTTGCTGGCTTAATCGCTGTTGCGGCCAAAATATATGCGTCTTCGGCAATACTATAAGAAATCTTATTTGTGTCAATAATAGCATTATCCAAGGCGAATTCGACGAACCTATCAATAAGCCATTCTTCAAAAACCGCCGTACCCTTTCTGTATTCTTCACAAAGAAGATTGTGATCTCCAATATATGCGTCATCAATAATGACAAGCAAGCCCATGGACTGGAATAGCCAGAGAATGGGGTCAATATCAGCGACATCGATGCCGCTTGTTACTTTTGCAAACCGCTTGAGTGATTCGACCGATGTAGTGTTTTCCAAAAGCCAACGCGCTACAAAGGCAATACTTTTGCGTGAGCCTATATTAGCGTACTTTTCTAGCCTTTCGTCTAACATAATCATTCAAAATTGCTTTGATATCAGCATCACCCTCGTCAGTGGCATTAAGGAACAGGGGAATCGGTGCGTTCTCTATGATGTCTAGCATCCGACGCTCTTTTTCTTTTAATCGGAAATTGATGGTTTCGTCAATAGAATTGTCAGAGAGGATATAGTAGTAATGTGTATCTGTACCTTTAGGTAGGCCATAACGATGAATACGGTCTTTGGACTGTATGAAATGGGCACAGTTGAAAGACCGCTCTAAGTAAATTGCATTGTGGCAAGCCTTGTGAAGAGATATCGACTCGGCCACAGCAAAGGGATTCGCAATAACCACTTTGAAAGAGCTGTTTGGGCTATTAAACTCATTGACAATTCCTTCTCGTGTTTTGATCAGCTCCTCTTCAGACATATCATCGCTTGCCACAGGAGTCTCCCCATAAAGAATACGGCAATCAATACCATTCTGCTTCAGGTATTCTGAGAGCAGCTCTATGTTCTTTATGAAAATGACCCAAATGATCACCTTTTCTCCAGAAGAAATAATTCTTTGGACTAAACGTAAACACTCCTCATATTTTACAGGGACATCGCCATCATAAAAGTGCATTATATCTTTCATGACAGAGGAGTCGTCCATCTCAACCGTACCCAGATCTTCTCCTGTCTCTTCAGTGAAGGAGGCCAGTGGTTCGTTCAATAATGCAGGGTTCGTGGCCGCCTGTTGCAAACGGATCATTTTCGCCCGAACAAGAAAATCATGTAAGGGACTCTCTTTGGCTTCTCTGTTTGCTTCTTCAACAAAACGCTCTTCTATGAAATCATAGATTCTTCTCTGCGAGTCCTTCATTGGGACGATAATTGGGGCGTGTTCTGTTGCGGGAGGCAAACCGAGGTCACTCTTCCTGATACGTATGAAATAAGGAGAGATGTTGTCCATCATCTTGGGTACCCTGGAGTCATTGGAAGACTTGGTCATATCCCGAAGCTGTCCAACACTATACTTAATTACGTCGTACTGAGGCCAAATGAAGTGGAAGAGATTGTACAGGTCTTCGTAGCCGTTGGGAGCCGGCGTGCCGGTGAGGATTACACGAGAACAACACCATTTTGAGAGATCCATTACAATGCTTGCAATGATTCCGCCGCTTGTGCTCTTAACTTTGTGCGCCTCATCGAGGACCACCATAACCTGGTTGTTCTGCAGAAAATATCCAATCTCGTTTTTCAGATTAATAACAGACTGGTATGAGAGCAATGTCAGTTCTGCCGTCTTTCCGTAGAAATACTGTTTCTTCTGCTCGGCAGACATGTTGCCACTCATCCTCTGGCTCTTGACTTTGACACCAAAACACTCTTCGTACTCGTTTTCCCACGGGCCAAAGGAACTGAGGGGACCGATGATCAGGATCTTGTCAACCTTCTTGCTGGCGTCATTACAATTCTTCAGGTATGTGTAGGCACCGTAGACAATGCTGGTTTTCCCGGCACCAGGAACAGAGAAATTACATCCGTTTTGGGAGAAAGCAAGGTGGTATGCCGATAGAAGCTGCAAGGGATAAAGGTGACGGGCAGGCATAAATTCATCAAGGATGTCTGCAAATTCCTTGAATTCGTCCGGGTTACAGAGGTTCTCTTTGATGTCTTTCGCCTCCTTTGAGAATCTCGCAAAATCTTCCTCGCGAGTCTTGAACTCAGCGATGTCGGAACTGGTCTTATCATCGTAGACTATTGTGGCACCGATATAACCGGCAACGAGTTTGAGGATGGACGCAACCTGGTCAATTCCATCTTCGTTATCAACAATGATGGATTCGCCCTCCAGCATATACGCCAACTGGGAGCGGAGCATCATCTTAGCCCGCTTGTTGGCCAAGAGTTCCTTGACAGCCCCCTCGATGCGATAGCTATTCCCTCTAATGAATGATATTTTCAGCTCCTTCATTACGGCTCCTACTTAACGGCGTCAGATACTTTCTTGAGGAGTTTGTCCAGATCTGAGATCAGCTTCTTGATGTTCTCCCTATCATTGCTGCCAGAGAGTGTCTTGCTGTCAATCTGGGAAAGGGCGTTTATAGCCTTCTTGATAAGGACGGACGGTTTGGCCTTCTCCTTCTGGTTCTCAATCGTGGTCTTTGCCTCAGAGAAGCCTTCTAGGAGTTTCTCGCCAACTTTTCCGCGCCACTCATTGTCCCTATTCTCAAGCAGGCGTTCGGAATCACTCGCGCTACGGGATGTGGAAAGGACAGTGTCAATAGACTCTTCTTCCACGTCTTCTGTGGCCTCTCTCCAGTCTTCTACAAACTTATTCCAGACCTCCTCGGAAGAGAGGAAGTTGCCGCTGCTCGCGTAGGCTATGGTTCTATAATCAAAGCCTTCCTCTGTCTTGGCATTGAGTCGGATAAAGTCAAAGCAGATACATTTCAGGTCATTTTGCACTTCAATGATCTTGTCTGACGGAATCCAGCTGATCCTGCCACTTTGGATTCGCTTCAAGGTGAGGTTCAGCTTGATCAAGTCATCCTCAAAACCACGCGGCAACCTGGTATAAATGCCTGTGTACTCATAGTAATCTAGGTAATCATCGATCAGTTCCATAACATCTAGGAGTTCCTGCACCTTTGTGGCGCTGCCAAGGGCCATGTACTCAGCGATTTCTCCAAGGGTGAAGCCCTTGTTAACCATATCCCTCGCATGCAGGTACTTTTCGATAGGATTGTAGCCAACCTTCTCGTCCGCACCCATCTGATAGGTGGTCTCAAGGCGGAGAATCTCCTTTTCATTGGCATCTTCCGGAAGGACTACGGCCCGGAATTTCTCACAACGCTCATGTTCGGCCGGTGAATAATTCTTGTCGTCGTGAAGGATAGAAAGCATCAGGGATGCGCGGCGGTTACCATCAACGATGACACCGTCACTGGTGATGATTCCGGTTTCCAACTGACCATTCTCCGCGATGCTTTTCTTAGTCTTCTCGTTGGCAATCTCGTTGGAGTCGAAAAGGAACTGCGCGATTTGCTGCGCGTCTGCCATCCTTTCCGGGTCGAGAGAGCTGTGCTCCCGTTCAAAGGATTTGACCATACTGGCAATACGGCCATTTTCGACGTTGAAGACCAACAAATCTATCGGGATCTCATACTCGATGAATGTCCGGACAGTGCCTCCATAGCGGAGTCTTTTTCCCTTACCATCGTTGCTAAACAGATTACCTTTGGTTATCTCAGCAATCTTCTTTTTTCTTTCTTCGGCCTGCATGTATCTTAGATGTTATAGTATTCTTTAATTATTTCATCCAGCTGGTCCAATGTGTTCAAGGTGAGGAAGTAATCACAACTACCATAAACCTCATTCCAATCAGAACCGCGGACCAGCCATCCTGCGCCATCCAACAAGGAAAGAATCTTGATTTTCTCGTTGCCTCGGACCATCCTGCGGATGTTGGTCAGCTTATCAGCAAAGTCAGACTGGCCCTTGCCGGTGGTCACGCTATACTGGTAGCTGACGATGATGTACTTCTCCGTATCATGGATAAGGTTGAAAGACCCGTTCGGCCCATCAGGAAGGAGCATGTTTTCATAGTGGAGTCCATATGTCCCGACAATGGACCGGATCTTGTCATCAACCCTTTTCGCATAGGCGTACGTGATTTCCTTATTGTATTTCGTCGAGCAAGAGGACTTGATCTGGCGGCCAAGGACATCATCACTGCAAATGCGGGCGATCACCTCGGCGTCAATATGGAAATAATTGAGCGTGAACGAAGGAATGATAGCCTGGTATTTGGGTAGATTCCTACCGTTCAAAAGGAGTTCGCAGAACTCGTCCATCCAAGTTTGGTTTTCCAGGAGGGAATTGCGGAGCGCAGAATCTGACCATTCCGTCGTGAACAAGAACCCTTTCTGGACACGTATAGTGGAGATCACCCTATTGAAGCGCTCACCGGACAAACCAAGGATGGTAGTAAGGCGCTCAATGGCGTTTTCATCACTCCTAATGAACTCCTCCAGGCCTTCTTTGGTGGCTATGCTTAGCATCGAATTCTGATACTCCTGCAGTTCTGTGGCGATTTTCTTCTGGTACTTAGCCTCGGTTTTCTCGTCGATGAGGAACATCGTGATGGATTTGAGAGCCTCATTCTTTGAAAGCTTGCCCATAAACATCCTCCTTTATTGCGCGTTAATAGTGTCAAGCAGCCGGCCTGCAACGGCCTTGATAACCGGCACGCAAACAGAATTGCCAATCAAGTCATAACCCAATTCTGTGGCTTTGGGGCCATCCTCAAACGGTGCCAGGGAATAAGTCTCCGGGTAGCCGAAAAGCCTTAATCCTTCACGCAAAGTCAAATGGCGGATTCCATCCCCGTCAACAATGCCGATGGAAGTCATGTCGGTGGCTACGAGAGTGTGGGAGATTCTGTCAGTGTCCAGGAACGCACTGAACTCGAAGGACAGCTTGCCAGTAATTATATTGTAACCCATAGGCAATGATTCTACTGGTTTCCGCTCTGTCCATGTTGAGCCATCATCCTCGTGGTGTACAACAAGGTTCTTGGGGTACTCCAAACGCAGATACTTCTTGGCGCAAAGGTCATCCAACATTTCCTGTAAGTGGGGGACATCGTGGAATGAACGAATCTGCTCTGTTGTCAGCGGCATACCGTCCTTCCAGACAATCCCGATAATGTCAGCCCAGTATCTCTTCCTGCGTTCACGGAGGATGGCATTCAGGAGTTCTCGTTCCTCGGGGGTCGCCGTACCTCTGGCGTCAATGTCCCAGCTGTGGAAGTTTCTAACGCCACCGCGCTTGTCATTCAAGGATTTGCCAACCATATCCTGCGCTTTGTAAACAGAGAGCAGTTTTCTGGAAAATTCGCTGTCAAGGGTTGGCTTGCCGTGTTCGAGGATTTCACCAACCGTCACTCTAGGTTGCGGGATAAAACTGAGATCTATTCTCCCGAAACGCTTCTTGCAGCCTACAATGTAAACGCGCTTGCGCCGCTGGGGGACGCCGAAATCTGCAGCATCCAAGACCACATATTCTGCATTGAATTTCAGTTTGTCCCTCAAGACCTTCATAATGATCTTGATGGTGCGGCCTTCGCTGTCTCTGTTGGATGCCCTATCATGGAGGACAAGGCCCTCGACATTCTCGAGGAGGAAGCCGTCAACCCCACGGAGTTTATCGGTCAGGATTCGTTCAACCTCAAAAAACAAAGTGCCACGAGTATCGGCAAACCCTCTTCTGGCACCGGCCGAGCTAAATGCCTGGCAAGGGAAACCTCCAAGGAGGACCTTAAACTTGGGGATATCCTCGCTTTTTACAGCGGTAATGTCTGTTGGCAGGATGTTCTCGCCAGGGAAGTTAAAATTGAGTGCTGTTATTGCAGCTGCTTTTATTTCTGAAGTGAAAACGCAGCGGCCTTGTAGGTTACGCTCTTCAAGCGCCTGCTGAAATCCTAGCCTTATGCCGCCTAAGCCAGCAAATAGGTCAATGAAGTCGTATGTTTTTTTGGTCTTTGCCATTGGGTGTCTTCCCTTTTCTTCTTCCATTTCTACCCAATGCTCTCTTCGGCAAAAGTCACCATCTCGCAGAAAAACATCAACCACAAGAGACGCCTAATCCCATGTATCACACACCTCACTTAACAATAGGAGGCGTTGTTTTGCAATCGAATAGAAAAGTGCTTGTTATAGATTACAAAATTACTGTTTTCTGTGGATAATAAAATGAGCCACCCTCTTTTTTTACAACGTTACTTAAGCGCTTGTGTCTTTCCGCTTTATTATGGAGATGGTCGAACAATATGAAAAAGGCAAGTAGCGCTTCGACGATAACGATCTGGCAGAAAACCTTCCGGAGGTCCTTATGCCTTGGGGGTCTTCAGTTGCCAGATTAGCCCAGTTCGATGACCCTATTCGCTATTTCTGTCATCTTGGATTTCTAAAGCCTTTCAACAAAAGAGTAAGATACGAGTTTGGTTCTTTTACCAGAAGAGAAACGAATCCCCCGGAGGTTTTTGCGTCCAGGACCTCGTTGGATTATTGTAAACAAATGTTTAATTTTGAACTTGGGAGTAAAGACGCCAGGGGCAGAACCACACTGTTTGAAGTTAACATCTAAAGAAACACATAATTCCATAGCTATGAGGGCCGGTTTTATAAAAGAACTGAACACGCTATTCTCTGCTTTTCAAAAAGCAGGACACGATTATGAAAAGCATATAGGAAAAGGCGTCTCTCTTGAGTCAACAAGTGGAGAAGTATTACGAAAAGATATCCCACAAATACTTAAGGAGGAGTTCCCCGCAGACACATATAAGATAAAAGGGTCTATTGGAACAGGGCGCATATCCAAATGCCCATGGGTCGCTATTATGCATAATAAAGAGACCTCGTCGACAAAACGTGGCATTTATCTGGTTTTCCTTTTTTCAAAAGACTTGAATCGCGTTTATTTGTCTCTTGCTCAGGGTGTCTCGGAAATAACGATGGCAGAAATCAACAAGAACCGCGAGACTCTTAGGGGCGAGCTTAAACTTGAAAGCTCCTTCCGCCGTCATTTTAACGATCAACTGATAGATAGTGACGAATACAAAGCTGGGGCCATCTACTCTAATGAATGGAAATGCACAGATGAGAGTTATTGTGAGAGTCTTCTATTACAATTCGAAGAAGCTTACGAAAAATATATTGCGTTGAAATATGGAGAATCAGATGATAGTCTCCCGACCTACCCGACGACAAAGACAGAAGGTGTAGAATCCGAGTTCTCAATTAAGTCTATCATTGACTATATCAAGGAGACGGGTCTTGTATATTCCGAAAGTCTTATCAAGCGGTTTGCTTTTTCTCTGTTGACAAAACCATTTGTAATTCTAAGCGGAC
>Ga0310690_10009244_pt1 | contig 12378 bp, 7 predicted proteins | sample AusTroGonzalo_MG_2_FD_207661 | JGI IMG/M metagenome (GOLD analysis project Ga0310690, IMG submission 207661) | Bovine rumen microbial communities from tropical cattle in Woodstock, Queensland, Australia - Gonzalo_04 (v2) (version 2) | ecosystem: Host-associated > Mammals > Digestive system >...
TGTATTTCTGAAGGCCATAGAGCGAGCCGACGTAGAAATTGCCACCTGCGTCGATACAACCGCTTGAGTAGGACATTGCGTTTTCATACAGCACATTGTCGATGAGGTTCACGGCGGTCAGTCCGTTGTCCGTGAGCCTTAGCAAACCCTCGAAGTGCGAGCCTACATAGACGTTGTCGTTATCGACGTCGATGGCCAGCAGGTAATCGTTTGCAACGCTCAGCTGATAGGGGTAGGCTGTGAAGTTCGTACCGTCATACTTGGTGATGAAGCGGTCGCCAAACATCCACAGATTGCCCTTTTCGTCGATAGTCAGGTCTGTGATATTCGCCTCAGGCAGAGCCGAATTGTCGGGTGTATAGTGTGTAAAATCGTTGCCGTCTAACTTGACAAGCCCGTTGTTGGTCGCTATCCACAGGTATCCGTTTTTGTCGGTTTCGATGTTGTTTGTTTTCCCGTATGGAATGTTGTACGGCACCAAATCATCGGGCGTAGATACACAGAGGTTATACTGGTTCAATGCATCGTAGCACGCCACCCATATTCGTCCGTCCATGTCGGCCCTAATCTTCTTGACGTAGGAGTAGGGACTAAGCGGGTTGATGTCGTATATGGCTGTGCATTCCTTTCCGTCGAAAGCGTACAAATATGCGATACTGCCTACGAGCATGGTTCCGTCATCCTTGAAAAAGAAGCCAGAAAAAAACTGGTTATTGTGAAAGCCTGCATTCTTCATGTCGAATTTCTCGATACCGCTGTCAGTCACACGTGCCAAACCGTTGTACTCCGTGCCTACCCACAGCTCACCGTCGTGCAGCGCCATGTCGGTAATGGAATTGCCCGTCATGCTCCCGTCGGCGCGTTTGAGCACTTTCTGCTCGCCGCTCTGCTTGTCAATCTTGACGATGCCGCCGCCCTTTGTGCCCACATACAGGAAGTTCTGGTCGTGGATGATTTTCATCACGAAGTTGTTGCTCGAAATGTTCTGCCAGTCCGTCAGCTGGGCGTGTGCCGTTAAGGCGGCAAGGGTTAGGAGGATCGTTGTTGCAACGTTAGCCATAATCACGTCGTTTTATCGTTTACACCTGCAAAGTTAAGCAAAATTCCGCAAACGCTCCGTAATCTTCCCGAGAAAAGTGACAAGATTTAACGCTGGACGTTTCGATTCTGCCAGAAAATGTGTACCTTTGCACAGATTATGACCGTATTCACCTTTGACTCCACACTCGACGGGCTGCTCACAGCAGTCTTCGAAGCTTTTGCAATGAAGCAGGAGCCTGAAATGTTGTTGGCTGAAGGCGACCCGCTGCCGCTATTCTGCGAACATATATATAAGGTATATACGGACGAGGCAAAGGCACAGCGCGTGTGGGCTGGACTGGAGAAGCGACTGTCGAAAGAGGCACTCAGGCTCATCAGCGTCAGCTGGCTGTCGGAGCAGAAAGAGCTGAACACGCCGCTGTTCCGATATATCTGCAAGGTATTCAAACCACCCCTGACCCCTCCTTTGGGAAAGGAGGGGAGTACTTGCGGCGAGTTCCCCCTCTCCTCCGAGGGGAGGAGCCAGGGGCTTGGTATAGAAAGAAATTTCTCCGACCCTGATGTGCTGACCGTAACGAACATTGCGCGCCGCGTACTGCACGAGCAACTGCGCATGAAGCAGTTTATCCGCTTCCAAAAGGCGAAGGACGGCACCTACTTGGCCGTCGTCAGCCCCGACCACGACGTACTTCCCATCATCATCAATCATTTTCAGGACCGCTTCAATGACCAGCCGTGGCTTATCTACGACGCGAAGCGACACTATGGGTACTATTACTCCCCTCCCTCACAGGGAGGGGCTGGGGGAGGGTCTGCTATCCGCATTTCCTTCGAGGACGAGGCAGCCGTTCCCTTCAATTTAGAAAACGGCAAGCTGAATGAGGACGTGCTGAGCGAGAACGACCGCTTGCTGCAAGACCTCTGGCGTACCTACTTCAAGGCCATCTGCATCAAGGAGCGCATGAACCCACGCAAGCAACTGAACGACATGCCCCGCCGCTACTGGAAATATATGACGGAGAAGAACTAATACTGAAGCAAGTCGGCGGGTGTGGCTGCGAAGGTTGTGGCCCCATGCTGCATGAGGAAGTCACGATTGCGGAATCCCCAAAGCACGCTGATACAAGGCAGTCCGCTATTACGGGCAGTCAGAATATCAACATCGCTGTCGCCGACATAGACGGCAGACCCTCCACCCATATTCCGTAAGGCTGCTAAGACGGTATCAGGTGCCGGCTTCTTGCGAATGCCAGCGGCTTCGTTCTCGCCGATGGCCACTTCAATGGTATCGGCAAAGAAGTGACGGCATAGTTCCTCGGTGGCCGTCTGAAACTTATTGCTCACCACAGCCAGGTGCTTGCCGCGCCGCCGCAGTTCGCTGAGCATCTCGGGAATGCCTGGGTAAGGTCGTGTCGTATCGAGCGAGTGCTCCAGATAATAGTTGCGGAAAGTATCTAATGCCTGCCCGAATTGCGGATTCTGTTCCCCATCGGGCACAGCGCGCCGCATCAGCATCCGCACCCCGTTGCCCACGAAGCGCCGCACATCATCCACCGAATGCTGGGGCATGACGTGCGTTCGCAGCGCAAAATTGACGGCCGCTGCCAGGTCGCCAAGCGTATCCAGCAGCGTGCCATCAAGGTCGAAGATGTAAATATCGTACATTGTAATTGGGATCAAGAACGGCGCAAGAAGGGGTTGAAAGCGTCGCAAGGAGGGATTGAGAACGGCTCTCTTCGGTTTTCAGCGCCCACTGCTGATATTAGCAGCGGCCCCTGCCAATATCGGCAGCGGGCGGGGAAAACATCGGCAGCGGCCGCTGCGAACCTTTTTTCACTCTAATAAAGGTATATCTTGAAGTCCTTCACCGAGCCAGGAGCGCCCTGTTCGGCACGCGGCAGGTATTCGAGGGCGGTGACGGTCTGCTCTGAGCCAAGGTCGATCACTAAGAGATGAGGAGCCGAAGCGCCACGTTCTGTCTGCCAGTAGGTGCTTTCCTGCAGGTCGAAGACCTTGTCGCCGGTATGGTTGCCGTTCTCCTCCTCCGAGTTGGCGTACTTCGTCGTCCAGGGCTCGCGGCTCAGGCGCTTGCCATCGGCACCCTGCACATAGAGCTCGGCGATAGCCACGCGGTCGCTCTCCTTCTGCGTGCTCAGGCACTCGATGGCAAGGTAGCGGCCTTTCTTCTGACCGTTGAACTTAATGGTTTGCCAGCCGTTGCCGGCCTTGAAGGCTCCCGTAGCAGCAGGCGTCGCAGAATTGAGGTCGGGCTTATCGCCGATGTTATTATGCTTATTGGTCTTTTCAAGCTGTAGCTTGTTCAGCTCTGGCTCAGCCTGTCCCCAGACGACAGCTTCACGAGGGCCGACGATGTCGAGGACGATGACCTCGTTCTTGCCTTTCTTCAGCCAGCAGCCGGGCACGTAGAGCGTCTGCTGCGGACCAATCGACCAGATGCGACCGAGGGCGTGACCATTGACATAGACCTGGCCCTTGCCCCATGTCTCGAAGTTCAGGAACGTGTCGCCCACCTTCTTCAGCGTGAAGTAGCCACGGTGGTAGCCGGGCTTCATAAAGTCAGCCAGTTTCTGCGATTCCTCGTAGTCCTGTATCAGTGCCGCTCCCTGGAAGCTACCCTTGATTTCGCCCTTGTCAGCCTCAGCCAGATACTCCTCCTTGTCAGTCTCGCGGTATGTGCCGGCAAGGATGGCTTTGGCCTTGTCATTGTACGGCTTCACCATATTGAGTGCCACCATATCGAGCGCATTCTTAGCCGTCTGGTAGTCATCGGGAATGGCGATGTTCATCCAGTTCTTCGGCGTCAGCACAATCTCTGCTTCATCGTTCTCGGTGGTCAGCGTGACATTGCCGACGATGCCCTTGAAATCCTTGATGGCACGTCCGAAGTTGATACGGCCCATACCCTCGACAATAATCGTCAGGTCGGCTCCCTTCTTGACGGCGGGGATGGTGAGCGACTTCTCATTCTTCACGCGGTCGATTTTGCCGATGTATTTGCTGTCGATGAACACCTGGGCGAAGTCGTGAATCTCAGCAGTCAGGACGCTGGGGGATGAAATCTCAGGCAGGCGCGTGCTGTAGATCATTGTGCCCCAGCCCATATCCATCTCCTCGAAGGTCTTCAATGCGCCCGTCTCAGACTTGGAATTGGCCACAGACGTCATCAGGGTGGCGAACTGCGTCAGCTTGAACTTAGGCACAGTGATAATCGGCATAGGAGCCTTGGGAACAGCAGGCATCTTCTTGCCGTCGTTATATTTCTCCATCATCGTGCGCAGCTCCCAGAACTTCGGGGTGGCGAGGCCCCACTCGTTGATGGGGGCGTCGTAGTCATAGGAGGTAACATCGGGGGCGAAACCTGGACTGTTGGCACCTGCCCAGTGGCCGAAGGACGTTCCTCCATGGGTCATGTATAAGGAAAAACTGATGCCCTTACTGAGCATCTCGTCCATACCCTCCACCATATCCTTGGCAGGACGCGTCTCATGACGAGCACCCCACTTGTCGAACCAGCCGCTCCAGAACTCGGAGCACATCTTGGGAGCATTGGGGCGCAGCTCGCCGAGGCGACGGAATTGATCGTTGATATTGGCACCTGTGCCGAAGTTCATCGTCCACGTCAGGTCATCCAGGCCGTTCTTCTCGAAGTTCGAGCTCCAATCGCATTGGAACAACGACAATTCATTACCATAGATACTACGCAGACAGTCGCGTATCTCGCTGACGTAGGGCTTATCCTCGCCATACGAACCATACTCGTTCTCCACCTGAATCATAATGATGGGGCCGCCGTTCTGGATGATCAGCGGCTTGAGCTGCTCACCCACCTTCTCCTCGAATATCTTCACGCGCTCCATAAAGTATGGATCGCGCTCGCGCAGCTTGATGTCCTTCTTCTTCAACAGCCACCAGGGCAGTCCACCCATCTCCCATTCAGCACAAACGTATGGGCCAGGACGCACAATGACATACATACCATTATTCTGTGCCAAGCGGCAGAACTCGGCCACGTCGTTGTTACCCGTGAAGTCGAACTCACCTTCGCGCTGTTCGTGGATGTTCCAGAACACGTAGAGACATAGGGTGTTCATGCCCAGCGCCTTGCACATCTGGATGCGATGCTCCCAATAGGGACGCGGGATGCGGGGATAATGTACTTCGGCAGCCTTTACTACGAAAGGCTGGCCGTTCAACAGGAATGTCTTGTCACCCGTCGTAAATGTGCCGGGCTTGGTGTTTGCTGCACTCACGACGGAAGGCATCATGAGCAGACAAACGGCAAGGAATAGTCCTTGCAAAAGTTTCTTGATAGTCATAAGAATTGCGTTGTTTCAAGTTTTTTGCAAAGTTACAAAGAAATTTCCGAAAAGGATGTACTTTTTCTACTTTTTTTATTATCTTTGCAGCCTCAAAAGAAAAATACATATTTATGGGTGGCTTTTTTGGAACCATTAGTACACGTGACTGCGTAAACGACTTGTTTTACGGCACCGACTACAACTCACATCTCGGCACGCGCCGTGCGGGCCTCGTCACATTCGACCATGAAAAGGGTTTCTCGCGCTCCATCCACTCGCTGGAGCGCGACTATTTTCGCTCGAAGTTTGAGGATGAATTAAGCGACTTCAAGGGGCGTCAGGGTTTGGGCGTCATCAGCGACACCGACCCTCAGCCCATCATCATCAACAGCCATCTGGGCCGCTATGCCGTGGTGACGGTGGCGAAGATTAACAACCTACGCGAGATTGCAGACGAGCTCTTAGCACAACGCATGCACTTGAGCGAGCAGAGTGCCAACAACCTGAACCAAACGGAGTTAGTGGCCCTGCTGATAAATATGGGCAATACGTTCGTCGATGGCATCAATCGCGTCTATCAGAAGATTAAAGGCTCGTGCTCCATGCTCATCCTGACCGAAAACGGCATCATCGCTGCACGCGACTTCCTGGGGCGCACGCCCATTGTCATCGGCAAGAAAGAGATTCACCGCCTGTCGCCCATCGGCACCGACGAATACATCCAAGCCTACGCTGTGAGCAGCGAGACGACCAGTTTCCCCAATCTGGACTACAAACCCGTGCGCGACGTAGGCCCGGGTGAGATCGTGCGCCTGCATGCCGACGGCTACGAGGTGCTGCAGCCTGCCTTCAAGCGCTGCCAGATATGTTCATTCCTGTGGGTCTATTATGGTTTCCCCGCCTCCTGCTACGAAGGTATCAATACAGAATATGTACGCGAGAAGAATGGCAAGATGATGGGCGAGCGCGACGATGTAGAGGCCGACTTGGTGTGCGGCATTCCCGACAGCGGCGTTGGCATGGCCTTGGGTTATTCGGAAGGCTCGGGCATTCCCTACAAACGTGCCGTATTGAAATACACGCCCACATGGCCCCGCTCGTTCACACCCGGCAACCAGAGCCGACGCGACCTGGTGGCCAAGATGAAGCTCATCCCCAACGAGGCCTTGCTGCGCAATCAGCGCGTGGTGTTCTGCGACGATAGCATCGTGCGTGGCACACAGCTGCGCGACAATGCCCGTGAGTTCGTGCAGAACGGTGCTCGCGAGGTGCATGTACGCATCAGCTGTCCGCCGCTGGTCTATGGCTGTCCGTTCATCGGCTTCACCTCATCGAAGAGCGACCTGGAGCTCATCACCCGCCGCATCATCCGCGACTTCGAGGGCGACGACAAGAAGAACTTAGACAAATACTCGCAGACCGATTCGCCCGAATACAAGCGCATGGTCGAGGAGATAGCCCGCCGACTGGGACTCACCAGCCTGAAGTTCTCCCGTCTGGAAGACCTCATTGAAAGCATCGGTCTGCCCAAAGAAAAGGTGTGCACCCACTGCTTTGACGGCAGCAGCTATGACCAGCAACTGGGCGACGGCGAGTTCTTCGGATAAGCGCCGTACAAACCAACAAGAATATAGACCTAAGACTATTCAAATATGGAAGAAATGAAAACACAACTGCCCGAGAACGCATTCCGGGAGTTGAAAGAAGGAGAAGAGTACGAGCCGATGATGTCACCACGTGGCCAGTACCCTGAGGTAAACACGTGGTCGGTGACGTGGGGCGTGCTGATGGCCATGCTGTTCTCAGCTGCCGCAGCCTATCTGGGACTGAAAGTGGGTCAGGTGTTCGAGGCTGCCATCCCCATTGCCATCATCGCCGTAGGCGTGAGCACCGCTGCCAAACGAAGCAAGGCCTTGGGCGAGAATGTCATCATCCAGTCGATAGGTGCCTGTTCTGGTGCTGTAGTGGCTGGTGCCATCTTCACGCTGCCTGCCATCTATATCCTGCAAGCGAAGTACGGCACGGAGATGTCGGCTTCGTTCTTACAGGTGTTCATGGCCTCTGCACTCGGCGGCATCCTCGGTATCCTGTTCCTTATCCCCTTCCGTAAGTATTTCGTGAAGGACATGCACGGCAAGTACCCCTTCCCCGAGGCGACAGCTACTACGCAGGTGCTGGTCAGCGGCGCCAAGGGTGGCGACCAGGCCAAGCCGCTCATCGTAGCTGGTCTCATTGGCGGTCTATACGACTTCATCGTAGCCACCTTCGGCTGGTGGAATGAGGTGGTGACAACACGCATGGTGGGCTGGGGCGAAACCATTGCCGAGAAGGCCAAGCTGGTGTTTAAGGTAAACACGGGCGCCGCCGTGTTGGGCTTAGGCTATATCATCGGCCTGAAATATGCATTGTATATCTGCTTAGGCTCATTGGCCGTATGGTGGCTCATCGTACCTGGCATGTCGTTGCTGTTCCATGATACGGTACTAAACTTAGGCGGCGAAACCATCACAACAACCGTAGGGCAGATGTCGCCCGAACAGATATTCCGCACCTACGCCCGCTCGATAGGCATTGGTGGCATCGCCATGGCCGGCATTATCGGCATTGTGAAGTCGTGGGATATTATCAAGAGTGCCGTATCGTTAGCGAAGAACGAGCTGAAGGGCAGCGCTGGAGCAGCAACCGAACAGAAACGCACACAACGTGACCTTTCCTTCAAGTTCATTGCCATTGCTTCGATGACGGCTTTGCTCATCACGTTCGTATTCTTCTGGTTAGGCGTGATGCAGAACATCTGGTTCGCCGTGGTAGCCATTCTGTTAGTCACGTTCATTGCCTTCCTCTTTACTACTGTTGCCGCCAACGCCATTGCCATTGTGGGCAGCAATCCCGTAAGCGGAATGACGCTGATGACGCTTATCTTAGCTTCTGTGGTACTGTCGGCCGTAGGCTTGAAAGGCACCAGTGGCATGGTAGCCGCACTAATCATGGGCGGCGTGGTATGCACGGCCCTCTCTATGGCTGGAGCCTTCATCACCGACCTGAAGATTGGCTACTGGCTAGGCACTACACCCAAAAAGCAGGAGTCGTGGAAGTTCTTAGGTACGCTCATTTCGGCTGCCACTGTAGGCGGCGTTATCATGTTGTTGAACGAGACATACGGCTTTGCTTCCGGACAGCTGGCTGCCCCGCAGGCCAACGCGATGGCTGCCGTCATCGACCCCGTGATGAGCGGACAGGGTGCACCTTGGGTGCTCTATGGCATCGGCGCCATGATAGCCCTCATCATCAACTTCTGCGGAATGCCTGCCCTGGCCGTAGCTTTGGGTATGTTTATCCCGTTGGAACTGAACACGCCACTCGTCGTGGGTGGTGCTATCAGCTGGTGGGTCACCACCCGTTCGAAGGATAAGGCCGTGAATGATGCCCGTGGCGAACGCGGCACCCTTATTGCCAGCGGTTTCATTGCCGGCGGTGCACTAATGGGCGTGGTGAGCGCGCTAATGCGCTTCGGCGGACTGAACTTCGTCAGCGAGGAATGGCTGGTGAATCCACTCTCGGAATTAGCAGCATTGGCTGCCTACGTGCTCCTCATCTGCTACTTCGTCCGCGCCACAAAGAAATAAGTCATGCGTCGTCTGTTACTTCCCCTTGCCATCCTGTTGGCAGGTCATATTTCGGCCCAACAGCTGCCCATGCTGCTGTGGTACGACAAACCCGCTACCTATTTTGAGGAGTCGCTGCCTCTGGGTAACGGTCGCCTCGGAGCTCTTGTCTATGGCAATCCACAGGAAGACATCATCCAGTTAAACGACATTACCTTATGGACGGGCAAGCCCATCGACCGACAGGAAGATGCCGGCGCATCGAAATGGATTCCTGAGATACGCAAGGCACTCTTTGCGGAAGACTACGCCCGCGCCGACTCATTGCAACTGCACGTACAGGGCCATAACTCTAGCCATTACCAGCCGTTGGGCACTCTACGCATCGTTAGCCATAGTACACAGCCCGTCACTGACTATCGCCGTGAGTTGAATCTTGACTCAGCTTTGGCGTGCGTCAGCTACGAGCAGGGCGGCATCCACTATCAGCGCGAATATCTGGTATCGGCTCCCGATAGCCTCATCGCCATCCGCCTCACGGCCTCACAGCCTGAAAAATTGAACTTTGAGCTTAGCTTCACATCGCTGCTTCCACACAATGTCAAGGCTACTCGCGGTCAGTTGACTATGTCAGGACATGCCTCTGGTGATGCTGCAGAAACCATCCACTTCTGTACCATCATGCGAGTGAATAACATAGGTGGCGAAGTCAGTGCCACCGACTCCTCGCTCGTGCTGCGCAACGTCACCGAGGCAACCCTCTGGCTTGTTAATGCCACCAGTTTCAACGGCTTCGACCACCACCCTGTACGTGAGGGTGCTCCCTACATCGAACAGGCGAACAACCGCGCCTGGCATACGGCGAACGTCACTTTCGACGAAGTAAAGGCCCGCCACATAGCAGACTACCGCCAGTTCTTCGCCCGTGTCAGCCTCTCGCTATCAAGTAAGTCGCAATATCATAGCAACCTCACCACCGACAAACTCCTTAAGGCGTATAACACAGGCAATGCCGATGCCGATCGTTACTTGGAAACTCTCTACTTCCAATATGGCCGTTACTTACTCATCAGCTGTTCACGCACGCCAGGCGTTCCCGCCAACCTGCAAGGACTTTGGAATCCACACCTGTGGGCACCCTGGCGCGGCAACTACACCATCAACATCAACTTGGAAGAGAACTACTGGCCCGCCTTCAACTGTAACCTCGCCGAGATGGCCATGCCGCTCGACGGCTTCCTCACGGCATTGGCCGAGAACGGACGCTACACTTCGAAAAACTATTACGGCATCACACGAGGTTGGTCAGCAGGCCACAATAGCGACATCTGGGCAATGGCCAATCCCGTGGGCGAGAAGAACGAGCGCCCCGAATGGGCCAACTGGGCCATGGGCGGCGCCTGGTTAATAGAAGCCCTGTGGGACAAATACCAGTTTACGCGCGACGAAGCCTATCTTCGTCAAACGGCCTACCCACTGATGAAAGGTGCAGCCGAGTTCTTTCTTGACTGGCTCATTCCCAACCCCAACAACCCCGAAGAGCTGATTACCGCCCCCAGCACCTCTCCCGAAAACGAATACATCACGGACAAAGGCTACCACGGTATGACCTGCTACGGCTCCACAGCCGATATGGCCATCATCCGCGAGCTGTTCATCAACACGCTCCAAGCGGCTGCACTTGTAAGCGACGAATCTATCGTCGCCCCCCTTCAAGCTGCCCTACCCCGCCTGCATCCATACACCGTGGGCAAGAATGGCGACCTGAACGAGTGGTATTACGACTGGCGTGACTACGACCCGCGCCACCGCCACCAAAGCCACCTCATTGGGCTCTATCCAGGGCAACACCTCGCCGTCCAATATGATGCGATGACATCGCATCCACTGCTCGACGCTTGCCAGAAAACACTGGAGCAAAAAGGCGACCAAACGACAGGTTGGAGCACAGGCTGGCGTATCAACCTGTGGGCACGGCTGCACAAAGGCAAGCAGGCCTATCACATCTACCAGAAGTTGCTCTCCTACGTCAGCCCCAATCCAAATGGCGAACCACAATATACCCACGGCGGGGGCACTTACCCCAACCTGTTCGATGCTCACCCACCCTTCCAGATTGACGGTAACTTCGGCGGCACCGCTGGCGTGTGCGAAATGCTACTGCAATCTCACCTCTCCCCCCAAACCGCTCACCACTACACCATTGAACTCCTCCCCGCCCTCCCCTCACAATGGGCCGATGGCGAGGTACAAGGTCTCTGCGCACGTGGCGGTTACGAGGTCAGCATGAAATGGCGCGGAAGTCACATTACCGAAACTACTATCAAGGCACGCCAAAGTGGCCCCGTCACCATCATCGGTAACGGGACGGAAAAGACCATCCGCCTCAAGGCCGGAAAGGCCAAGCGTATTAAGTGGTAACTGGCTGCTGGCGACGATAGGTCCGCACCATGAAGATGAGGAAGCCTAAGCCGATAAGAGCAGCTAAGATACCCCCCAGGATGTAAGGCAGACTGTGACTACCACTACCTCCAGATGAGACACCATCATTGATTTGCTGCACAGCACCTTGAATCGTATCAATAGTGTCTTTCGCCACCTTGATGGGAATATCGATGACCCTGCGACGCTCGTCAGGATCATAAGGAAGGATGTCTGCTAATAATCTAAGCATAATTCTTTAGGTTTTATAGGGTTAAAACAATAATAACACGAGTTGCACCAGCAGTCCGAGGAGGAAGCTGATGCCATTGCACAGGAAACTATAGACAACGGCCCGTCGCCAGTTTCCGACGAAATACCAGTACCACAGCGCCTCCACGATGACTACCAGCAGTTCGCCCAAGAAGATAGTCAGGACGCTGTTGCTGACATAGATAACAAAGAGATTCAGCGGCACGTTCGTCAGTATATTCACCACCACCGACGACCACAACACGTCGCCACGCCGCTCGCGTAGTGACCACAGCACCGCCAGTTCTATCACGATGGTGGGCAGCAACGTCATGAGGAGCTGAGAGGTAAGGGGGAAGAGGTGAGAAGTAAGAGGTGAGAAATGAGGAACCTGTGCTAACAGATAACCGGGCATCAAAGCCGCTGCTAAAAGACCGAAAGCCAGTCCCTCGCGACCAGGCATCACGCTGTCGGCCCAGTAAAGCGTGATGGCCATCGTACCATTGATGAGCAACAACCCTATCCACCATATATGATGAGGGGTGAGCATACAGCAGATGACGCCTGCCAACACCACCACGAAGACAATGCCGCGGCGCACCAACCAACCACCCAGCGCCTTGCCCATCATGGCTAAAGCGCCGATGAGTAGCGTCATGCTGCCTCCCTTCGTCAGCCCTGCCGTAAAGGTCTCACCAGCAAACGAGCGGAACATCACGAAGCCCATCAGCAACAACAGA
>Ga0310690_10009245_pt1 | contig 12376 bp, 14 predicted proteins | sample AusTroGonzalo_MG_2_FD_207661 | JGI IMG/M metagenome (GOLD analysis project Ga0310690, IMG submission 207661) | Bovine rumen microbial communities from tropical cattle in Woodstock, Queensland, Australia - Gonzalo_04 (v2) (version 2) | ecosystem: Host-associated > Mammals > Digestive system >...
GTTTGTCAGCTGTTTTAACATTCATTGCTTCAACATTAACAACTTTAGATTTCACGAGTGATTGAACAACTTCAATATCATGAATCATCAAATCCATCGCTACGTCAACATCCGTAATACGACCGCTTGCAGCAGACATACGTTGTGCTGTAAGAGATCTGATTTTTGATGTATCAGCTAAAATTTTCGAAAGTTGTTCAACTGCCGGATTAAAGCGTTCAATATGCCCGACAAGTAAAGTCACATTATTTTCTTTAGCGGCTCTAATCAAACGTTGACATTCAATTTCCGTTGTTGCCAAAGGTTTTTCGATCAAGCAGTGAATTCCTTTTTTCAAGAAAAATTCGCCAACGTCAGCATGTGTCACAGATGTTGTCACAACGCTCACGGCATCCACATTTTGCGCAACCTCTTCCAAACTTGAAAAAGCTTTAATTCCAAACATTTCAGCAGCAATTTTAGCTGCATCTTCAAAAATATCATACACACCGACAAGTTCAACACCGGGTAATGTTTTGTATGTTTTTAAATGGTTTTTACCCATCATACCGGCACCAATAACGGCGACTTTTACTGAATTTGACATCTGTTTTCCTTATAAAATTAAAACAAAACTGCGAAAGATATAACACATCTTGCCAAAAAAATCTCTTAAAATTATGTTACATATTATTACACTTTTTCTTTTGTCATATTTTCTGCCTCAAAACCTTGTAAACAAAAATAAAATCCTTATTTCATCAGAGAAAGGAATAAAAATGAAATATGTATTGCTCAGCTTAACTTGTTTGCCCTATATCGCTTGTGCCGCCGAAAATGTTGAAATTTACGGCTCGGCAAACACAGCTGATGGAAAACAAAACACAGCTTCTTTTTCTTTTGAGCAGGCGCCTGCCCCAACAATTGAAATCATCAAAGAGCCTGTTCAAGAACCAAAAGGGAAACCCCTTCCTGACATACAAAAAGCGGCTCTTCCAAAAGAAATCCACCAATTTTCACCGCAGAACCCAAAACCTTTTTCCATCTCACCGCAAGCCGAGCAAAATCAAATTGAAAACACGCTTTATGAAGGTGGAAATCGCATTTATGATGTTCAGTCATTTCCGCTAAAAGACATTAAAACCATCACCGAACCAAACATCGACCCCACAATTTCAACTTATCCGGAATATTAAAAAAACCGCCTTAAAGGCGGCTTTTTTCTATTGGTACGCGCACGGGGGCTCGAACCCCGGACCCACTGATTAAGAGTCAGTTGCTCTACCAACTGAGCTATACACGCATCTTAAAAATTTGAAATCCTTATAACAAACTAAATTTCATTTTGCAATATTTTTTTTCATCATTTTTAAAAATAAAAAGCCCCGCATCAAGCGAGGCTGCTAAAACACATCAAAACACTTACATATCGAGTGCTTTACGATACGTATCAATCAAAAATTCCTGTTCATCACGAGCTGCCGCATCCATCTTGCGAAGTTTTAAAATAGCGCGCATAATTTTCACATCAAAGCCGGCACTTTTAGCCTCGGCAAAAACCTCTCTGATATCTGTTGCAATTTCTTTCTTATCTTCTTCTAATTTTTCGATTCTCTCGATGAGCGAACGCAAACGCTCACTTGCAATTCCACCGACCTCAGCCATTTTTTTATTCTCCGTAAATGATAAGTTAAACATTTTATGTTAGAAACAGACTTAACAAAAAAAATCTGTTTTACAAGTTATATTTTTGGATTATACCTAAAAAAATAAAGGAAAAACCAATGCCGCAAAACACAAACACAAAAATCTTAGCCACCATCGGTCCGGCAACAGGAACAAAAGAAATTCTTTCAAAATTGATTGATGCCGGTGCAGATGCTTTCCGTTTTAATTTTTCTCATGGCACACATGAAGAACATCAAACGCGTTACAACATTGTACGTGAACTTTCAAAAAAGAAAAATCGGCATGTTTCTATTGTGGCAGACATGCAAGGCCCGAAACTTCGTATTGGTTCTTTCAAAAACGGCTCTGTTGTTTTAAAAGAAAAGCAAGATTTTATGCTTGATTTAGATAAAACCCTCGGCAACGAAACTCGTGTTAATTTGCCCCACATTGAAATATTTAAAGCCGTCAAAAAAGGCGATAAACTCCTTTTAAATGATGGTAACGTTGTCTTAGAAGTCAAAAAGAAAGACGATTCGCATATTTTCACAACCGTTTTGGTCGGTGGTCCACTTTCTGACCATAAGGGCGTTAATCTGCCAAACATCACTCTGCCGATTTCAGCCCTGACCGAAAAAGACATCAAAGATCTCAAATTTGCTTTAAAATTGGGCGTTGATTGGGTCAGTCTTTCTTTTGTTCAAAAGGCGCAAGATGTCAAAGATGCAAGAAAAATCATCGGTAAAAAGGCGTTGATTATCTCAAAGCTTGAAAAACCGAGTGCCATTCATGAACTTGATGAAATCATTGCTCTTTCAGATGCCATCATGGTTGCGCGTGGTGATTTAGGCGTTGAGTGTCCCATTGAAACGGTGCCTGTGTTGCAAAAGAAAATCATCTCTGCCTGCCGCAAACAAGCAAAACCGGTTATTGTGGCCACACAAATGTTAGAGTCGATGATCAAGGCACCAACCCCGACGCGCGCTGAAGTTTCTGACGTCGCAACGGCCGTTTACGACATGGCCGATACCGTCATGCTCTCTGCCGAAACGGCTGTCGGTGCATATCCTGTCGAGTCGGTTGCCATGATGCATCACATCATTTCTCAGGTTGAACACGATTCGCATTTTATTGAATGCACCGCAAACAACGAAACACATGTTTGCTCTATGGAATCGCTTGGCATTACTTATGCTGCCAAAGAACTTTCCGAGGTTTTACCGAATGTTGCCGCCATTGTCACCTTCACTAATTCAGGCTTTACCACATTTTCAATGGCAAAAGAACGTCCAAATTTACCGATTGTTGCCATCACGCCACATGAAAGCGTGGCTTCTCGTATGGGGATTGTCTGGGGCGTGCGCGCTGTGGTTGATCCGAAAGTTTTCAAAAACTTTGATATGATTGAAGACATTGCAAACAGAGAAGTCAAATCTCTTGGAATCGGCAAAAAAGGCGATTACATCATCACCACCGCCGGCTACCCGTTCGGACAAACGTTGCTGACAAACCTTCTCCACACCATTAAGATGAAATAACCTCCCCGTCATGCCTTCGAGCATAGCGAGGATTAGGCATCTCTTCTCCCTTGTCATCTTTGGGCTTGTCCCGAAGATCTATTGTCTCCTCTTGATTCTGTCATTCTTGGGTTGGCTCTAGCCAATCCCGAGAATCCCTCTTTCTCCGTTATGCCTCTGAACATCACACTGCCCCGTCATGCCTTCGAGCATAGCGAGGATTAGGCATCTTTTTTTATTTTTCATCTTACAAAACCAAAATTTTCAAAAAAAACTTCTATGAATTTTCAATCACTTAAAAAATATTTTGCCAAAATATACAAATTTTTTCATTTTTTGTCTTGACAAAATTTTAAAAACATAGTATAAGAATTTCATAAACCAAGTAACTTAAAAACAATTATGAATAAAAAATACGTGAGAAGGACACGTGGAAAGCGTTACGCACCAACCTAGCCCTCTAAAAAAAGCTCATACTAACCAGACTAATAGCCAAGCCCCCGCCTCGAAACCCTAGTGAGCCAATAGCTCCCTCTCTTGAGGTGGTGGAAGATGGGGAGCGATCATGCTCAAAGGCCGGGGCTTTTTTTGCCGGCGGAGGTACCGTCGGTGTAATGTTAAACCCTAAAAAATAAAGCCAAGAAAACGTAGTATTTAAAAGGTATCCTGTTGCCATTCTCAGTAAAGCAACATCAAAGGAACCAACACAAGGTCCGTCAGGAAATTTTTGAGACGAATTTTGCGCCATATTCTGAGAACTTTCACCCCCGACTTGCACGACCGAATCAACTGATTTGCTCAACTGCGACGGGGGCTTTTTTTATTTAAATTCTACTCCACAATAATCTGATACATCACAGAACGCGCCGGCGTAACATCCTTTTCCCAAGGGCGTCTGTAAAAACCGTATATATCAACTTTTCCTGATTCTTTGGCTTGATATTGAAAAACTCTTTCCCCGCCGGCACCAATAAGCCCTCTTTGATCGGGCAAAAATTCATTTTTAACTTCTAAAACAACATCTTGGTTTTCAGGCTTTGTTATCATCTCCCAACCATACCCTGTCGTTGGATTTTCCGGCAGCCTGATTGAAAATTTTTCGCCAACGCTTAAATTCAAAGTTTTGCCCACATCTTCTGAACGCAGCACAACATTTTCACACCCCGTAAGAGCTAAAAAGAGACCTAAAATCAAAAACTTTTTCATTTACCTATCCTTTCCTCTTTTTTCTTTACACTACCTCTTTTTAATAAAGTACAAAACAACATCTCAAGTTATGCACAATATTCCGATAGTTTCCCTAAAGTGCCTACTTTACATTTTACCTTCAAAGGTGTATTTCTCGACGCAATAAAACATAATATTGATGTAAACGGAGACTAATCATGCGTAACGTTGTACGCTTTTTATTAAGATGTTTTTTTAAAACCTTCAAAGTTCGCTTTGAAATGCGGTTTGATCTTTCAAAACTTCCGCAAAAAGGTGTTTATATTTCAAACCATGTGTCTTGGGTAGACCCCATTGTTTTGTTTGCATTTTTGCCCGGCAATCCTGTTTTTGCCTTACACGGTCAGCTTTACCGCAACTATTGGGTTCGTTTGTTTATGAAAACGGCAGACATCATGGAATACGGCAACTTAGACGTGCCTGATTTGAAAAATTTGATTGCCACAGTCAATTCCGGCCGTTTATGTCTTATTTTCCCCGAAGGCCGAATGACAACAAACGGCAACATCATGAAGATTTATGAATCAGCGGGTCTTCTTGCAGATAAAACAGATTCTCCTGTCATCCCGATTTGGATTAACGGCTTGCAATATTGCCACTTTTCAAAAACGGGCGGCAGACTGCCTCACCGTTATTTTCCGCATGTTAAAATCGTTGTTGATGCACCTCGTCCTCTTAAATTAAAAGATGAATTGCGCCACCAACGTAATCACATTTCAAACGAAATTTACATGATTATGCGTGAACAAATGTTTGAGGCAATTTACGATAAGAAGCTCACTGTTTTCACACAGCTCATTAAGGCTTCCAAAATCCACGCCAAACGTTGCTTCGGCCTGCGCCGTCCATATGTCTTGGAAGACATCACAAGAAAGCCGAAAACTTTCAAAGACATCATGCTCGCCTCTTATGTTTTGGGTCGTCATTTTTCCAAAATCTCAACATTTCAAGAATCTGTCGGCATCATGTTACCAAACTCTGTTGCGGCAATTTGCACTTTCTTTGGCCTTAACGCCTACGGTCAAGTTCCGGTGATGATCAACTTTTCGGCAGGTCCTCAAAACGTCGTCAGCGGCTTAAAAACGGTTGAAGCCAAGAAGGTAATCACCTCAAAAATGTTTGTAAAGAAAGCCGGCTTAGAGCCCTTGGTTCAAGCCATCAAAGATGAAGGTTTTGAAGTCATTTACTTGGAAGAAGTCGGCAAATCCGTTTCAATTTTTGCTAAAATTTTGGCACTTTTACAATACAAAATCAAATATGTGCCTTATAAAGCAACGCCTGATGACAGAGCCGTCATTTTGTTCACCTCGGGTTCTGAAGGTGCCCCGAAAGCCGTTGTTCTTTCAAATAGAAACGTCATTTCAAACGTGTGGCAAATTGCAACCTTTGAAACGCTCAACAAGCGCGACATTGTCTTAAACTCAATGCCAGTTTTCCACAGCTTCGGCCTTGTTTTAGGCACATTATACGCGCTTTACCAAGGTGCCAAAGTGTTCTTATACCCCTCACCTTTGCATTTCCGTATCATTTCAGATTTGCTTTATGAGCTGAGTGCAACGGTTATGATCGGTACAGACACATTTTTCAGAAGCTATGCAAAAATTGCCCACCCGCTTGATTTTGGCTCATTAAGGCTTGTTTATGCCGGTGCCGAAGGTGTTAAACTTGACACGCGCAACCTCCTAAACGAGCGCCTCGGCACACGTCTCATGGAAGCATACGGCACGACCGAATGTTCACCTGCCGTTGCGGGCAACAACATGGTGTTTAACAAATTCGGCACCATCGGAAAGCTTTGCCCTGGTATGGAATGTCGCCTCGAAAAAGTTGACGGCATTGAAAAGGGTGGCGAGCTTGTCGTTAAAGGTCCGAACGTTATGGCCGGATACATTTTTGCAGAACATCCCGGTGTCTTGGTTCCGCCTCATAACGGGTGGTATCACACGGGTGATGTGGTTGAAATTGATGAAATCGGTTTCATCACCATCAAAGACCGCATCAAACGCTTTGCAAAAGTCGGCGGTGAAATGGTCTCCTTAAAAGCCGTTGAAAATATGATTAACAGCGCATTCGTCGGTAAAGATGATTTTTGCTGCGGTGTTGTGGCCGTGCCTCATGAACAAAAGGGCGAGCAAATCATTTTAGTCACAAACGAGCAAACTTTAACGATGGATATGCTGCGTGAGTTCATCAAACAAAACGGTTATCCTGAGCTTTATATGCCGCGCCGCATTATTTATCGTGACAATATCCCAACCTCCGCAACAGGTAAAGTAGATAACGTCACCTTGAAAAAAGAGGTGTTGGCCGAACTTGCCAATGCAGCGTAAAACTTATTGCTGATAAATGGTTGAGTAATATTGCTCAAAACCGCTGTTATGTGTTGCTTTTACAATAACAATCAAGTCCTTGCTCTTAACAAGGGCTTGAGTCATTTTATAAGGAATCGTTTTGTCTTTATCCCCAATCAAATGGAGCTGTTTCACATTTGGTAGTTTCTGTAAATCAAGAGAGTCCTTCAAAGGCGGCAGTTTTAATTCTGTCGTCCATTTTTCATGGTTCAAAAGGCCTGCTAAAGTCACCCATTCTTGAACATGAAGCTGAGGTGTTTGTTCAATCACCAAACCCGATAATAGAGCACCGCCGGAATAGGCGATAAGTACAACATTACGTTTGCCTGCAACGCTTGTAACAGCCTGTGCAACGGAACTGACAATCTTTTGAGAAAAACGTCCCGTTGTCCAATCTTTTTGAGAACATTGATCGTCTTTCACATACTGACAAGGCCTTGCCAAATAAACCACATTGGGATTCGGATCATTAAAAGCAATTTTACGTAAAAACACACCACGCGGTGTCGGATCTGATGTTGGATGTCCGGCATGATTAAACGCATATCCGTCACCTTCAAAATATATCCGAATGGCTGAGCTTGGATCCGTCATCTTCTGCCATGAAGCCAATTTATATGTATCCGTTTTAATTTCCTGATACACAAAAGACGGCGGCGGGCTGATTGTATAACACCCACACAACGCAAACAAAAAAAGCAAACAAATTCTCTTCATACTTCCATTATATTTTAGTTCAATTTTTTTTCAACACAAAACTTAAGACACAAAATCATTTGACATTTAAGATAAACTATGTCATAAAAAACCATCATTTGAATTCAAATGATGGTGTCTGAAAACACCTTTACAACGAACTCCCTGATGAAAGAGGAGTTCCTGAAATAAGGGTTTTTACCACGAATAAGGGAGACTGCGTTGTAACAGTTTTCAGCTCCTCCATTTTGATTTTTCAAAATGGATTTTTTATACCCTAAAGAAAGGCTGAAGAACATGGAAAAAATCTCTCATCACGCACGAGGCCGTCTCCCCGATAACTCGCCAAATCTAATTGATATCCACGTTGGAAACCGCATCAAACTGCGCCGGCAAAATTTAAAACCTTCACAAAACACATTAGCGCAAATGCTCGGCATTTCATTTCAACAAATTCAAAAATATGAAAAAGGCCTTAACCGCATCGGGGCCAGTCGTTTGTTTGATTTTTCATGTGCCTTAAACGTCTCCACAGATTTTTTCTTTACCGATATGTCGGATAACGTCAAAAACGCAAGCCCTGCCAACATCTCAGGCAAAATGAATTCCCTCCCCATGCAGTCTCTTGAAGACCCTTTAGAATCTAAAGAAAGCTTGGAATTAATCCGTGATTATTATAAATTCAAATCTCACAACCCCAAAGCAAGCGAACATCTTAAAAGCCTCATTCATCAGCTTTCATTATCTCCGCTTATCAAAAGCTCTCAAACCTGATCTTTAGGATATATTCTAACACTAAAATGTTTTTGATATATTTTTTATGAAATCTGTTTACTGGAATAACATCATTTTTCAGGATAGGATAAAAAACATGAAAAATCAGATCAAAAAATCTCTTGCCTTCAAGGTCAAAGCTCTGCGCGAAAGCGCCGGCTTAACGCAGGAAGATCTGGCAAGCAAATGCAATGTCAGTTGGCGCACCATTTCTAATTTAGAACGAGGCCTTGTCATCCCTGACCTCACAATGCTTATTCAAATTGCCCAGACGTTCAACACAAAAATTGATGATCTTCTCTGCCTTGAAATAGACACTTCTAAAAGCAAATCTCGGCTTGAACGCGAGCAATTTCTCATTGAAAAAATACGTTCCTTAAACGATAAATCGCTTGATTTCCTGCTAGATGAGTTAATCCTCATTTTTAAGCATTTTAACTAACATTTTTATTGGTGAAAGTTTTTTCAACTTCCGTCATAAAAAAACGGTAAGCCTGCTCAACAACATAAGCGCAAAAATCAAACTTAACCTTCTTCAGATGCACAATCAAAGCATAAAATTCTTCATTAATCTGCAAAAACTTTTCATCTTGTTTTAAATTTGAAGCACTCATTTTTCAACCTCTGCTGTTTTTTTTCTTGATAATAACATTTTATATGTTACTCTACGCAAAAACAAGAACCTGATTTCATATAGTAGATATATAAAATGAGCTACACCATAAATGCATATCTTGCAAAAATAAAAAAGCTTTTATACCTTGAAGAAGCCGTCCGTTACGGCTCTGTTAAAAAGGCTGCCGAGCAAAATGGCCTGAAGCAATCAAATATGTCTGCCTTAATTAAAGATTTTGAAAAAGAAACAAATCAAAAACTCATAACACGCTTATCAAAAGGCATCAAAATAACCGAAGCCGGCTACAAATATTATGCATCAGCCTGCGACATCAAAACAACAATTCAAAAGCTTGACACCCTCCCTGCCTCATCTGCTGAGCTCTGCGGATCCATAAAACTCTGGATCAGCGATGGATTGGGACTTGGCGTATTATCAAGGTGTTTTCACGCGTTTTATCAAAAATATCCGCACGTCAATGTTGAAATCACTTGCTCCCTTGATATGCCGAAATTAGATGAATTCGATATGGCACTCATTTTTCACAAACCGCAAATTAAGGCTCTCACAATAAAAGAAGAATATACTTTGCAATTTGGCCTATTTGCTTCTAAAGAATATCTTGGCAAATTCGGCATCCCAAAAGACATTCCTGATTTATGCGAAAATCATAAAATTTGCGACCGAACAAACTATGCTTCTTACTCTAAAAAATGGGCAGAAATTATCGCAAAAGCCTCGTCGGTTACATCAGTCACAAATTCATCAGCCATGCTTTTAAGTCTCATTAAAGACGGCCTCGGCATTGGGTTGCTTCCTTTGGGCACAGCGTCAAAAGATGAAGATTTAATTCAAATCAAAAACATAGACTTTAGTTTTAAGCTCAAATTCTGGCTTGTTCTGCGGCGAGACACTGAAAATCAGGCAAAAATTAAAGCATTAACAGACATCATTGATGATGAATCTGCAAAATTATAAACCGCGCCAATTCCAAAGCTTCGGTCGTATTTTCGGCACAAACCCAAATGCTTTGAGCCACATTTGTGCCGATCTGATTTTTTGTTGAAACAAGCTCATCTGCCTTTTTCGGACGTGCAACACTCACAATCACATCAGCTTCTTGTTCATTATCCACCATTAAAAAGAGCTTCTTAAAATCTGCCAAATTTTTAATTTCGATACCTTCCGCAACATAAAGTCGCGCAACATTTTTTTCTTTGCCTAAATACTTTAAACAGGCATCCAAACCGCTTTCCAAAGCGTGTACTTTTTGCACCAATTCCACCCCGTCTTTTGTCAGCACAACACCATGTCTTGTTCGGCAAAAAAGCTCCTTTCCGAAAATCGCTTCCGTATCTTTAATAAGTTTACTCAAATTCGAAATTTTCATTCCGTTTTTTTCTGCCGCCGCACTAATAGAACCGGCCTCTGCCACTTCCTTAACATAGAGCAGATTTTTAAACAAATTTGATTTCACTTTCACCAACATTTTTCAAAATCTCTTATAAGCTTTTCCCAAAATATATATCACTATATACAAGTAGTATATATGAAAAGCATCTCTGTCAAGCTATAATCTAAACATGTCAGATTTTATTGATATTAAAGTCGTTTCTTCTTCAAAAGAATTTGATGATGCCATGTCGGTGCGTCGTCAGATTTTTGTTGATGAACATCATATTGATGCCTCTCTTGAATTTGACGGTAATGATTTTTCAGCCACCCATTTAATAGCTTATTACGAAAATGAACCGGTCGGAACGATTCGCTTGCGTTATTTCAAAGACTTTGTCAAGCTTGAGCGCCTTTGCGTTGCAAAAAATATGCGAAAAACAAACACTTCTACCCTATTAATTGAATCATCACTTTCATTTTGTGCATCAAAAGGCTTTGAACATGTACACGCTTTGTGCAAACAAGAACTTTTAGACCGTTGGAAAAAAGCCGGCTTCTTCCCGATTGAAGATACGTCAAATGTCGAACAAAACGGCATGACTCTGGTTCCCATTGCAAAAAAACTTTCCCTGCCTGCTGATCATATCACGCTTCAAACTTCATCAGAAATCCTCAATCTGCGTGAAGGTGAATGGTTTGAAACGCAAAAAATCGGCGGCCAAAACATGCTTGATCGCACAGAACAACTCAAACATTTTGCTTTAATGACAAGCAAAATTCGCACTTTAAAAATTGCTCCTCACCTTCCGCCGCTTAACTGGCATCCTCCGCTCAGATATGATGTCATTGAGCTCTTTGAGCCTAAAACAAAGTAAAAAAAACTTCTTGCATTTTAAAAAATATATGCTATTGGTAGTCCACTTGCCTTAAAAAAGGGCAAGTGTTGTATTAATTTTCGTGGGAGAACAGCCATGTTCAGCACCACGAACCTAGCAATAAGAGGTATAAAATGGCTAAATCTAAAAAGAAAATCTTAGGTTTGATCAAGCTTCAAATTGCCGCAGGTAAGGCAACACCTTCTCCTCCGGTTGGTCCTGCATTGGGTCAAAAAGGCTTGAACATTATGGAATTCTGCAAAGCATTTAACGCAGCAACTCAAAGTTTGGAACCGGGAATCCCTGTTCCTGTCATCATCACGGCTTATGAAGATAAGAGCTTTACTTTTATCACAAAATTGCCGCCGGTGGCATACTACATCAAAAAGGCTGCAAACGTTAAATCAGCTTCAAAAGAACCTGGAAAATCTTTTGCCGGCCAAATTACGCTCGCTCAAGTTAAAGAAATTGCTCAAACAAAAATGCCTGACCTCAACTGCTCAACAGTTGAATCAGCCATGAATATGGTTAAAGGTCAAGCTGTTTCAATGGGCATTAAGGTAGTGGAGTAATATCATGGCAGGAAAAAGAATTGTAAACGCATATAAAAACGTCGAAAAAGACAAAGCTTATGCCTTAAAAGACGCCATTAAAATCGTTAAAGAAAACGCAACGGCAAAATTTGATGAAACCATTGATTTGGCGATCAATTTAGGTGTTGATCCGAAATATGCCGATCAAATGATCAGAGGTGTTTGCCCTCTTCCTCACGGAAACGGCAAAAAAGTTCGCGTTGCCGTGTTTGCTCAAGGTGAAAAGGCCGATGAAGCCAAAGCCGCTGGTGCAGATATTGTTGGCGCAGAAAACCTCGTTGATTCAATTTTAGCCGGCAAAATTGAGTTTGACCGTTGCATTGCCACCCCTGATATGATGGGCATGGCAGGTAAGGTCGCTCGTGTTTTGGGCCCGAAAGGTTTAATGCCTAACCCGAAACTCGGCACAGTGACGGCAGATGTTGCCGGTGCTGTTGCTAAAGCCAAAGCCGGTGAAGTTCAATTCCGTGTTGAAAAGAACGGTATTGTTCACGCCGGTGTTGCGAAAGTTTCTTTCAGCGAAGACAAAATCTACGACAATGCCAAGATGTTCATCGACACCATTGTCAAAGCCAAACCGCAATCATTGAAGGGCACATATTTGAAGAAAATTTCAATCAGCTCAACAATGGGTGTTGGTGTCAAAGTTGATTTAGCAGCTTTGTAATTCGGCTTTAACCTTAAA
>Ga0310690_10009246_pt1 | contig 12375 bp, 9 predicted proteins | sample AusTroGonzalo_MG_2_FD_207661 | JGI IMG/M metagenome (GOLD analysis project Ga0310690, IMG submission 207661) | Bovine rumen microbial communities from tropical cattle in Woodstock, Queensland, Australia - Gonzalo_04 (v2) (version 2) | ecosystem: Host-associated > Mammals > Digestive system >...
ACGTACTGCCCGACAAGATGAAGATGTTCAACCTTGCGCTGGGCTTCTCCATCTGTTGGGGCTCCAACCGCAAAGATTCGGATAAGGACGGTGTTTGGGATAAAATCGATATGTGTCCCCAGACTCCTGTGGGCGTTAAAGTGGACAAGAAGGGCTGTCCGGTGGACGGCGATAACGACGGAGTACCTGACTATCTGGATAAATGTCCGAATACGGTACCGGAGGCTGTTCCGTATATCGATGAGAACGGTTGTGACAAGGATACGGACGGTGACGGTATCGAAGACTACCGTGACTTGTGTCCGGATACTCCGGAAGAGGCTCGCGGATATGTAGATGAGATGGGTTGTCCGCTCGATAGCGACGGTGACGGTGTATCCGATTATATGGACGAGTGCCCTGGAACTCCGGAAGCAGCTTACGGTCAGACCGACGGTCGCGGTTGTCCGCGTGATACGGATGGCGACGGTGTACCTGATTACATGGACGAGTGTCCGAACACGCCGGAGGCTTCGTACGGTATGATTGACATGAAGGGTTGTCCGCTCGATAGTGACGGTGACGGTGTACCTGATTATATGGATCAATGTCCTGGAACTCCGGCTGACGCACGTGCGACCGTGAATGAGTTCGGTTGTGCTAAGGATACCGACGGCGACGGTGTAGAAGACTGGAAAGATGAGTGTCCGGGTACTCCTGCTGCAGCACGAGGCTACGTAGATGCACGCGGTTGTGTACTGGATACCGATGCGGACGGTGTACCTGATTATATGGATAAATGTCCGACTGTAGCCGGTCCGAAGGCTAACAAGGGATGTCCGGAAGTAAAACGCGAGGTACGTCAGTTGCTCCAGAAGGCAATGCAAGGTATTGAGTTTGAGACCGGTAAGGCTACTATTAAACCGAAGTCCTACCCGCTCTTGAACCAAATCGCGAAGATCTTCATCGACAATCAGGACTATATCGTTGAAGTTCAGGGTCACACGGATAACACGGGTAAGGCTGAGATTAACCAAGAACTTTCTGAGAAACGTGCCAATGCCGTACGCGACTACCTGATTGCTCAAGGTGTTGACTTCCAGCGCCTAACGGCTGTCGGCTACGGTCCGGATCAACCGATCGCAGACAACAGCACCAAGGCCGGTCGTGCAAAGAATCGTCGTGTTGAGTTCAAGATCAGCTTCGAGGAGGTTCATTATGAGAGCGTGATGGATCAGGCTGATCCTACTCCGGCGCAATAATTGAAAATTGTAAAATTTATATATTATGGGAAGAGCTTTTGAATATCGTAAAGCAACAAAACTGAAAAGATGGGGACACATGTCCCGCACATTCACCAAGTTAGGTAAAGAAATCACGATTGCAGCACGCGAGGGTGGACCGGATCCGGATTCCAACCCGCGTCTGCGTGCACTCATCCAGCAGTGTAAACGTGAGAACATGCCGAAGGATAACATCGATCGCGCGATCAAGAAAGCGACCGATAAGTCGTCCGAAGGTTATAAGGAGATCAACTACGAGGGATACGGTCCTCACGGCATCGCTATCTTCGTGGAGACCGCTACAGATAACCACATGCGTACAGTAGCGAACATCCGCTCCTATTTCACCAAGTTCGGTGGTACGCTCGGTACGCAGGGTAGTCTGCAGTTCCTCTTTGACCGTAAGGCATGCTTCACCGTAACGATGAAGGACGGTATCGATCTGGATGAACTGGAGCTGGAGTTGATTGATTTCGGTGTAGAAGAACTCGGTGTGGACGAAGAGGAGAACACGATTGTGATCTACTCGGATTTCAATGAGGCGATCAACATGCAGAAGTACCTCGAGGAGCACGGCTTTGAGATCCAAGCCATGGAGTTTGTTCGTATCCCGAACGATACTAAGGAACTGAGTGACGAGCAACGTGAGTCCGTTCAGAAACTCATCGACAAGATCGAAGAGGACGAGGATGTACAGAACGTTTTCACCAATATGGCCGAATGATCATCGAAGAGTACTTTAAACTAAGTGAACGTCAGGCTGAGCTGTTTGCTCAGCTTGACGCGCTTTACCGCGACTGGAACAGTAAGATCAACGTCATCTCGCGTAAGGACATTGATAATCTGTACGAGCACCATGTGTTGCACTCGTTGGCGATAGCCAAACTATTGCCGTTCCAACCCGGCACAACGATCATGGATGTTGGTACTGGTGGCGGTTTTCCGGGTATTCCGTTGGCGATTCTGTTTCCGGAGTGCCAATTCATGCTCATTGATTCAATAGGTAAGAAAATCAAGGTAGCAACAGAGGTGGCTAAAGCCTTAGGGCTCACCAATGTCGTCTGCAAACAGGAGCGGGTGGAAGAAGAGAAACAGAAGTTTGACTTCGTCGTTTCCCGTGCAGTCATGCCCCTACCCGACTTGGTAAAACTGGTGCAAAAGAATATCTCCAACCAGCATCGCAATGCTGTGCCGAACGGACTGGTGGTGCTCAAAGGAGGAGACCTGAAGGAGGAGATTGCACCGTACATAAAAACTGCAGAGCTTACCCCCTGCAGTGATTGGTTCAAAGGCGAGTGGTTTGAAACTAAACAAGTTATTTACCTGCCTCTATAACTTGCCCTTGAAGGGTGTAAATTACTGCTCCGCGCTGGATATAGATCTGTCCGTCGCGGAGTATTTTTTGTGTCTGTACGCTGTACTCCGCTTTCCGAACACCTTCAGACGAAGGCTTGTATCCATCGTCCATCGGCTCTTTATTATGCATGGCATAGTCAAGATACATCTCCAGCATCGTATATCCGCTTTCATGACGTACGTTATTATCCGGAATATTCGGATCACATCCGTTAGCCATTTCCCACTCGTCCGGCATTCCGTCCTGATCGGTGTCCAATAAAGGCTCGACAACCGTATAGTTATAAAAACCTTCAGCATCTTCCTCGGTATCGATAATTCCATTACCACGAGAAGCTCCGCTGTATGTTGCTTTCTTATTGCGCGTATCATCTATCAAACGAAGTTCCACATGATCGCGAGGGAAACAGCCTACAGTATCCAAAACGATTTGAAAAGCATCTTCTGCACTCTCGAAAGACTCTACTGCATACGCGTACTTATCGAAATCATAACGCCCATAGATAGAATCGGCTGTCCAACGCCACCATGGAGTAGCCGGACGAATCAGGGTATCCACACGGCTCTCTTCTTTGGTATAAGCTTTAATATTGACAGCCGACCAGTTATCAGTAGTAGCAGAAGAAGCGCCATCAAAAATATTACCGTTCACATACCATTTACTCGGTCCCCAAGATGTGGTACCACTGCGAGCTTTCTCTGCCGAGAAGAAATTTTTCTTGTTCGTCGTATTTGGACCTACCTTATAATAGTTGTTGATGAAATTGCACTCGTGCACCGAGTTGAGACCATTGTATTCGCCTTCTGCCAGTTTGGCTGTATTCTCACCTCCATAACAACCGTTACTACCTCCTTCGAAATTATACTGCACATTATTGATATAATCCAAATATACCACGAAATCGTTGCTATAGGCGCCATTAAATCGACAAGAGCGTTTATTATTATGAACTAACAAATTATGATGGTACGTAGCCGGTGAACCGCCCCACTGGCAGCCATAAGCACGACTCCCTTTCAGATGTCCGGCATCATATAGACCTTCATGAACAATACAGTACTGTATGGTAATAAAATGGCTGTCGTAGGAGTTCATATTCTCTTCCATCGACCATCCGAAATCGCAGTGATCAAAGATATAATTCTCGCTGTTCTCTGCACCGACAGCATTCGAAACCGATAGTTTTCCATTCACGTCATATTGTCCCAAACGGAAACGTATATTGCGTACTATAAAATTATTGGATCCGCTGAATTTCACTTTATTGTGCGTAATTACTATGCCTACACCGGGAGCCGTTTGTCCTGCCCATGTAAAGTTGGATCGCCTGTTGAGATTTAATTCCTTGACGAGACGTATCTCTCCCGTCACGGCAAAGCATACTGTTATAGGTTCCTCGGGATACTGCTTCATTGCCCAACGCAACGTACCTTCTGTCTCTCCGTTGGCATCGTCAGCAAGTGTCGTCACATAAACCACTTTACCTCCTCTACCACCGGAAGTGTATTTACCAAAACCTTCGGCACCGGGGAAGGCAACAATAGTGTCCGGCAATACGGCCGCTGATGCAATTACTAAACAGAGGCAGCCAATTGCTGCCATAGCGAATCGTTTGGAACAGGAGCTGTGATACATATATTTTCTTTACTTACAGGGTGAAAAAATTCAATTTTTCGTGCATGCAGACAAATACCTCCATCAGGGTTCGAACGCTTGGCTCCATACTTGAGATCCCCCTTCACGGGACAGCCTATTGCCGCCAACTGGCATCGTATCTGATGGTGTCGTCCGGTCTCTAGATTAACCTCTAAAAGGGTGTAGTTTTCTCCACGAACTAATATACGATAATCCAATATAGCCTTCTTCGCATTATTAGCGTTCGGTTTTACTATATACGATTTGTTCTGTGCCTCGTTACGAATCAACCAGTTTTCGAGCCGCGTCTCGGGTATTTTGGGGCACCCTTGCACGATGGCCCAATAGGTCTTTTTGATCTGCTCGTGGCTTTTGAACATATCGTTCAGACGCGTCAACGCTTTGCTGGTTCTGGCAAAGAGCACCACCCCACTTGTAGGACGATCCAGACGATGCGTTACACCCAAGAATACTTCACCGGGTTTGTTGTACTTGTCCTTGATATAGGCCTTGACAATTTCCGAAAGCGGTGTATCTCCGGTCTTATCGCCCTGCACGATTTCGTTACAGGTCTTGTTGACAGCAATAATATGATTATCTTCGTACAGTACGGTCATACCCCTCTTTGACGAATAGCTTCGTAGATGAACACACCGGCAGCCACGCTGACGTTAAGGGACTCGATGATTCCGGTCATAGGTAAGCGGACTTTGTCGGTACAGAGTTTGAGGTTCTCCTCATAGATACCTTTCTCCTCCGAGCCCATCACAATACAAGTCGGAACGGTCATATCCACTTCGGTGTAGTTACGGTCCGTATGTTCGGTAGCTGCCACAATGCTTAGTCCGCTGTCACGCAGATAAGTCAACGCGTTCTGCAGGTTCTCTACCTTGCAGATTGGCAATGAATGCAATGCCCCCGCAGAGGCCTTCACCGCATCGCCGTTAATCGCCGCACTCCCGCGCGTACCTATTATCAGCGCGTGTACACCCGCACACACGCAGGTACGTGCGATAGCACCGAAATTACGGACGTCCGTCACACCGTCCAGTAACATCAAAAGTGGTGTCTTGCCTTCATCGTAGAGACTCTGTACCAGGCTATCTAAGGGGGTGAACTCAATCGGACTCAGGAAAGCAATCACGCCCTGGTGGTTCTTGTCCGTAAACTGATTCAGTTTCTCGAGCGGTACCCGCTGAACCTGCGTACCGGTACCTTCTAACTTCAGCAACAACTCACGGCCGATAGCCGATGACATATCCCTGCGGATCAGCACTTTATCCAGCACCTTACCCGCATCAATTGCCTCCATCACGGCACGGATACCAAAGATCATCTCCTTCTCCGGTGGACGCTTTGTGTCATACTTTTGTTTCTGTATCATAGTTTAATATTTTAGCCAATTGATAAATTCCATAGGATCGGTGGTAAACGCCATCGGCTCAGCCACTTGATGTCCGTATGCATCCAACTGTACGTAGAACGGCTGCGCGTTTGCGCCATATAACTCTCGTTGAATACGCGAGTTCTCATCCCCTATTCCGTCCCGCTTGTCATCCACAAACAACTCGATAAACACATAGTTCTGCAGACGTGCCTTCACGCTATCGTCGTCCAACACATAGGCTTCCATCTTACGGCAGTTCACGCAACCGTATCCGGTAAAGTCGATAATAACCGGTTTGCCTTCCTGACGTGCGTAGGCCAGGCCCTCCTCATAATTATTGAATACCTCACGGCCCTCTATCTCCATAGGTGGTGCAAAAGCAGCTATCGCTTTCACCGGTGCGCCCCAGAGTCCGGGTACCAAATAAATCGCAAAGGCAAAAGACAGCACGGCTATCGTCTTCCCTACCCAACTCTTGCGAATCAGATACACACCGATTCCCGCAAAACAGCCTATCCAGATAGCAATAAACAACCACCGTGGCAATATTCCCCAGCCGTATGCCAAATCGGCTACACTCAAGAACTTTAGCGACAGAGCCAACTCGAGGAATGCCAACGTCACCTTAAAACTCGTCATCCAGTCTCCGGACTTCGGTGCACTCTTCATCCATTCGGGGAACATCGCAAAGAGCGAGAATGGCAAGGCAAGCGCAATCGCAAATCCCAACATGCCCATCGTCGGTGCCAATAAGGACTTACCGGCTGCTTCCACAAGCAACGTTCCGATGATGGGTCCTGTACAACTAAACGACACAATTACCAAGGTGAAAGCCATGAGTAATATACTCAGGAATCCACCCGTGCTACGTGCCTTGTTATCCAAAGCAGTAGACCAAGAATCCGGTAACGTGATCTCAAATAGGCCAAAGAAAGACAGTGCAAAGACGACCAACAGCAGGAAGAAGAATATATTTACTACCGCATTCGTACTCAGATCATTCAGGGCCGACGCACCAAAAAGCAGCGTCACTAACAATCCCAGACCCACGTACAGCACTATGATACTGAGTCCATAGAGAATCGCGTCTCTCCTACCACCACCTTTCTTAAGAAAGAAGCTCACCGTCATCGGTATAATCGGCCACACACAGGGTGTGAAAATAGCCAGCAATCCTCCCAATAGACCCAAAAGGAATATCAGCCACAAAGATCTGTCGGAACTATCACCTATCACCTCTAACCTCTCACCTTCACCCTGAAACATCCATGTTTCCGGTGCCATACACATTTTATCGTCACACGCATTGTACCGAATTGGTGTGAGTTCGTTAACAGCCAGTGTAATGACAAACGAATCTGCAAACTCCTCGTCAAACTCCCGTTCACCGAATTCAATGATATTCATGTGCCAGCCCGGCTCAATACTTGCCCGGATCCGCACACTATCCCCTACTTCTTCACCGCTCCACGTTACCGGCTGCACAATCTGTGCAACCACCCAAAGCGGCAATAAACAAACGAATATCGATAACAATTTTCTCATTCTTCTCTCCTAATCTTTGCGCCGATGGCATTCAAACGGTGCTCGATATCCTCATAGCCTCGATCAATCTGGTCGATGTGATCAATCTTACTTGTTCCTTCGGCACTCATAGCAGCAATAAGCATAGCTATACCGGCACGGATATCGGGACTCGTCATGTTGTTATGCTTGAGCTGACGTTGATGATCGTGGCCTACAACGACTGCACGGTGCGGATCACAGAGGATGATTTGTGCACCCATATCGATCAGTTTATCCACGAAGAACAGACGACTCTCGAACATCTTCTGATGAATCAGTACCGTACCTTTCGCTTGGGTCGCAACCACAAGCAGCACAGAGAGCAGATCCGGTGTCAGACCCGGCCACGGGGCATCGGCCACCGTAAGAATCGAACCATCCAGGAAGGACTCTATCTGATAGTGCTCCTGCGCAGGAATAAGGATATCGTCACCATCTACGTCAATACGTATACCCAACCGACGGAAAGCGTCCGGAATGATACCCAGATCACGATAGCCTACGTTCTTGATACGTAACTCCGAACCGGTGATAGCTGCCATACCGATGAAAGAGCCCACCTCAATCATATCCGGAAGGAGCGTATGTTGCGCCCCATGCAGTTCCTTGACTCCCTCTATCGTCAGCAGGTTACTACCAACTCCGCTGATCTTCGATCCCATCGCATTGAGCAATTTGCACAGTTGCTGCAGATACGGCTCACACGCGGCATTATAGATGGTAGTAGTGCCTTCGGCAAGCACAGATGCCATGATGATATTGGCTGTACCTGTCACAGACGCCTCATCCAGCAACATATACGTGCCTTGCAAATGCTTACCATCAAAACGATAAGCCAACAAGTTCTGGTCGTACTCAAACGTTGCACCCAGATTGACCATACCTTGGAAATGGGTATCCAAACGACGACGACCGATCTTATCGCCACCCGGTTTCGCGTATGTTACTTCACCCAGACGTGCTAAAAGCGGACCAATCAGCATGACCGAACCACGCAGTTTATTGCATTTCTTCAGAAAATCGGCACTCCTCAGATACGCCGTATCCAACTCCCGTGCCGTGAACGCATAAGTACCCTTTGCAAGTTTCTCCACACGCACACCGATGGACGCGAGCAGGTCAATGAGGTTATTGACATCAAGGATATTTGGGAGATTGTTGATGACTACCGTTTCCTTGGTGAGCAACACGGCACACAGCACTTGCAGCGCCTCGTTTTTCGCACCTTGCGGGGTAATCGAACCATGTAACTTATGTCCTCCTTCTACGATAAAACTTGCCATATCAAATATAATTTACTTCCGGGTTAATCGATATATTGAATTTCTCTTTGACGCTCGCACTCACCTTGGCAGCCAGATCCATGATGTCTTGTGCAGAAGCGTGATTCGCGTTCACAATGACTAGCGGTTGCTTGGGCCACACCTGTGCCCCACCGAGCGTTTTACCTTTCCAACCGCATTGTTCAATCAACCATGCAGCAGGGATCTTCACACCTTGCGGTGTATCAAAATGCGGCATGTCGGGATACTTTTTCTGCAGTTCATTAGCTTGTTCTTGCGGCACAAACGGATTCATAAAGAACGAACCTGCCGAACCTACTTCACCTACTTTCGGCAACTTACCATTCCGCGTCTCGATAATCTCCTCACGCGTCTTCGTGGCGTCGCCCTGCTTCACTTTATACACCACGGACGTCACGATATACTTGCCTTTCAGTTCATGCTTGAAAACGCTGTCCCGATAACCGAACTTGCACTCCGCATTGGTAAACACGCGTTCCTCTCCACTCTCTACGTCCATCGTATAAACGCGTTCTATCACGTCTTTCGCCTCTACGCCATACGCTCCTACGTTCTGCACGGCACTCGCTCCCACTTCACCCGGAATCAGACTCAATTTCTCCAGTCCGCTATACCGCATATCCGTCAGTTGGGCAATCATATCGTCCAATCGCAGACCATTCTGAGCCTCCACCGTCTCATCGTCCAGGAACTTGGCACGAGCCATGCCGGAATGGAGGATCACGCCATCGAAATCCTTGGTAAACAACAGATTCGAACCCTGCCCTATATGCAGCATCCGTTCACCTTTATGTTCCTTCAGCACCTGACGCAACTCGTCCAACGAGTAGTACTCGATGAACAACTTGGCCTTGGCGTCGATGCCGAACGTATTATACGGCAACAAAGATATATCAGATACAACTCGCATCGCTTGGCATTCTCCAATCGCCCCGTGGGGACAGTGAAACACTAACTACCTTCGGTCCATCCGGCATAGCAGAACGTTTGAACTGCTGCGTGCAGAAACGACGCATGAACACATTCAGCCACTTCTCAATCGTAGCGGCATCATACTGCTCATCAAAAGCCTGACAGGCCATGTAATGGATCTTCTCGCGGGTAAAACCGAAACGCAAGAAATAATACAGGAAGAAGTCATGCAAATCATACGGACCCACTTTATCCTCTGTCTTCTGCGCAATCTCTCCGTTCTCGTCTGTCGGCAACAACTCCGGTGATACCGGTGTCTCCACTACATCCAGTAAAATAGTACGCAGCGGTTCACCATACAGATTCTCAGCGGCGTAACGCACCAAATACTTCACCAACGTCTTCGGTATTCCTGCATTCACGCTGTACATCGACATCTGATCTCCGTTGTACGTGCACCAGCCTAAAGCCAACTCACTCAAATCACCCGTGCCTACCACCAATCCGTTCAATTCATTAGCCAGATCCATCAGGATCATCGTGCGCACACGAGCTTGTGCGTTCTCGTACGTCGCGTCATGCACGTCCATATTATGCGCAATATCATTCAGATGCTGCGTCGTTACCTCGCAAATACTTATCTCACGATGCGTGATACCCAGTTCTTCCATTAACTGCAAAGCGTTCTGGTACGTCCGGTCACTCGTTCCGAATCCTGGCATCGTCACCCCTACCACTCTACTCCGGTCATAGCCCAGCAGATCGGCTGTCTGCACACTTACCAGCAATGCCAGTGTACTATCCAAACCACCCGATATACCGATCACCACCGTCTGAGAATGTGTATGCTCCCATCTACGAGCCAATGCTGAAGTCTGGATAGAAAACACATCCATGCAGTATTGGTCTTCCTTCCCTTTCTTGGGCAAGAACGGTGTCGGAGAGAACGTACGATGAATCGGTTCGGTCATCTCTTCTTCTCGCTCGATAGGCGCCACGTTGATATGACGGTAGTGTCCGGCTTTGTCCTTCGTGAAGTTCGTATTGCGCTGCCGATCGGTACGCAGACGCTCAATATCAATCTCCTGCACAATCATCGTACTTTCGCGTTGGAAACGCTCTCCTGCCGTGAGGATATCTCCGTTTTCAGCAATATAGGTACTGCCGGAGAACACCACATCGGTTGTACTCTCGCCTACACCCGAACTGGTATACACGTATCCGCAATGAACCCGTGCGCTCTGTTGCTTAATCATCTGACGACGGAAAATGTGCTTACCGATGATACAGTTCGAACTCGAGAGGTTGAAGATAATCTCTGCACCTTGAATCGCCAACTGGGTCGAAGGAGGTAACGGACTCCACAGGTCCTCGCAGATCTCTATACCAAAGGTATAATTCCTGGTGCAGAATAGCAAATCCGTACCGAACGGCACCTCTCCGCTCCAAATCTCTATCTTCGGAATACGAGGCGCGATGCCACCGGGCGTGTACTCACGTGCTGCACGACCACTCGTAAACCAACGTTTCTCATAAAACTCACCCGTGTTCGGCAGATTCACTTTCGGTACCACACCCATTACTTCACCGTCCGTCAAGACAAACGCACAGTTGAACAGGTCGTTATCCACCTGCAGCGGAGCACCCACTAACACAATAATCGCTTTCCCGCGTGTATAATCGCACAGCGCCTCCAACTCACGCATACTACTCTGCTGCAAGGCTTGCGTGAAGAACAGGTCCGCACAGGTGTAACCCGTTAGACTCAACTCCGGGAAGCAGATTACCTCCACTCCTTCCGCAATTGCCTCATCAATCTGAGCACGTATCTGCTCGGCATTATATTGGCAGTCTGCCACCTTCATCGTTGGCACCGCTGCCGCTACTCGTACAAATCCAAAATTCGTATTCATATTCAAAAAAACCTTTGCGTCTGCAAAGGTACTGCTTTTTTTTGAGATACACAAGATTTTCGCCAAAAAACTTGCATAATTCATTTTTTTGTTGTACCTTTGCAGCGCAAAAACAGATAGTACGACAATGAAAAAGTTTATGACTCTTATCGGGATTGTGCTCAGTGCTGCCGTCATGGCGCAGACCGACACCATTCCTGCAACCAACGACAGTACGGAAGGATTCCGTTTTACCACCATCGACAGCGTAGCCATCACGCCGGTCAAGGACCAGAACCGCAGTTCGACCTGTTGGGCATTCTCCACCCTTGGTTTCCTGGAGTCCGAAGTGTTGCGCACCAAAGGTATCGAGCTGGATTTCAGCGAGATGTATGTGGTCAGCAAGACCATGATCGATCGCGCGACATACTGCGTTCGCCTCTATAACGAACCACATTTTGCACCCGGCGGTTCGGCATATGACGTGATCTACTGCATGTCTCACTATGGTCTGGTGCCGCAAGAAGCCATGCCCGGTATCCGATACGCATGGACCAAGAACGACACCTTACCGGTACATAGTGAGTTGGATCATGTGGCTTCCGGTTACCTCAAAGGTCTGAGCGGTCTCAAACGTATCAGTCCGGTGTGGCGAGAAGGTTTGCAGGCTATCTACGACACCTATCTGGGGTCGTGTCCGGAAGAATTTGTATATGAAGGCAAGAAATATACGCCAAAGTCCTTCGTACAATTCCTGAGTCTCAAAGAAGATGACTACATCTCCATCACGTCCTACACCCATCATCCTTTCTATGAGCGCTTTGCGCTCGAGGTGCCGGATAACTGGCGCATGGATCAGATGTACAATGTCCCGATGGAGGACATGATGCGCATCATCGACAACGCTCTGGCCAACGGTTACACCCTCGCTTGGGGCGCCGACGTGAGTGAGATTGGTTTCACGCGCAAGGGTATCGGTGTCGTGCCGGACGAGGATAACGGTGCCGATATCACAGGCAGCGACATGGCCAAATGGGTCGGCATGTCCAACGACAAGAAG
>Ga0310690_10009247_pt1 | contig 12375 bp, 12 predicted proteins | sample AusTroGonzalo_MG_2_FD_207661 | JGI IMG/M metagenome (GOLD analysis project Ga0310690, IMG submission 207661) | Bovine rumen microbial communities from tropical cattle in Woodstock, Queensland, Australia - Gonzalo_04 (v2) (version 2) | ecosystem: Host-associated > Mammals > Digestive system >...
ATACTTACAACATCTAGTGTGAGACTAGTCCAACCATTACCCATATATTGAAAACTATTAACAGTAACACTTGTTGGAAGTGGTGTTGTGCAAGGAATAACAGCCATAAATCTATCCATATTTACGGGACGTTTTACAAAACATCTAAAGTTTGAATAATCAAATCCTATGTTAGATAAAGCACTTTTTATCTGACTTAGCTCTTCTCCAGCTGAAGTAGCATCCCAGTGACCAGGAGTAAAAGCTTCTGGAGTAGAAATATTAGTATTGGCCTCGTATATAGTACCAGCATACATACAATAGTCGCCAGTAGAATAAGTAGCAGTAGCATCATATTCAGGAGCTATATCATCCTCCAGAAGACTGATCTCAGCCCTGGCATCACCATCCTTAACTTCATATACAGTTCCATCCAGATCTATAGTCTCTACTTCATCTGTTGCTGGATCAGCTGGGTTGAACTCAATACCAGGGATCGTAGGCAGATCCAGAAGGTCATTATAGCTGATCTGAAGATCTGAAGTGGTCTTATTATTCTCCAGGGCAACTCCATTGATATAAGGTCTATTAGTCAGTGACATATAGTTCCCATCAAATAGAGTCGGCTTATTAGTGAGGTCATTATAGTCTCCTGAGAAGAGAGTCGGCTTATTATAAAGGTCATTATAATCACCTGAGAACAGAGTCGGCTTATTCGTAAGATGATCATAATCACCATCAAAAAGTCCCAGGTCATCAGCTGTCTGATCACCAGTTAAGGTAACCCCATTTATCTGAGGTCTATCATTCAGGGAGTCATAATCACCATCAAACAGAGTCGGCTTATTAGTCAGGTCATTATAGTCTCCAGAGAACAGAGTCGGCTTATTAGTCAGGTCATTATAATCGCCTGAGAACAGAGTCGGCTTATTTGTTAGATGGTCATAATCACCATCAAAGAGTCCCAGATCTTCAGTCGTCTTATTACCAGTAAGCACAACATTATTGATAGATGGTAAATTAGAAAGATTATCATAATCACCAGTAAACAGATGCAGATCTGCACTGGTCTTATTTCCATATAGTGGAACTCCATTGATAGATGGTTTATTAGTGAGGTCATTATAATCAGTAGTACCAGTACCACCAGTATTTATATTACCAGTAAGAAGTCCATCAAAACCTATAGCACCGTTCATATTATACCTCCTATACTACGAATCCAGTGGCGAGTATCTCTTTGATCATATCGCACTCACCATCGGTTATATTATCAAAGTTATCCATATAGATAGTAGCTGGATCTATTTCTGTATATCCGCTGCACATTCCTATCTTCTTGATCTCATAAGTAGGGAATCCAGTCTTAGTCTCAATACCAACTGGCATATTTGGCTTCGGTCTGGAAAGTATCAGGAAAGGCTTCTGGTGATCCATATATCCATAGTTAGCACCTATCTGACCAGTCCTGGATACATTTGCTTTCTCTGAGAATACTGCTGAAGCCATAGTCGCGATACCACCTACTGGGTTACCACCCATCATACTGACAGTACCACCAGCAAACTGAACGACTGATGAGAACAGACCTCTCCAGTCAGTAGCAGTGAGTGGAAGATTCTGGTAGACGTTTCCAGTAAATGAACATACTACATTATCGAGATTTGCATCACCATAATATCTGGCAGGTCTTACTGACTTGATCTGAGCTATACATGATCCAGTTAATAGATCTACATAGTAAACTACAGTTATATCTCCACCCATAAAATCATCTACTTTGAGCTCATGAGTTCCTATATAAGGCAGGAAGATAGATAACTTGATATAAGGCTCATAGCTCATGAATGAGTTTGTCTCATCCTGATCATCTCCTATACCCCTCAGAGACAGAGTGCCGCAAGGGATCGTCACCATCTGTTTACTGATGATATTAGCAGTGACACCAGAATCAATACCACAGAACTGGATAGCTCCTGTTCCTGAAGAAGGTGGTGTGAAGTGACACATAGAGATAAATATCATATAATCCAGGGGATCTGCTATCAGCTTCTTAAGAGTAGCTGACATAGACTCTGTTATCCCTGAGAATAGGAAGTCATTAAATGCCTTAACTTCAGTTTTAGTAGGATTATACAGAGTAAAGAAACCACTATTTATAGCATCAGTAGCAAACTGATCATCAGGATCAGTGAAGTCTACTGGATCTGAATCTGTAGGCCAGCTTCCAGGATCTCCATTATTGGTATCAGCTCCACCAGTATTAGCATATGGATTCTGAGAGCCATCAATAGCTGCATTATCCCAGATAGATCCACCAACTGAATTGAATCCAGTAGGAACTACCATAGAATAATCACGTCCCAGCTGTTTCCATCCGTCTGAGTTTGCAACACCAGATTCATTGCAGCTTCTCCAGGCTCTGGCAGGGAATGACACTCCCAGGTAGCCATTATAATCTGATACTGCCATAGCTTCAGTAACATCAGGAAGTATACCCTGAGTATCTACTGGAAGTCCTCCTGAATATACATAATCATAAAAGAATTTATAGTATCTGCCATCAGCCAGATAATCTATATCACAGCTGCGAAATCCATCAATAGTCTCATGAGAGGTAAATGCAACAGCTGACAGTTCACTAAGAGAAAGACCATCAGCATTATTAGAGGACATAGTATTCACATGATAGATCACCTGATTATAGCTATCTCTGTAGAGCTGAAGGAATGCTGCTAGATGGTATCTGCCATTGGTAGTCTTGATCATGAAGACTCCACCATCATTCCATCCACCCCACAGCCAGACTGAATGTGCTGAGAGATCATCTATAAGAGCCTTACCAGCTCCACCTTCATCATAATATGATGCATCTCTTGCAGTTCTGAGATACTGACCAGCTGAATATAGAGCATTCCAGTTACCATAAGCACCTTTAGCATCACACTGAGCTGCGTATCCACTCAGATCTACAAATGTAGCTGGGTTCTGTCCCTGCTGATAGTAATAATATGATTCATTATGCCAGTTTGGAACATTTGGCAGTGTAGTATGATATACACCAAATCGAACATTTGGCACATAGATACTCTGACCATTGGAGAGTACCATAGTTTGTGTATCAGCCATAATAACCTCCTTACTGTGTATTACCTACGCAGCATAAGATAAAACTCTGAACATTCTCATCAAATCCATCTGGGAACTCTTTGACACGTACAGTCTCTCTATTCTCAGCACAGAGCTTATCATCAACTAAGTAAGTATTGAAGCTGCTCTGGCTTCTTGTGATGAGAGCTGACTGATCAAGAATAGCATTTCTCCAGGTATACAGTACATCAACTGTACAGTGAAGAAGTGAGAATCCCTGAGAAAATTCAATATCATTGATGAAATAATAACGTCTTAGAGTATCGACATAAATATAATTAGCATCCATATACTTAGCAAAATCTGCTATTTTAAACGTAGGATTTATCATAGAGCAGTTATCCAGGAGATGCAGCTCAGAAGGTGAATCTATCTGAGTGATAGACTTCTGGATCTTTCTCTTATCACTTTTATTAACATAGAATGTACCCTGCATAATAACCTCCTATAACACGCAATATGTATGAATGAAGTCACTGATCATAAGATCTATGAGATTATCCCAGGCAGTCAGATCTATAGATTCACGGAGCATATGCTGAGTCGTGACAACACCGATATTACCCTGGCGGATTACCATATCGATATGCTCATCCAGGAGATCCTTAGTGTCAGTATTAGTAGAGTTATAGGTCATACGATCCTGCTTACCATACTGAGTAGTATCTGAATGACCGAAAGTAGTCGTATCAGTCTTACCATACTGCATAGTATCTGTCTTACCATATGTCGTAGCTTCAGTATTATTGTAGGTAGTAGTATCATATTCATCCTGCTGGTGAGCATCTTTGACATCAGCAAAAGTATGCTTATTACCAGATTCATAAGTGGTAGTAGATACATCATGGACTCTGAGTGATGAATCATTGATTCCATCATATGGCATTACTCTGTTTCCTATAGTATCATCTCCAGTATGTTCATCAGTCTCATAACCAGTCTTAGTAGTATCATCCTTTCTGATGTCCACATGAAGCGTGTCTGAGCCTGTTTTTGCTGTCGAATCTCTTCCACCGAGTGTTTCTATATCTCTTCCAGTAGAAGCTGTAGAATCGCTTCCTGAGAGCCTTGTCACATCACTTCCTGAGAGGTTAGATGTATCAGTACCAGTATGAGCACTAGTATCAGTACCAGTATGAGTATCCCTGCTTACTGTTCCAGTAACACCATCTACATTCCATATAGGGTTATATTCTGACGTAAGAGCCTTAAAGAGCATCGTAAAAGAATGCTTACGTGAGATCCTCCACTGATCATACATGGCTTTCATCATAGCAACTGCATCATGATAATTCTCACATACTCTGGATGGCTCTAAAGTCTCAGGATCTATTATCACTGGGTTAGTCATACAGAATGAAGTATACTTATATAGCAGCCTTTCCTTAAAGAGAGGTGAACTATATATCTCTACTGGAGATCCTTCGACTATGATCTCTGAAGGAAATCCCCAGTCCATCTGGTCTTCAGGATCTGGGTTATCTATCTGATCCTGAACTATTATCGAATTGATATTGAACTTCTCCATCTTCACCCTCCATATATTTCTCATATGCCTTTAACCAGGCATCACTATATCTTACAGTAGCATCATGACCAAAGACTTTATTATATTTCTCTATAAACTTCTGTCTTTCCTTCAGTCTGTCATTCGGTATTATCCAGGAGCATATAGTATCTGAATGGATCTCTTCTATACTCTGCTGAGCCTGCTTCATGCTCTGTGAGTATGACATTCCATAGATAGAGAAAAATCTTCTTAATAAGTCATTATGATATGTTGATAAATACTGGATCTTATCAACAGCATTGATGTCTCCGAGTTGTAATACTTTAAGATTCTCAACTCCATCAGCTCCGATCCGTGAGAGTCCTTTAGTCACATATGTGAAAGGCTCTCCCATATCTGCATTCTTAAGAGCACCCTGGATCTGATTCTTGATCTGTTCATTCTCAACTTCAAATACTGGGAAGAGTCTGGCATATCTGATCAGGCACTTCTGAGCAGTATCTACCAGATCAAACAGCTCAGTATATCTCATGAGCTGCACCAGATCTGAAGTATGTGTCTTATTATTCCAGCATATTGCACCATTGACTTCATCCACTACACCCTGCTTATTTGTCTGGTTAAGTGTATTGATATTAAAAGCAGTAGGAACTCCATACTCATTCAGAAGTCCTCCATCTGTTGCATATCCCAGGACTTCTCTACCAGAATCTGTTCTGAACACTCCACAACAGGCCTTAGGTGTCAGGCAGTTATAGAACTCTATGAAGTCAGTATTGATAGATTCATCCATCCCTTCATACTCAAACATAGAAGTAAGGAATAGCAATAGATTGATAAAGATCTGATGGTCACGGAGAAAAGTCTTCTGCTTAGCAGTAAGAAATCTGAAGCCATCAAAAAAGAAACCTATTTCTTTCATTATTTCACCTCTTTCTAAAATATCCCTGCATAGAATTTCCAGGACGGTCTATGCAGGGACTATGCAGCTTTGGGGAAAACTGCTTACTGATTCAGGTAGATGATAGCATTCTCTGTAGGATCTACTACATAACGTCTGTCAGCTGAAAGCTTGAAGACATTTCTATCATTCCACTCATCGTACTTAGATACGAATCTGGTTCTATCCATAGTAGCTACTACTGCATCCTTATCATACATAGCTCCAAGGATGTCTGTGATCGTGATAGTAGTCTGACCACCATCGATAGATACGACAACTTCTTCAGGAGCTGTAGCAACACCCCAGTTAACAACCTCGTTGTGCTTTGGAAACTGTACATATTCATCGTTGAAAGTATCTCCCCAGTACTTCTGGTAGCTTGTTGAAAGATTGAGAGATATATCCAGATTAAGATCATCGATCTTAGATCTTCTGTCGATAGGAACTTCTGATCCAGATGCTCCAATAGTATTATAGAGATGAGTCATTCTGTTAAGGTTCTTCTGATCAGTGATGATCACCTTACGTACATATTCCAGATATTCTGGAGTGATAAGAGCTTCATCTGCAGTAAGACCAGCAAACTGAGTATAGGTTCCAGTGAACTCTGTAAGAAGACTTCTTACCCTTCTCGTATAGTTCATATCATTTGTATCAGAATAGATAGATGCAAGAAGTGCTCCGATAGCATTATCAGCAAGTCCGAGCTTTGCGATCTTATATGCATTTCTCATACGTGTGAAGAGAGCATCTGTGAATCCAGCCAATGTCTCTGGTGTATGGAATGCTTCTCTCAGCTGCTTCTGATAAGATACATCCTCCCAGGCAAAAGTAGGGATAGTCTGCTCAAAGAACTTCTGAACTACACCTGACTTTCCAAGAACTGCATAAGGGTTCTCTGGGTTCTGAATATCATAATCACTATTGCTCTGAGCACTCTGATTAGTGAAGCTCAGCTTCTGCAGAATCGAGCCATACTCAAATGCATCGACTACGATACCTCTCTCTTCATCTTCAGCTTCATCTATTGCGATGACAGTCTTACCAATGAGATCATAAAGAGTAGAGTAAACATCCTCTACTGATCCTGTTATACCAGAAGCTGCAAATGCTGCAAAGGAAGAAGCATCTACTACAGTCTGTCCAGTATAACCGATGTTCTGTGCTATAGTATTAACTATAGAATAAATCTGTGTTGCACCCATAACTAATTACCTCCTTCTTGATTATTATCTGGTTGTGGGGTTACACCTTTATCATCAGCTGAAGAGTCAGCTGCACCTGAAGTATCAGGTGATGATAACTTAGTCATTTCTGCTCTTAGATCTGCCAGAAGGGACTCCTTCTGGGCTTCAAAATATTGCTTCATATCCTCCAGAGTGAGAACTGCCACTTCTTCTGGCTTCTTCTCTGGCGGTGGTGCTGGCTCTGGATGCAGCTTCTCATAAGCACCAAGAAATCCTGATCTACTCATCTTTCTTCACCTTCTTTTTCTTAACTTCATCTACACATATGTTACCCATCATATTCTTCATGATGATATACTCTCCTGAAGAGAGATAACCTCTTATCAGTCCCAGGTGATCATCTTCTCTTATTTCTACTATATCAAGCACTTCACCCTTCTGAAGGACTCTGGAAGTCATTCTGTCAGAAGCAAAGACAGTCACATTATCTATCTTTGTCTTATACTTGCCTTCTTTGAACATATTTTCACTCCTTCATATATTATCTTTAATTAAAGCCCAGGTGCAAGAGCAGTAAAGACCTGGGCTTAGAAAAGATCCTAAGATATAATCTTCAGATCTAATCTTCAAATATGATGATGTTATAACTGTTATTCTTGAACTTTGTTGGGAATTCCTCGATCTCTTTGATAAATACATCCTTAAAATATTCAGATGCAGTCTGCTCAGAGTTCTGGAAGTCCTCATCGAGATTAGCTCCGTACCATGATGGCACATTCAGGAAGTAATCTGTATCTTTATAAGTGATAGCCAGAGAGTACTGAACTTTGTCATACATATCTGACTTGACTTTGATGAAGCCAAGTACCTGGGCTTCACCCCTCTTAAACTGAGTCTTATCACCAAAGAGATCCTTGATCTTAATGAATGGTGTCTGATCTCCCATCTCCTTAATGAGTGTACGTGATTTCTTTGAACTAAAATTTTTCATGTTTTCTTTCCTTCCTTTCTTCATTATATGCTCTTGCTTCTTTAAATGTACTACTTTTCATATGTTTATGTCAACAGCTTTAGCTTCTTAAAGATATTATCCCAGTCATTCATTGTAAGATTATCAGCTCCAGCAACCCAGCCACGTTTAGTGATAGTCTCCAGGTATACATCTACTTTATATAAGAGCTTAAATCCCTTAGTAGTGTACTGGTCAAATCTCTCAGCAGAATTGGTATAGAGTCTAGTTCCTGGAAGAGGTTCTGTAGTCTTCCTTCTGATGAAGAGCATAGGCATAGTTATATCTGACGGTTCTTCTCCAAATGCTATCACCTTCTTCAGGTTAACAGGCACTTCCAGGATGTCTCCCTGCATCATCACATCATCCCACTCAAAGACTACTGTTTCTAACTTCTCATAATTTCTTATGTCATTTATATCAAATGTAAGGAAGAATCTGGCTTCATCCCATTTATTACTGGCGATGGATGTCTTGACTCTGTTGCGGTTCTTTGCCAGATCTTCCTTTGAGAGGGCATCCTTATCTTTTAAGTAGTGGCCTGCTATCAGATAATATCTTTCTTCACCATTTTCATCATAGCTTCCAAGGTATAACTTGGTGAGTCTCACTTCTCCTGGCTTTGTCTTTCCAAAGTTGAGTCCCCATGCCTTGGAATATGGATTCACTATAGTGACTGTATTACTTACCAGATATGTCTTAAATTCTCCTGGCTTTTTATTTCTTTCGAGAGTGCTTATGAGATTGAGAACTCTGTCACTCTCCAGACTGAGATATGGATCAAGTGTAAGCACTTCTTCTATTATCAGTCTGTAGCAGTCTGGGAACTGCTCTGACTTATGCTTACCCTGAAGAGAAAGTGGCATATAGTAACCTATATCTTTGATGGGAACTCTCTTCTTTTTGCCATTTACTTCTTCAGTAGCAAACAGCTTCAGCTCTCCAGAAGATACCATCACACCATCAGCCATACCATCAGTCATATCATGGATCAGATCCAGCTTGTCTCTGAAGTATCCTTCGATCTCAAATGCTGTTGATTCATGTCTTCTTACATACATGAACTTCTTGTCATCATACCAGGCATCGGCCAGACACTGCATAGCAACCTCATACGATTTACCTCTGTTTCTTCCTGAATATATGAAGCATATATCAGGACTTCTGCCCTTATCATCCAGGACTGAGAGAGTCTCTGACAGCTCATAATCATGATAAGGGGATCTATAGTATTTCTTGAATAGTTTATCTCGTTTCATAACCCTTCTATATATACCTCCGAAAATTCTACATCATATTCCCAGATATTATTATCTGTCACCAGCTTTTCATCAAGTCTTCTGATCACACATCCTCCAGCAGTCTCTACCATATGTCCATCTACCTCTATCAGTCCCAGTTCAGGCTCTCTGATATATTTGGCTGTGAATCCAGTATTTACATGGAACTTGAAGCCTATTTCCAGATTATTGATAGCATCAAATGGATCATATTTATCTTTCTTTTTCAGCTTCAGCTCCTTAGTAATCCCTGCAAGCTCTTCCTCTCTGGTAAGATATATGGGCTTCTCACCCTTCATGGCTATTATTGTTCTTCTTGGAACTCCTGCAATAGTAGCAACCAGTTCAGGCTTTCCTGTCTTCTTGTTCTTCTGCACGACTGCATAGCATTTGCTGTGAAGTCCTCTGAATGCCAGGAGATCAGGCTCATCTTCAAATACATCATAGTAGACTTTTTCACCTTTACTGTTTATTATATATGGAGCTGTCTTATTCTTCTCAGCATTAAGAGCAGCTACACTTTCTTCTATCTCAGGTGTTGATATATAGAAGAGGGAGTCTGTATCTCCATATAAGCAGTTATCATAGCCTATTACTTTGATATATTCATAAAGTTCATATCTTGCCAGAGCTGTGATCATACATCCTACCTGATATGGAAGGAAGCTGTTCTTAGATCCATAATATCTATCCAGCTTCTGCTGCTTTTCTTCCAAGGTGTTTGGATGTATATGAATATATGGATCATCACAGTCTGGATCTGTATAGAATTTCACAAAGTCAATAGTATCACCATCTCTTACTGGTGAAGTTGCAAGACAGCCATAGATCGAATTGAGCAGCTTTTTTACCTGGTTAAGTCTGAAGAGAGCATCTATAGTCCTCTCATCGTTCTCACCATATTCATCACGACATTGATTATATTCAATCTTATAATCTGATTTTTTCTTAAACAGATCATCAACTATATCAGTCACACACTTAGGACATTCTGTATTTTTCATACGGTATACCTTCAGGATCTGATAATCAAACTTATACTGCTCTGATATTATCTTAAGAGTGAGATTATCTATATTAGTAGTGAATACTCCCTCTGTCCTGAGAGCTCTTCCATTATCATTTAATACTTTGAATCCTGGTGACTTATCTTCCATCTTGGATAGCTGCATAAATGGCATAGTGATCATTGCTGATCTGAGTCTCATATCTCTTATCCTGATGGTTGTGGTGGTAGTATATTCAGGCCACATAGCAAATAAGTCCTCGATCCTTATATCTTTCTTCTTATCAGCTATATCATAGTATAGATCCACGTTACCCCAGGGCAGTGGATATTTTCTGAGCTGTGATGGATAATGTGATCTAAAGTCCTTATGCTTTATGGTATACTTTCCTGCTGGATAAGCTGTCATTCCTTTATAATATCGATTCATGTGAGTATACCCACCTGCATAAGATGATATAGTCCTCTCGAATGCATCAGCTGTGAGCTGAGATCTCAGGAATACTTCTGATCTATAGGATGGAGTAGTAGTGCAGCTACGTCTGAGCATCCTTCTTGGATAACCAGTAGAAGTGAGTGGTACTGTAGCCAGATTATCTGAGGATGATTCCAGCTGCTTTCTCATACAGTCTTCCATGCAGAGTACATCATATTCATCATAGATGGCACTATTCTCATCTATCTCTGAGTCCTGGAATACCAGCTTATCATAATCATAGAGCCCTACTTTCTTGCGGTGCTCAGCATTCATCTCTTCACCCCATTTTTCTAGTGAACATGAAGATAGAAGATAACTGCATCTGAACTCAAAAGCTCCCTGCTGATAAGTTATGATCCTGTTTCTGCCATCATAGAGTCCCTGGCTTGTTTCGTATCCAGGAAGCATCAGCTGGATATATGGTAATAGAAAATTTAGATCAAAGGATGCGTTATGGAAATATACTGCAATTCGTCTGTTCTGATCCAGATGGAATGTCTCTGTCTTTTCTCTCAGATATTCGATGAACTCACTGGGAGTCCTTACAAGCTTATATGTTCCTGCAAATTTCAGCTGACAGCTTACCATCCATGTATGAGAGTAGTCCCTGGAATGACTTGTCTCTATATCGTGTATCTTGATCTGGATTTGTGTCTCCAGAAGATCTCGATCATGGATTACCTATCCACTCCAGATCTGTTACCTGATCAAGAACAGAATCTATCTGGCCTACAGTAGAATGATATATGTCTGATGCCGTTGCCAGATAATCCAGGGACTGCTCTAATTGATCCTGGGAGAGAGTGTATATATTCGTATTCTTGATCAATTCTACGAATGCAGCACTGTATCCTTTATGGCCTATCTTGTCTGGGAGTGCTGACTCTCTGTATGTCTTCCATAAGTTTCTGTACTGTTCTTCTGTCATATCTGGTACTAATTTACCATTGTTGCTCATGAAGGTATTATATGCTCTCTTCATGGCTTTCTTAGTACCTCTGATAGTGGATGTCTCAGCTCTGATGAAGTTACGCAAAGTATTGATATAATAGGATCTCTCCTGGGGAGTCATCCCCCTATCAGATGTCCTGAATCTGATTCTTCCAGCTTCTTCATTTACATTATAGATGAAGCCCTTACCATTTGGATCACCGACTGCATAATGCTCGACTGTCTTATATTCCCTGGAGTATTCTGACACCCCTGACTTCTCCAGCTTATATAGTCTGTCATTTGCCAGCTTCGCCATAGATCTTAGCTCTTCATCAGATACTTTAAATGCCTTTACATCATACTTGAAATAGTTACCATGTCCCTGCTGACCTTGCAGGATCTCTTCTTTTACGTGCTCTGATCTTACTGATGCATCAGTCTGATTCCTTCTCTTAACAGAAGATTTCTTCTTGGATCTCTTCTTGGTGGTCTTATTCTTCCTGGTCTTAACTTCTGGAACTTTTGCACTGGCAGCAGTGCTCTTCTTCCTGGATGTGCTCACACTCCCTGAGGATGATATATCACTCGAAGTGTGTGACTTCTTTTTCTTGTACTTTGCCATCACGTTCACCCCTCTTTCTTATTTTTGTGACCTTCTCAGTAGTCATATAGACTATTTTACAATTATAACAGTATTTCCTTCTTACTATCACATTATTTTCAAATGGATCTTCGATGGTAAGAGTGCAGCTGAGCTTCTTACCACATTTTTCACATCTCATCATTTTCTATTATCACCTCCATCCTTGCAGCAGCTTCCACTGATTGGATCATAGTACATACATGGGTAACAGTCACCTTCCAGATATCCTAGATCAAGAAGCTCCTTTATTGTGATAG
>Ga0310690_10009248_pt1 | contig 12372 bp, 8 predicted proteins | sample AusTroGonzalo_MG_2_FD_207661 | JGI IMG/M metagenome (GOLD analysis project Ga0310690, IMG submission 207661) | Bovine rumen microbial communities from tropical cattle in Woodstock, Queensland, Australia - Gonzalo_04 (v2) (version 2) | ecosystem: Host-associated > Mammals > Digestive system >...
ACTTGGTCAACCACACCACCCCCACCCTCGCCGTCATGGGCCGCCACGATGCGTGCGTGGTGCCCCGCGCCGTCCCCGTTATAGAGAGCGCGGTGGCCATCGCCCTCTTGGTCGAGTTGGTGGTGTTGGTGTGGTTGACCAAGTCGACGGTCCGCTGCGCCTTGGCGACGCTGGGGGTGGGCTTGACTGCCACGCCGACGGTAAGATAGTTGCCGTTGGATATGCCGCCGTTGATGCCGCCCTGATGGTTGGAGGCGAAAGAGACTTTGCCCTGCTCGTCATAGTACAAGGGGTCGTTGGAGGCACTGCCGCGCATGGCGGTAAGGTCGAAGCCCCAACCGAACTCCACGCCTTTGACGGCGGGAACCGCATAGACCAAAGAGGCAATCTTGCCCTCCAAACCCTCGAACAGATTGTCGCCCAAGCCCGTGGGGAGGCCCGTGACCAGACACTCTACCCTGCCGCCCACGCTGTCGAGGTCTGCCTTGGCATCCGCTATCTCGGCGAGCATTTCGTCCGCCGAAGACAAAGCGGGAAAGGCATAGTCCGCCGCATCGCGGGCGCGAAGGACATCGAACCCCACATCCTTGTAGGACATGCCGCGCACCGAACCAATCGAGGCGACGTAGGCACTGACGTAGACACCCCGAGACTCGAGGTATTGCTTGCACAAGCCGCCCACCGCCGCAAATGGCGCGGTGAGACGAGCCGAGAAACGGCCGCCGCCCGAGAAATCCAACACGCCGTCCTTTAAGTACCAAGCATAATCGGCGTGGCCGGGACGGGGTTTGCCGTAGATATCGGCGTAGTCGGAGGAGCGGGTGTCGGTATTGGCAATCTCCACCGAAAAGTCGCCCTCGATATGGTGGCCCGTGACGCCCGAGAAATGGGGCAGGTCCGCCTCGACACGCGCGGTGGAATAGGCGGCCGAAGAGGCCCGACGCCTGCGCATAAAGCGCGCGAGCGCGTCATAATCATAGTCGAACGCGGGGAAACCCGCGACCTTGGCGCCCACACAGTCGCCGTGCGAGGTGCCGTATATCTCGACAGTCAGCTTTTTGCCCTTAAATATCGCCATCGACAACGCCTCCCAAGTGAATGAAATCTTTGAAAAAGTCGGGATAGGACTTCTCTACCGCCTCGGCAGTGGAGACGTCGCTCTCTCCCTCGGCAAACGAGGCCAAAACGCAGGCGCTCATGACCGTGCGGTGGTCCATAGCCCCCTCGAAAAAGGCGCCCCGAGGCCGACCGCCCGTAACGTGCAAGTCACCGTCCGAAAGCCGACAGGCGACGCGGGCGCGGCCGAGCATATCCAGTATGGTGGCCAATCTATCCGTCTCCTTGAAGCGCAACCTATCTACGTGCTTGATAACGCTCTCTCCCTCGGCAAAGGCCGCCAAAACGGCGAAAATCTGCGCCAAGTCGGGGTTTTTGTCGGCGTCCATCACGGCGCTACGGAGCACTCGGCGGCGCACGGTGAGGGAATCGTTCTTGATACGGACGTCCGCGCCGAACCTATCCAACAAAGGCAAGATGGCCAAATCGCCCTGCCTGGTGCGACGGTTGAGGTGGGTGACCGTGACGGGCGAGCCCAAAGCGCCCGCCGCCAACATAAACGCCGCAGAGGACCAGTCTCCCTCTACGGTGACGGTCTTGGGAAGGTGATAGGACTGCCTACCGGGGACCTCGAAACACCCCTTGGTCTCGCGGACGTACACGCCCGCCTTCGCCAACACGTACAACGTGATATCGACGTAGGCGCGGCTAACCAAGTCGCCCTCGATGAGAATACGGCTGTCGCCGTCCAAAAGGGGCAAGGCGAAGAGCAACCCCGTGATGTATTGCGAACTGACGGTGCCGTCGACAACGTAGTCGCCCGCCGTGAGTTTGCCGCCGACCGTAAGGCCTTCGACACCGGCGCCGTGCGCGTTGAGGCAGTCCACCAGCCCCGCGATGGGTCGGGACAGTAGCCCCTCGGCACCCGTGAACCTAGCGTTTATCCCCAAGGCCGCGGCAATGGGCAGAAGAAAGCGAAGGGTGCTACCGCTCTCGCGGCAGTCGACGGAGGAAACCTCGGGAAGCGATACGCCGTCCAAAAGGACGCCGTCCCGATTGGCGTGATAGCGTAAGCCCATGGCCTGCAATCCCTCCAAGGTGGCGGTGATATCCCGCGAAGCACCTACGTGACAGACCTCGCAACGCTCGCCCGAAAGATAGGCCGCGATGAGATAGCGGTGAGCGTAGGACTTGGAAGGGGGCGCCGCTACGGTGCCCGTAAGGGTATGGGGGGTGATATGTACGTTCATAATAGCGCCTCCACTTGACGATAGGTGAGATGAACGACGTGCGCCGCAAGGTCCTCTCCGATGAGAACCAACGATATGCCGTCCGCATCGCTCTTTTTGTCGCGGGAAATCTCGGCCATCACGGCGTCTTTGCCAAAGGGGTTGGTAATATCGTGCCCCTTGGAGGAGATGATGGCCAAAGCCTTTTGATAGGTCTCGTCCGACAGTTTGTAATAGCGTCTGGACACCTCCAGTATGGCCGCCAAGCCCTTGACCACGCACTCACCGTGCGAAAGGGTGAAGCCCGACAAGCGCTCGATGGCGTGGCCCACCGTGTGGCCCAAATTCAGCAGTCTGCGGGCGCCCGCCTCGCGCTCGTCGCGGGAGACGACGTCCACCTTGATTTGCACGCATTTGGCAATGAGAGAGGGGGTAACGTCCCCCTGTAAATCGGTCAACGTGACCGAAGGAGACAAGAACGCGTACTTGATGATTTCGCCCCATCCGCAAAGCATCTCGCGCGGGGGCAAGGTGGCTAAAAAGTCAACGTTCTCCAAGACTTGCACGGGCTGATAGAAGGTGCCGCACAAGTTCTTGCCGTAATCAATGTTGATGGCGGTCTTGCCGCCCACGGCGCTATCCACCATGGCCAAAAGCGAGGTGGGGATATTGATAAACCGCACGCCGCGCATATAGGTGGACGCCGCAAAACCTGCCAAGTCGCCGATGACGCCGCCGCCTAAGGCGATGACCGTATCGTTGCGGGTAAAGCCCGCCTCGGCCAAGCGGTTGAGAATCATCAGATACTCCGCAGGGCTCTTGTGCGCCTCGCCCGCCTCAATGACAATCTTGACGACGTCACGCCCCACCAAATAGGCGTCCAAACAGTCGCCGTAGAGGGGGGCCACGTTGGTGTCCGTGATAATCGCCGCCTTGCGCCCGTAGGCCAAGGCGCGGAGGCTGTTGAACGAGGCGAAGCCCGACTCAACCTGCACGCTGTAGGGGAATAGGGTGTGTACGTCGATGGTGCTCATGATTTGTTGCTCCTTGTGTCAATGGATAGTTTGCGACGGTTGCCCTCGTCCAAAAGGGCGTATAAGCGCGCCTCGTCCCCCGCGTCCAGCGCCTCTTTGTAGGCGGTGAGGTGGCCGATAAGCTCGGTAAGCTCTTGGGACAACTCCTCCCTATTCTCCATCATCAACTGGCTCCACATGGTGGGATTGAGCCGCGCCACGCGGGTGAGGTCTCGGTAACTGCCCGCCGAATAGCCGTCGTGCAACTCGGCCGCACTGTTCTTGACATAGGCGTTGCTGACGATGTGACAAAGCTGGGAGGTGTAGGCTATCATCTTGTCGTGGTTGCGCCAATCGGTGAACACCACTCGGGCAAAGCCCAAGGACAGATAGAACCTCTTGAGTGTGTCCAAAGCGTAGACGTCCGCATTGACGGGGACCAATATCATGTCGGCGCGGTCGAACAAGGTGTAGGTGGCGTGCTCGACGCCCGAAAACTCGCGCCCCGCCATGGGGTGACCGCCCACGAACACGAGGTCGGGATAGGCCAAAGCCATGGCGCGCATGGCCTCGATAACAAGGCGCTTGGTACCGCAAAAGTCGGTGACGTAGCACCCTTTTTTGAGCACGGGGAGGTAGGGCTCCACCGCCGACGCGAAATACTTGGGGTAGGTGGCGACCACCAACATATCAAGCTCACCTGCGATAGACAAGGTCAAGGGCAGGTGATAGGCCTTGAGTAAATCCGCCTTCTCCAGAACGGCGGGATTAACGTCAAAGCCGTAAACCGTGTGCTCTCCCTTTTTGACCAACGTGCGCCCCAACGAGCCGCCCATCAATCCCAATCCGATAATGCCGACATTCATTGTATCGCCACCTTCTTTTTGCCGACCATGGGCAAGATGTTGTTGACGTTTTGCACGATGTCGGCGAACTCGTCCGGCTTGATGGACTGCGCGCCGTCGCACAAGGCCTTCTGCGGATTGTTGTGCACCTCAATCATCAAGCCGTCGGCACCAACGCCCACCGCCGCGTAGGAAAGGGGTCGGACAAGCCTCGCGATACCCGCCGCGTGGGAGGGGTCTACGATGACGGGAAGGTGGGTGAGCTCGCGCAAGAGGGGAATGGCCGACAAATCCAAGGTGTTGCGGGTATAGGTCTCGAAGGTACGAATGCCCCGCTCGCACAGAATGATGTCGTGCGCGCCCTCGCTCATGACGTACTCGGCGCTCATCAACCACTCCTCGATGGTGTTGGCCAAGCCGCGCTTGAGGAGTAAGGGCTTGCCCATGCGGCCCACCTCTTTCAATAATTCGAAATTCTGCATATTGCGCGCGCCGATTTGCACGATATCCACTTCCTTGAAGAGGTCGATGTGGCGTACGCTCATAATCTCGGTGACGATGGGTAGCCCCGTCGCCTCCTTGGCTTTGAGCAACAACTCGAGCCCCGTGCCGCCGAGGCCTTGGAAGGAATAGGGCGACGTGCGCGGCTTGAAGGCGCCGCCCCGAAGGACGGTAGCGCCCGCCGCTTTGACGGCCATCGCAACCTCGGTAATCTGCGCCTCGGTCTCGATAGAACATGGACCCGCGATGATTTGGAAATTCTCCCCGCCGAACTTGACGCCGCCCACGTCTACGATGGTGTCCTCGGGGTGGAACTTGCGATTGGCGCACTTAAAGGGCTCCTGAATGCGGCGCACGTTCTCTACGATGTCCAACGAGCGGACAAGGTCGATGTCGATGACGCTGGTGTCGCCGATGAGACCCAAAATGGTGGAATTGGCGCCCTTGGACACGTCCACGGCCAAACCTTGGTCTTTGACCCAGTTGATAAGGTGTTCTAACTCCTTCTCGGTGTGTTCTTGTTTGACGATGATAATCATAAGCTACTCCTATGTTCAAAAAAAATAGCCGAATGGACTTCGGCTATCGTTTTGCTGTTTGGTAAGGCAAAATAACCGAAATCCTAACGGGTCGGGGTAAAAAAGTAATAGGCGTAAAAAGCGAAAATACCTTTCATTTCGGTCTCCTTATAGTCTAAGTATACCGTCCCCCAAAAGGCAAAGTCAAACGATAATGGGGGATTTGCGAGAATTATTTGGTTTTTTTTGCAAACGGAGAAAAAAAGTAGTATAATGGGAAAGTAGTGCCGTGAGTGAGAACGTACACAATGGCGATACGGTGTGTTGCGTCCGGTTGGGGGATTCTTCCACTCCGCTACCTACGGTCGGAATGGTCTATTGCCCTTTAGGCGCAACGGAAGAGAGACATTTGACAAGGATGATTGATAACAGCAAGGAGACAGTATGGAATATCGCATTGAAAAGGATACGATGGGCGAGGTGAAGGTGCCAAAAGACGCCCTGTGGGGCGCGCAAACCGAGAGAAGCAGACAAAACTTCGCCATCGGCGAAGAGAAAATGCCTATGGAACTCATCCGCGCCATCGCCATGGTCAAAGTAGCCGCCGCCCGCGCCAACTGCCGCTTGGGCGTGTTGGCGGAAGATAAAAAAGACGCCATCGTAGAGGCCGCCGCAGAGATAATCGACGGGAAATGGGACGACCAATTCCCCCTGTCGGTATGGCAGACGGGAAGCGGCACGCAGACCAATATGAACGTGAACGAGGTAATCGCGGGGATAGCCGAAAGGAAGTGCGGCAAAAAGGTGTTGCACCCCAACGACGACGTGAACCGCAGCCAGTCCTCCAACGACGTATTCCCCACCGCGATGCACCTATCGGCCTTCTTCGCAACGCGCAAAGTCATCGAGGAAACCGAGGCGCTCGCGGGGGCGTTTGAGAAACTCCAAAATGAGACGATGGACGCGATTAAGTGCGGACGTACCCACCTACAAGACGCCGTGCCCCTCTCCTTTGGCCAAGAAGCGAGCGGCTGGCGCGGTATGCTGAAGGCTGTCGTAAGGCAAATGAGCAACAGCCTCACGGGCCTAAGGGAATTGGCCATCGGCGGGACCGCAGTGGGCACGGGCTTGAACGCCCCCAAAGGCTTCGACCTAACCTTCGTCGAGGAAATCAGCAACCTCTTGCGGGCGAGCTTCGCGCCGTCCGACAATAAGTTCTACGCCCTTACATCCAAGGACGCGTTGGTCTATGCGCACGGGGCACTGAAGGCGTTGGCGTGCGACCTGATGAAGATAGCGAACGACATCCGCTGGCTCGCCGCGGGACCGAGGTGCGGATTGGGCGAGATAAGCATTCCCCAAAATGAGCCCGGCTCCTCCATCATGCCCGGCAAGGTCAACCCCACCCAGTGCGAGGCGGTAACCATGGTGGCCGTAGAGGTGATGGCCAACGACCAAGCCGTCTCGATGGGCGCATCGCAAGGCAACTTCGAGCTGAACGTGTATATGCCCGTCATTATCTATAACTATCTGCAATCGGCGAGGCTACTCGGGGACGTTATCCGCTCCTTCCGCGTGCATTGCGTAGAGGGGATAGCGGTCAACCGCGACGTGATGAAAGGGTATCTGGACAGGAGCCTGATGCTCGTGACGGCGCTGAACCCGTATATCGGATATGAGAAAGCCGCCGAAGTGGCCAAGAAGGCCTATAGAGAGGGGATTTCGCTAAAAGAGGCGTGCGTGGGGCTTGGGTACCTAACGGGAGAGGAATACGAGAAAATAGTAGACCCGAAGAAGATGATTTGATAACAGCGGCACGCGATGGCGTGCCGTTTTTTGTACGAGTGCTTAATTGCGAAAACCGATTAAGGCTCGCAATGCGCGGAAGAATGAGGAATGAAGAATGAATTGCTCCCTACGCTCGCATGAATTGACCTAACGGTCATGAATTGCTTCCCTACGGTTGCATGAATTGCACTCCGTGCATTTTGGTTTTTATAATCCACAACCCGCGTAGCGGATTTCTCCCGTGCCACTGGCACGGATTTCACCATCGCCCCCACCACAATTCCTCATTCCTAATTCCTAATTCCTCATTTTCTGCAATTCTCCTCTCCTTAGCGCAGTCGAAACGAAGATAAAAAGGGAGGCCAAAGAATTATTTTGGTATTTTTTATATAATAATACAACTAAAAAAGATATTGACAGCGCGCGGGGGAGCATTTATAATAGTAGCGGACAAAATCCAAAGTTTTGTACTGATAATCATACCTAAGGAGGCAAAATATGAGTCAATTAAGTGAAGCGGCTGTGAAACAAATCAATGCTATTTGCGACAGTCACGCCAACGAAAGGACCCCGCTCATGATGATTCTGAGCGACATTCAAAAGCAGTTCGGCTATATACCTCTCGAAGTGCAAGAGTTGGTATCCGAGCGTACCGGTATCCCCGTGGCGGAGATTTACGGCGTGGTGACATTCTACTCCTTCTTCTCCCTCAAACCGAAAGGCAAATACGTTATCGGTTGCTGCTTGGGTACTGCTTGCTATGTCAAGGGTGCGCAACAGGTGGTAGATAAGTTCTCCGAGATTCTCGGCATCAAACCCGGTCAAACCACCGAAGACGGATTGTTCACGTTGGACGCCTTGCGTTGCATCGGTGCGTGCGCCATCTCGCCCGCCATCAAAATCAACGGTAAGGTGTACCCCAAAGTCGCGGTGAGCGCAGTCCCCGACATCATCAACGAGTATAAGAGCAAGGAGGCAAAAGCATGATTAAGACCTTTGCGGATTTGGAACAGAAAGCTACGCAATGTTCCGCGTGTTTGGACCAAAAGTTTAAGGGTGCCGACGGCAAGCGTCACATCCTGATTTGCGGCGGTACCGGCTGTTTGTCCTCGAACGCCAACGAAATCAAAGCCGAATTTGAGCGTCTCATCGCCGAGATGGGGTTGGGTGACAAAGTCGACTTCAACCAAGTGGGTTGCTTCGGTATGTGCTCGCAAGGCCCCTTCGTCAAGATTTATCCCGAAGAGACTCTGTACAGAATGCTCAAAGTGGAAGACGTCAAAGAAATCCTCGAGAGCGACATCAAGGGCGGCAAAATCGTCGAGAGACTCCTCTACGTCGACCCCGTGACCCAAGAGAAAATCGCCAAGCAAGACGACATTCCTTTCTATAAGAAACAAGTGCACATCGCTTTGCACGCCGTGGGCAGCATCGACCCCGAGAACTTCGACGAAGCCTTGGCGGCGGGCGCCTTCAAAGGCCTGGCCCGTGCCCTCAAGATGGACCGCAAAGAGGTCATCGACGAGATTTTGAACTCGGGCTTGAGAGGCCGTGGCGGCGGCGGCTTCCCCACCGGCAGAAAGTGGCTCTTCGCCTATCAACAACCCGACGGCGAGAAGTACGTGGTCTGTAACGGCGACGAGGGCGACCCCGGCGCCTTCATGGACGAGGCTATCCTCGAGGGTAACCCCTTGGCCGTCATCGAAGGTATGATGATAGCCGGCTACGCCATCGGCGCACAAAACGGTTACTTCTACGTGCGTGCCGAGTACCCCGTGGCCGTGGCACGTCTGCAGAACGCCATCAAGCAAGCCGAGAAGGCGGGCCTCATCGGTGACAACATCTTGGGCAGCAACTTCTCCTTCCGCGTAAACCTCCGCTTGGGCGCCGGCGCCTTCGTCTGCGGCGAAGAGACCGCCCTATTGAACAGCATCCAAGGTCAACGCGGTATGCCCAGACCCCGTCCTCCTTTCCCCGCGGTCAAAGGTCTGTGGGACAGCCCCTCCATCGTCAACAACGTGGAAACCCTGGCCTGCGTGCCCTACATCCTGCGTGAAGGTTGGCAAGAGTTCGCCAAGTACGGCACCGAGAAATCCAAGGGCACCAAAGTGTTCGCCTTGGCCGGCAAAGTCAACAACGTCGGTTTGGTCGAAGTGCCCATGGGTACCACCCTCCGCGAATTGATTTATGAAATCGGCGGCGGTATCCCCAACGGCAAAGAGTTCAAAGCCATCCAAACGGGCGGTCCCTCGGGCGGCTGCTTGACCCAAAAGGATTTGGACACCCCCATCGACTACGACAACCTGATTGCAAAGGGCTCTATGATGGGTTCGGGCGGCGCCATCGTCATGGACGAGGACAACTGTATGGTCGACGTGGCTAAGTTCTATATGGACTTCATCTGCGACGAAAGCTGCGGTAAGTGCTCTCCCTGCCGTATCGGCACCAAGCGTATGCTCGAGATGCTGACCAAGATTACCGACGGCAAGGCCACTATGGAAGACCTCGACGCGCTGCAAGAGCTGGCCGCCACCGTCAAGAGCAACTCGCTCTGCGGCCTCGGTCAAACGGCTCCCAACCCCATCCTGTCCACTTTGAAAGCGTTCCGCGAAGAGTACGACGCGCACATCCTCGAGAAGAGATGCCCCGCGCACGTCTGCAAGAACCTGATGAAGTACGAGATAGACAAAGAGAAATGTATCGGTTGCGGCCTGTGCGAGCGTCAATGCCCCGTGAGTGCCATCAGCAAGACCGATTACACCGCTCCCGGCAAGAAACTGCCCGCCAGAGCCATCGACTCCGAGAAGTGCATCAAGTGCGGCTTGTGCATGGCGTCGTGTAAATTCGGTGCTATATCCAAGAAATAAGAGAGGTGAACGATATGTCTAAAGTCAATATTAAAATCGAAGGTATTCCTTTTCAAGTAGACGCCGGCCTGACCATCCTGGAGGCGGCGAAACAATGTGGTTTCGAGATTCCCTCTCTTTGCACCTTTAACCATGGCGAGTGCTCTTTGGCCAGCTGCCGTGTGTGCTTGGTAGAGGCGACCGGCGCGAGAGGGCTGGTGGCCAGCTGCGTGTACCCCGTAAGCGAGGGTATGGAAATCAAGATTTCCTCCCCCAAAGCGGTGGCAGCAAGACGCGTGTCCGTCGAATTGATTCTGTCCAACCACAACAAGAACTGCCAACAGTGCGATAAGAACGGCAAGTGCGAACTGCTGCACGTCGCCAACATCACCGGTGCGCGTGAGGGCCGCTACGAAGGCTCGCAAACACCCGTGACCATCGACAAGCTGACGCCCACCATCACCAGAGATACCTCTAAGTGCGTGCTGTGCGGTCGCTGCGTCGCGCGCTGCAAGAATGCGCACGGCATCGGCGTGTTGGGCTTCGAGAACAGAGGTTTCAATACCATCGTCGCGCCCGCCGAGAACCGTAGCTTTATCAACTCGCCCTGCATTATGTGTGGTCAATGTATCAACGTGTGCCCCACCGGCGCCTTGATGGAAGCCAGCGAAATCGAAAAGGTCGACGCCGCTATGGCCGCAGGCAAGTACGTGGTGGTGCAAACCGCTCCCGCCGTGCGTGCCGCGTTGGGCGAAGAGTTCGGCATGAAGATTGGTACCCCCGTGACCGGCAAGATGGTCGCAGCGTTGCGCCGCTTGGGCTTCCAAAAGGTCTTTGACACCAACTTCGCCGCAGACCTCACCATCATGGAAGAGGCCACCGAACTCCTTAACCGTATCAAGAACGGCGGCGTGCTGCCCATGATTACCTCTTGCAGCCCCGGTTGGGTCAACTATGCCGAGTATTACTATGGCGACCAAGTGGACCACCTCTCGAGCTGCAAGTCTCCTCATGAGATGTTCGGCGCCATCCTCAAGACCTACTATGCCAAGAAGATTGGCGTGGACCCCAAGGATATGTTCGTGGTGTCCATCATGCCCTGCTCCTGCAAGAAGTTCGAGAAGAACCGTCCCGAGATGGAAGAAGAAGGCGGCCTCCGCGACGTGGACGCCGTGCTGACCACCCGTGAGCTCGGCAGAGTCATCCGTCGTGCGGGTATCATGTTTGACCGTCTGCCCGACGAGGACTTCGACCAAGACATCGTGCACGACTACACGGGCGCAGGCGTCATCTTCGGCGTGACCGGCGGCGTCATGGAGGCGGCTCTAAGAACCGCTTACTTTGTCCTGACCGGCAAAGAGCGCGAGGGCGTGGTGTTCAACGAGGTGCGTGGCTTCGAGAATATCCGCGAGGCTGAGTTCGAATTGGCGGGTCAAAAGATTAAGGTCGCCGTGACCAGCGGTATGAAGGGCGCCAAAGTGCTCCTCGACCAAATCCGCGAAGGCACCTCTCCCTATACCTTCATCGAGGTCATGGGCTGCCCCGGCGGCTGCATCAACGGCGGCGGTCAACCCTACGTCCGCGACGTGTTCCTGCCCAACGAGGACGCCAACATCTACGACACCTATATGCAAAAACGCGCCAATGCCCTCTACACCGAGGACGAGCGTCAGGTGTTGCGTCAATCTCACCGCAACGTGCAATTACAAGACCTCTACAAAGAGTTCTTGGGCGAGCCCAACTCTCATTTGGCGCACGAACTGTTGCACACCCATTATAACAAGAACCGCAAGAGATTCGACTAATCTATGCGGTAATGGTAGCGAATATGCCCCCTACGTAGGGGCGTATCGGGTACCAAACACAAAACTCGACTTGGCAACAAGTCGAGTTTTTTTGTCGTCGTGACGCGGTGGCTTGCCTTAGGGCAGAATAGGTGATATACTGAATACGAGGTGGATATGAAATACAAGTTCAAAGAGAAAATGCTACGAAACGTGCCGCGGTATGCGGATATGTTGGAGTGTCTGAGGCGAGGGACGCCCGTCGCGTATGATAGCGAAGGGGCTATGCTCATCGCAGTGGAAAACGGCAACTACATACTGGGCGCGGAAGATATAGAGGAAGGGAAACGAGCGCTCGCGGCACTGCCCCCTACCGCACACGAATTGGTGGCGCGAGACGTGGAGATACGAGACTACGCGATAGACTGCTTGGGCTTCACTGGTAGTAGCGAATGCGTGCAGGTGGTGTATACGCAGAAGACGCCCCGCCCGCAAGGCGGCAAATTGGACATCCGTCACCCCGACCTCGCCGACTGGGACGTAGTCAAGGACGCCTACGACCTCATCCCCACCGAGATATTCTATGAGCACTTTGTCTCGGAAGACTTTTTCTGCGGGTACTATGAGGGCAAACCGGTCGGCTTCGCGGGGTTGCATACCGAGGGCGCGATGGGTATGCTGTACGTCTTCCCCCAATACCGCCGTATGGGGTTCGCAGAAGAAATCGGCGACTATATGGTCAACCGCCAACTGTCCCTCGGGCGCTACGCGTACGCGCATATCTTTATTGAT
>Ga0310690_10009249_pt1 | contig 12372 bp, 6 predicted proteins | sample AusTroGonzalo_MG_2_FD_207661 | JGI IMG/M metagenome (GOLD analysis project Ga0310690, IMG submission 207661) | Bovine rumen microbial communities from tropical cattle in Woodstock, Queensland, Australia - Gonzalo_04 (v2) (version 2) | ecosystem: Host-associated > Mammals > Digestive system >...
TCAACAATCGTGGACAGTTTGTTTTTCTGCTTGACAATAGATTTATGAGAATTGGTGAGTTTCATAATAATCGCGCAAGAGTAAGATTGGATAATAAAGAGGGATATATAGATAATTCCGGAAAGATTGCCATAGATCCAAAATATGATTATGTGGATGATTTTGAAGATGGTTTGGCATGTGTTTATTTGGGTGGTAAACATGGCTTGATTGATACAAACGGACGATTTGTCATTGAACCAACATTTGATGAGCATTTAAATTTTAGCGAGGGCCTAGCCTATGTGAAAGTAGAGGTTGAACATAAAGTAATACCAGTATCCGAATCTAAGCCTCCTGTTTCCTCACCGAAGCCTCCCGCTTCCACACCCAAACCTACTGATTCCACACCCAAGCCTTCCGAAAGGGCTGTATCACAAACCCAACCAAATCGTCAGCAACCAACACCAAAGCAAAAGCCGAAATCTGGATGCTATATAGCAACAGCAATATATGGTAGTTACGATTGTCCTGAGGTGTGGACTTTGCGTCGATACCGCGATAATGTGCTGGACAACTCCTGGTACGGTAGACTGTTTATCCGTTGCTATTATGCCATGAGTCCAACTCTGGTCAAATGGTTCGGGACAACAGCATGGTTCAGAAAGATATTCTCCAAACCTCTAAACAGATTGGCCGGAAGACTTAACAAACGAGGATTTAGTAATACTCCATATAAAGACAAATAACAATTGCCTCCCTCGTGCACGGGCAAAAGAGAATGGGTCGTTTTTGCCCTTTCAAAATCCATTTACTACACTATTTGTCCCCTGGTTTGATATGATTTAGTGGCTTCGATGATGGTTGCTTTCATCTTTTCCCAGGGTGTGGTATCGAACATTATTGGCATGGCTTGTTGCTCGGCGTCCTCGAAATATGTTAGGCTGAGTAAAGCTCTGAATATTGAGAAATTTGGGTATTTCTGAGAATAGAAATCCAGTAGCTCAGGGAAAAATGCTGCAAGAGAGCATAAACATCAATGAAGTCTTTTCTGGTCCCTCGTCCTTCGACGGCGTTTTTTTTCAAAACAGCAATGTCTTTTGGTGATGCCAGCACGAGGCCGTTTTCATGTATAGGGTTGTCAATCCATGGATATAGGCTGTAGTCTACAAAATCAACCTTTACTCCATGTAAAACAGCTTGCAATATCTTGGTTGAACGGTTGTGTATACGCACATCGCCCATTGAACCCAGCATTGTTATGATTTCCTCTGGGAATCGGAATCCGGAATCAAGGGGACAGGCACTTTCATACGGGCGAAACCACGATAGATGTTATAAATCGGAATAATATTATACCGAATCAAACGTTATAGACACATGAGAATACTCGAAGAACAACATAAACTGCTGGAGGAACTTCTGTCGGAGGCCCGCAAGCGCAAAAGTGCGGGCGAGAGGGAATTGCTGGAGTTCAAGTGACACGGGACAGGATAAAGTACCAAGCAATGGATATGGAAAATTAGAGGAACAATAACCAAAACAAATGTAGCATGGCAAACGAAATAACAAAAAGGAATGAGGCGTTCCTGATTTATCAGGATGAGAACGGCATCTCCCGAGTCAACGTTCGATTCGAAGGTGAGGATGTGTGGCTGCCGGTGGAACAAATTATGGAACTGTTTGACGCGTCCCAACAGGATGTGAGCTACCATATCAACCAGATTTACTCAGAAGGTGAGCTTGACCCGGAACGAACTCACAAAAAATTTTTGTTAGTTCGCCAAGAGGGTGCCAGAAGCGTGAATAGGCATATCAGCCACTACAATCTGGACATGATTATCGCCGTGGGTTACCGCGTGAAATCACAAGTGGCTACCCGTTTCCGCCAATGGGCCACCCTGCATCTGCATGAGTTTATCCAGAAGGGGTTCACATTGGACGATAATCGACTGAAAGGGAACCGCAGTCGCTATTTCCGCGAATTGTTGCAGCGAATCCGCGATATCCGCAGCAGCGAACGCAACCTCTATCAACAGGTGACAGATATCTTTGCTACCAGTATCGACTACGACCCACAGGCCAACTTGACGCACCTCTTCTTTGCCACCGTGCAGAACAAACTGCATTACGCTGCCCATCAGCATACAGCAGCAGAAGTTGTCTATGAACGCGTTGATGCTGAAAAACCGATGGTCGGGATGACAAATTTCAAGGGGAACTATATTACCAAAGAGGATGTTCAGATAGCCAAGAACTTCTTGACGGAACAAGAACTGACCTACTTGAACCTATTGGTGTCGCAGTACCTCGATTTTGCCGAAGTACAAGCATTGCAGCAGAACCCTATGCGGATGGCTGAATGGATAGAGAAACTTGATGAACTGATGAGGCTGTCCGGGAGGCAACTGCTTGTTGGCAACGGCACTATTTCCCATGAAGAGGCCAAACGGAAGGCCGTTGCGGAGTTTGAGAAATACCGTAAGATGGAGATGCTTCAATACGAGAGCGACTACGACAGAGCCATCAAGGAACTGATACAGAAAGAAAACACTTTGCCACTGGAGGGAGGCGACAAATAGGAGACTCGCGACAAAACGCTCAACCTGCTTGAAATGGAGATACGCGTAGACTACCATTAGATACGCCAGAACACCTTTATTTCCCTCTAAACACGCGTAAACACCACTTTGGCTCCTCTGCGGTGCAGGGGATGTCGTATCTTTGCACCGAAATTCAGAAATCCTTGTGGACTTTGCACAGCAGTGTTGCACTTGGTAGTTGAATCTACGTTGACTTTTTATTTCGGGCGGGATACAATATTTGGGGGGAAACGGCGTTGTTAAGGGTACTATGAAGATACGTATCCTGAAACTTAAGAATTGGTTGCTGATGACGCTGGTCGGGGCATTGGGCCTCGGCGCATGCCACAGCACAAAAGACATTACCGAACCCCAGCCCCCCGAGGAGCCTCAGGTGGACACGCCCAAGCCGCGCGACCCCGTGGTGGTGATGTACGGTGTGCCGACGATGAACTTCGTGGTGAAGGGCAAGGTGATCAACGAACAGGGCAAGCCCGTCAAGGGTATGCAGGTCATCCTGCTGAACCGCAACGTCGACATCACGCCTGAGGAGATGCACGAGGACAACACCTATATCCGCGAATACATCCAGCGCGCCTCGGACACCACCGACGCCGAGGGCAACTACACGGTGCGGACCTCCGACACCCCCGCCGACAAGGCACAGATGATTGTCCGCGACATCGACGGCGAGAAGAACGGCAAGTACAAGAGCCTGCTGCTGGACATCGACTACAGCGATGCCGAACAGACACAGGAACGCCAGGGCTGGAATATGGGCACACGGGAGAAGGTGGAGGACGTGGTGGTGGAGAAAGAATAGTCCTATGGATCTGAGGCAGGAAATCTGGCGGGCCTATAGGCACAACAATGCGCGGATGCATCCGCTCAGGACGCTCTTTTGGGAATGCACCCTGCGCTGCAATATGCACTGCCGCCATTGCGGCAGCGACTGCAAGGTGAGCAGCGCGGTACCCGACATGCCCGCCGAGGATTTCTTCCGTGCCATCGACGACATCACGCCGCATGTGAACCCGCATGAGGTGTTCGTCATCTTCACGGGCGGCGAGGCCCTCCTGCGGCCCGACCTGGAGGCGTGCGGACGGGAGCTGAACCGCCGCGAATTTCCGTGGGGCATCGTCAGCAACGGCTGGCTGCTGGACGAGAAAAAACTGCAAGGGCTGCTGGAGAGCGGCATGCATTCCATCACCATCAGTCTCGACGGCTTGGAGGAGGAGCACAACTGGATGCGCCAGATGCCGGGGAGTTTTGCCCGCGCCTCGCGTGCCATCGCCCTGCTGGGGCAGCAGAAAGGGCTGCTGTGGGACGTGGTAACTTGCGTCAACCCGCGCAACTACGGCCAGCTGGAGCAAGTCAAGGAGCATCTCATCACCCTCGGCTGCCGGCGGTGGCGCATTTTTGCCATCTTCCCCATGGGACGGGCGGCCCAAGACCCCGAGCTGCAGCTGAGCAACGAACAGTTCCGCGGGGTGCTGGACTTCGTGAAGAAGACGAGGGAAGAAGGCCGCATCGTGTGCAACTATGCCTGCGAGGGTTACCTGGGACCCTACGAGCGCGAGGTGCGCGACACCTACTTCTACTGCCATGCGGGCATCGAGGTGGCCTCGATACTGTGCGACGGCAGCATCTCGGGCTGCACGAGCATCCGCAGCCACATGTACCAAGGAAACATCTACAAAGACAGCCTGTGGGACGTCTGGGAGAACCGCTTTGCGCCCTACCGCGACCGCCGCTGGACACGCAAAGGGCAATGTGCGAAGTGCAAGGTCTACCGCTACTGCGAAGGAAACGGCCTGCACCTGTACGACGACGACGGCAACCTGCTTTCATGCAGTCTTGAGAGGTGCGCAAAATAGAAAAAATCAACTCCCGACAGCGCGTTTTGCAAGCCGGAAGCCCAAAGAAAAGCCCTCGGACATGCATCATCATCCACAACACCACGAATAACGCTTTAGATTTTGCATTATAAAGAGATAGGGACGGCAATACCCCCTTGGGAAAGGCTACGGAAATTCCTAACAAGAGTTAAAAGTGGGATTTTTGACAGGAAAATGCTTACCGAATGAAAAATAAGTTGTACTTTTGCAGCCGATTTCAAGAGAGAAAGAACAAGAAAAAAGCAACACAAACATGTATCTGACAAAAGAAAAGAAACAAGAGATATTTGCCGAGTACGGCAAGAATGCTCAGGACACCGGTTCCACCGAGGCTCAGATTGCCCTGTTCACCTATCGCATCCAGCACCTCACCGAGCTGATGAAGCAGAACAAGAAAGACCAGGTGAGCGAGCGCGCCCTCGTGGGTCTCGTCGGCAAGCGCCGCCGTCTGCTCGACTACCTCAAGGATAACGATATCGAGCGTTACCGTGCCATCATCAAGAAACTCAACCTCAGAAAGTAATAGTTTTTCATATTTATTTGGTTATGGTTGGGACTCCCGCAATTCTGTGGGAGTCCTTTTTATGCCACGTTGCCAACGGGAAACCAAATAATTTCCGATATATCAGAAAAAAAGAGTATCTTTGCACATTCTTTTGAGCAACACAAAAGCGCGAGGATGTGGTATAGATGACTGATGGTCTGATGGTAGCGCAAAATCACCTTTATCTTGTCAGGAGAAAAAAGAACGAATACTTTAAGGCAGTGCGAACGGTTCGCACTGCTGCGGATTATAAAACAACAAAGGAAAAATGAACATTATCAAGAAAACTTTCGATCTCGGCGATGGCCGCATGATTGAAATTGAAACCGGCAAGTTGGCCAAGCAGGCCGACGGTGCTGCCGTAGTAAGAATGAACAACACGATGATTCTCGCCACCGTCTGCTCGAAGCGCGAGGTGGGCGAGAATGTCGACTTCATGCCCCTCACTGTCGACTATCAGGAAAAGTACGCCGCTCTGGGACGTTTCCCCGGCGGTTTCTTCAAGCGTGAGGCCCGTCCCAGCGAGCATGAAATCCTCATCGCCCGCCTGGTGGACCGCGCCCTGCGTCCCCTCTTCCCCGACAACTTCCACGCCGAGGTGCAGGTGAACATCACCCTCATCAGCGGCGACCACGACACCATGCCCGACCAACTGGCAGCCCTCGCTGCCGCCTCGGCCCTCGCCGTCAGCGACATCCCCTTCAACGGCCCCGTCAGCGAGGTGCGCGTGAGCTACCTCGACGGCCAGTATGTCATCAACACCCCCATGCAGGACATCGAGCGCGCCGACCTCGACCTCATCGTTGCCGCCACCGAGGAGAACATCATGATGGTGGAAGGCGAGATGAAGGAGGTGAGCGAGAATGTCATGCTCGGTGCCCTCAAGGCCGCCCACGAGGCCATCAAGCAGCAGTGCCGCGTCATCGCCGAACTCACCGTCGAGGCCGGCAAGACCGAGAAGCGCGAATACTGCCACGAGGTCAACGACGAGGAGCTGCGCCAGCGCCTCCACGATGCTGTCTACCAGAAGTGCTACGACTTCAGCAAGCAGGGCATCGCCAACAAGCACATGCGCGAAGAGGGCTTCGAGGCCATCAAGCAGGAGTTCATCGATGCCAATTACACCGAGGAGACCCTCACCGACGAGGTGAAGTTCATGATCGACCGCTACTACCACGACACCGAGCGCGAAGCCATGCGCGAGATGGTGCTGGCCGAGCGCACCCGCCTCGATGGCCGTCAGCTCGACGAGATTCGTCCTCTCTGGAGCGAGGTCGACTACCTGCCCTCTGTCCACGGCAGCGCCATCTTCACCCGTGGCGAGACGCAGTCCCTGAGCACCTGCACGCTGGGCACCAAGCTCGACGAGCAGATTATCGACGGCGCCGTCATCGAAGGCAAGCGCCGCTTCCTCCTCCACTACAACTTCCCCGGCTTCGCCACCGGCGAGGTGAAACGTGCCGGCAGCACCAGCCGCCGCGAGGTGGGTCACGGCCACTTGGCCTGGCGCGCCCTCAAGGAGGTGCTCCCCACCGAAGAGGAATGCCCCTACACCATCCGCGTGGTCAGCGACATCCTCGAGAGCAACGGTTCTTCGAGCATGGCCACCGTCTGTGCCGGCTGCATGGCACTGATGGACGCCGGCGTGAAGATTCGCAAGCCGGTGGCCGGCATCGCCATGGGCCTCATCAGCAAGGGCGACAAGTGGGCCGTGCTGAGCGACATCCTCGGCGACGAGGACCACCTCGGCGACATGGACTTCAAGGTCTGCGGCACCCGCGACGGCATCACCGCCTGCCAGATGGACATCAAGGTCGACGGCCTCAGCTACGACGTGCTGGCCAAGGCCCTGGAGCAGGCCCGCCAGGGACGCCTCCACATCCTCGACCACATCGAGTCCACCATCCCGCAGCCCCGCGAGGACTACAAGGACTTCGTGCCCCGCATCGAGCAAATCAAGATTCCCAAAGACTTCATCGGTGCCGTCATCGGCAAGGGTGGCGAGGTCATCCAGAAGATTCAGGCCGAGACCAACACCATCATCAATATCGACGAAGAGGGCGATTTCGGCATCGTCGACGTGGCTTCGCAGAACAAGGAAGACATCGCCGCCGCCATCAAGTGGATCAAGGACATCTGCACCGTCCCCGAGGTGGGTGACGTCTACACCGCCAAGGTTGTCTCCATCGTGGAGTTCGGCGCCTTCCTCGAGTTCCTGCCCGGCAAAGAGGGCCTGATGCACATCAGCGAGTATGAGTGGGGCCATCCCGCCACGCTGGAAGGCCTCATCGAAGAGGGCGACGAGTTCCAGGTGAAGGTCATCGCCTTCGACGAGAAGAACGGCAAGATCAAGCTCAGCCGCCGTGCACTCCTTCCCAAGCCTGAGGGTTATGTGGAAGAGAAGCCCGCCCGCGGCCCGCGCCGCGAAGGTGGCGACCGTGGCCCTCGCCGTGACGGCGACAGAGGTGGCCGTGGCCCCCGCCGCGAAGGTGGCGACAGAGGCGACCGCGGTCCCCGCCGCAGATAAGCCGCATCGACTAACGTAAAGAAAATGGGTGTCCACGACTTGGGCACCCAAATTCTTTTTGAAAGATATGGACGACAAGCCTACAATCATATCTCGAGACGGAATACTGGTATTTGTTTTATTATGAGAGATATATATTTGCACCAAGTTGGTGCAAAATCTGCAGATACAAATTCGTCACCAAGCTGGTGACGAATTTGATGTTGCAATTCGTCAGCAACCTGCTGACGAAAAAAGTCGGCAACTTGCCGACCAATTGGAGCGACAATTATCATGGTCTCATTTTCTATGCGTTATACCCATAAAGAATTCAATAGTGAGGGAGTTTTGGTCCGCTGGGAGAACTGCTCTGAAGGTAACGAAAACGTTCAAGAATAACTCCGCGCAAAAAGGTTGCACTTCGAGACAGTACTTTTACAAACGAAAGAAATAATTTTGTCATTCCAAAAAGAATGTGTATCTTTGCAACATAAAAAAATACGATATGAGCGACTTGACGATTAACGATATTCTTAAGGAAATACGGGATAAATCACTAACAGAGAAAGAGAAAGGATCGGACTTTGAACGTCTGATGAAATTGTGGTTCCTAACAGACCCGCGCTATGCACAATTGGAGAAAGTATGGCTGTGGGAAGAATTTCCAGCACGCAAGGAATTGGGTGGCAAGGATCTTGGCATTGATCTTGTCGCCTACACCGAATATGGTGACTATTGGGCCATCCAATGCAAATGCTATGCAGAGGATGCCAACATCGACAAAGGTGCTGTCAATAGCTTTCTCGCTAATGCCAGCCGCTCATTTACCGACCCTGTAACATTCCAAACCCGCGAGTTCTCGAACCTCATCTGGGTATCCACGACTCGCAAGCGTTGGGGTGTGAACGCAGAGGCTGCAGTACAGGGACTTAAAAAGTTTTCCCGCATTTCTCTTTACGAGTTGGAAATGTCGTCCGTCAATTGGAGCAAACTCAGGGATGGTCTCTACGGCAAAGAAGCCCAGTTGCCTGGAAAACAGCCGTTTAAACACCAATTGGAAGCCATGTCAAAAGCCTACGAGCACTATGTGGAGAAAGAGAACGAGCGTGGCAAACTGATTATGGCCTGCGGTACGGGAAAGACATTTACCTCGCTGAAAATCATGGAGAAGATAACCGATGAAAACGCCTTTGTCCTTTTCCTGGTTCCAAGTATTGCTTTACTGGGTCAGACGCTTAACGCATGGATGTCCGACAAACAGGATGCAATGAAAGCCATCTGTGTCTGTTCCGACCCCACCGTTTCACGAAAAGCGAAAGATGCCGACAACGAGGATGAAAGCACCAGGAATCTCGCTCTTCCCGCCACCACCAACATCAATTCCATCCTGCAACAGCTACGCAAATACGACAAAGACAAATGCCGCACGGTCATCTTCTCAACCTATCAAAGTATTGACGTTGTGAAGGAAGCCATAGATAAATATGGCCGTGAGGTGGATTTGATTATCTGCGACGAAGCTCACCGCACCACTGGTGTCGTTCTCAAGAATAAAGAGGAAAGCCACTTTACAAAAGTACACCGCAACGATTTCATTCGCGCCAAGAAACGCCTCTATATGACAGCTACACCACGTCTTTACAGCGCGAGCATCAAGGTGAAAGCCAAACAGGATGAGAATGTGGATGTGCTCTGTTCGATGGACGAAGCCGAATGGTATGGTGAAGAGTTTCACCGCCTCACTTTCAACGATGCCGTTGATCAAGGATTGCTAGCCGACTACAAGGTGTTGGTGTTGACTGTCAGCGAAAACGATTTACCTGTCGAAATCCAGACGCGCATCAAGAACAACTACACAAACTCTGCCGACAAGGACAAGATAAAGGAACTACAATTCGACGATGCCACTAAGCTCATTGGCTGCATTAATGGCCTTTCCAAGCGCATCAAGGGTGACAATGGCATTACCCGCGAGCAAGACCCCGTGATGATGAAACGGGCAGTGGCATTCTGCCAGACAATCAATCCCACCAAGAGCAATCCCACGGCTTCATCGACACAGATAGCTAATTATTTCGAGAATGTCTGTGTACAGTACAAAGCCATTCTTCCAGAAGAGGAAAACAAGAATGTGGTCAACGTGAAAGCCCGCCATATTGATGGCTCTATGGATGCCGACACCAGAAACGAACTTGTCACCTGGCTGAAACAGGATGCCGACGACCCAAACGAGTGCCGAGTACTGTGCAATGTGCGCTGCTTGTCGGAAGGTGTCGATGTCCCCGCTCTCGATGCCGTCCTATTCCTTTCGCCCCGCAACAGCGAAGTGGAGGTGGTACAGTCGGTGGGACGCGTGATGCGCACCTTCGGGCGCGGTACCGACCATGAGAAAAAATATGGATACATTATCATCCCTGTTATTGTCCCTGCCGATATGTCGCCTGAAAAGGCACTTGACGACAACGACAGGTTCCGTCCCGTATGGACAATTCTTAATGCCCTTCGCTCTCATGATGATAATTTCAACGCCCATGTCAACAAGATTAATCTCAACAAGACGCGTCCACCAAAGATTGTAGTCGGTGGAGTTCCCAATGGCAATTATTCCATCGGTCTCACAGACGGCAGCGACGGGCCTGTGGAGGTGGATAATGCGCGTGTGGCAAACCAACTGAGCATGCTCTTCGGTGAGTTGCAGGATGGTATCTATGCCCGTTTGGTGGAGAAAGTGGGCGACAAGATGTATTGGGAGAACTGGGCAAAGTCGGTAGGTGTGATTGCCCAGAAATTCATTGAGCGTATTACCTTGTTGATACATGAGAACGAGAATGCCCGAAGTTATTTTGCCGGTTTCATAGATGGGCTACACCGCAACATCAACAACAGTATTGACGAAAGACAGGCTGTTGAGATGCTGGCGCAACACATGATTACCCGCCCAGTTTTTGATGCCCTGTTCAAAGACTACCAGTTTGTGAAGAACAATGCGATCAGTCGCGCCATGCAGGGGATGCTTGAGATTTTGGAACTGGAGGGTATGGAAATGGATTTGGCCGTTCTCGACAAGTTCTATACCTCAGTGCGCAACAATGTGAGCGAGATTGACAATTTGGAAGCCAAACAAACCATCATAAAAAACCTCTACGAAAAGTTCTTCAAGGGAGCATTCCCGCTAACAGTGGAAAAACTCGGTATAGTGTATACTCCTGTGGAATGTGTCGACTTCATCCTCCACTCGGTCGAGGACATCTTGCAAGAAGAGTTTGGCGCATCCATTAGCGACAAGGATGTGCATATTCTCGACCCATTTACTGGCACAGGAACATTCATCACACGTCTACTACAGAGCGGTCTAATCCGCAAAGAGGACATGCTGCGCAAATACCGCGAAGAGATTCATTGCAACGAGATAATCCTGTTGGCCTATTATATTGCCGATGTCAACATAGAGTCGGTATATCACGACTTGATGCATCCCCAAGAGTATGAAAACTACGACGGCATTTGTCTTACCGACACATTCCAACTCTCCGAGCACAACGAACAGAGTACCTATTCTAAACTTTTCCCCGAAAACTCCGACCAATTGAGAAAGCAGTTGCATACCCCCATCCGTGTAATTGTTGGCAATCCGCCATATTCCGTAGGGCAGAACTCAGCCAACGACAATGCTCAAAACTTGAAATATCCACACTTGGACAGCAGGATTGAAACCACCTATGCACATTATTCTACGGCAACACTGAAAACATCACTCTATGACAGTTACATCAAAGCTTTCCGTTGGGCAAGCGACCGGATTTCCAAAGAGAAAGAGGGCGGCATTGTGGCCTTCATCAGCAATGGTGCATGGATTGACGGCAATGCGCAAGACGGTATGCGCAAATGCCTTCAAGACGAGTTTACATCTATTTATGTGCTGAATTTAAGAGGGAACCAACGCACATCGGGTGAACTGTCCAGGAAAGAGGGTGGAAAGATATTTGGAGCAGGTTCCCGCACACCTATTGCAATTACTTTCTTAGTCAAGAATCCGGCAAGACAAGGCAAAGCGACCATCCACTATCACGATATTGGAGACTACCTGACCCGCGAACAGAAACTCAAGATGGTGAAAGATTTCCGTTCTGTTGGAAATGTGGAATGGGATACCCTGAATCCCAACGAACGGCATGACTGGATAAATCTGCGCGACGGTCTTTTCGATACACTTATCAAACTTGGCGATAAAGAGGATAAGGCCAACAAAACTCCGAAATTCTTCAATGCCATTCATACCAATGGTCTGAAAACCCAACGTGATGCTTGGTGTTACAACTTCTCCCGTACTGAGGTTGAGAAGAATATGGCTCGCACCATTGATTTCTACAATCACCAAAGAGAAGAATACAATCACCTCGACGAGCCAAAGCCCAAAGTTGAAGACTATATCGACACCAATGAACAGAAGATAAGCTGGACTGTGGCTTTACGGAATGACATAGAGAAAAATGTAATAGCAAAGTTCAATTCGCATGACATTATTGAATCCATTTATAGACCTTTTTGCAAACAAAAACTCTATTGCAATAGGCAATTTAATGAGAGAGCTGGAATCCAAATAAAAGCATTCCCGAATTCTGGTTTGGAAAACCTTGTGATTGTCACTACAGGTGTGGGTTCTTCCAAAGAATTCTCGTGTATCATAAGCAATCGAATCCCTGATATTCAGTTGCAATTCAATGGACAATGTTTTCCTCTCTACTGGTATGAAGAGCATCCGGCAAGCAAGCAGCAAACCCTCTTCGACCTTGAAACAGGTGACCAGTACGTCCGTCGTGACGGCATTACCGACTGGATACTGAAAGAGGTGAGAACTCGGTA
>Ga0310690_10009250_pt1 | contig 12372 bp, 10 predicted proteins | sample AusTroGonzalo_MG_2_FD_207661 | JGI IMG/M metagenome (GOLD analysis project Ga0310690, IMG submission 207661) | Bovine rumen microbial communities from tropical cattle in Woodstock, Queensland, Australia - Gonzalo_04 (v2) (version 2) | ecosystem: Host-associated > Mammals > Digestive system >...
TTGGTTCCGGTTCTGGCTCAGGTTCAGGCTGCGGTTCTGGCTCTGGATCCGGTGTCGGCTCTGGATCTGGCGTTGGTGTAGGGGTTGGGTCTGGCGTTGGCGTAGGTTCCGGTTCTGGCTCCGGAGCGTTTGCTGCACGGAAAACTACCCATACGAATGTGTCGTCATTTGGCGCTACATAAGTATCGCCATTCCCCTCAACCGGATCGCCATCAGAGTCAGACACGACAATATCTGCTAGCTCATATCCCTCGTTTGGCGTTGCATTCACCGCAACCGTCTCACCCGCCAGTGTGGTATCCGTTGAAAGTGAGGCATTGCCGTTTCTAAAGTAAACTAGTCGAGCTCTGCGAATTGGATTTACGATATAATTCCCGTCTACCAGTTCAATGGCACCATAACCGTCGGCCACGAACTCCGTAACATCGTGCGTAAAGATACCTCCATAAATGAAGTTCTCGATATCCTCACTGACTATTGTTTTGTCGCTAGTTGATTCAAATCTCGTTTCACCGCAGCTATTGTCAATACGGCTTTCAATTAAATCAACATACTGCTGAGCATTTCTCTGAGTATTTACCTCGGAGAATGGGACTGCAGCGTGGAAAATACCGCCACAAATATTGACGTTGATTGGTAGGTGGGTATTGTGTTGCGAAATAGCGACAGCAGCGCCTCTCGTAGTCGTACCACTGTCGTTATAATCTGCACTATAACTGTCGCCACCAATGAAAGTGCCGCCAGTAATATTGAGCGTACCAGCACGTATTTCGATGGCGCTTTCATTACCAATGAAAGTGCCGCCAGTAATGGTCGTCATACCATTCGGCTGTGGTGCATAAATAGCCATTACGTCAGATATAACGGTTCCGCCCGTAATCGTAAACTTGGCGTTTGTACCCTCGTTGTTGCCGCTAGTCGAGCCATTACTCATGATAGCTACTGACGTCGATTCAATACGGCCGCCATTCATAATAAACTCAGTGTCTTTAAAACCGACTATACCTGTTCCGCCGCGAGACCCTTCGCCAATTGGGATATTCGCAATAATATTGCCATCATTCATAGTAAATACTGCACCCGGCCTAGAAAGACTAACAGCCTGATCATCCCCGTCCGTTTTGATAGTGCCGCCATTCATGACGAAGGTGGAATTTTCCATTGCTACAACAGTCCTATCCTTCAACGAATAAGCGTTGCCGCCATTCATGACAATATCGCCGAAATTATAAAGCGCTGTATACGCTGCGCCGATTGTGCCACCGTTAATAGTTAGCGTCGCTCCCGAATTATTACGTATAGCAACCACGGAATCATCATTCCATAATGCGCCGATTGTGCCACCGTTAATAGTAGTCGTACTCCCCTCGAGGTTTACGATAACGCGAAGAGTGGAAGTCGATGCAACAATTGCTCCTGATTCTACCGTGAGATTACCGTAATATGGAATCTGGACATCGCTACCTGGATCCTGTAATAAGCCACCAACTTGAATAACGAACTCTCCGTTATTGCCTAAAATCATACCAGTACCGACACTATCCTTAATCGTCACGTCGTCTCTAATGCGGAAGTATACATTGGTAGTAGTTATAATTCGGTGGCCATTCAAATCGAGCACATATCCGTCATCGCCGCCGCGAAGCGTAAGAGGTGACGTGAGAGTAATATCCGCATCAAGGCGGTAACTACCAGGTTGCCCACTGAAATCCGAGTCGCTATAGACCGGAATCACATCTTCGGCGAAGGTCGGAATCGCAGTCACGCCAAAAAATATCGAAAGAATCGAAAGAAGAATAACAGGGATTATATATTTTATCTTCTTCATCTCCAAAACCTGTCTTATATTATTTTACCATAAGCATCAAAAAATGATGCAGTTTCAGCGCAAAAAATCGTTTTTGACAAAATGTAAAATCTATAAAAAAAGTACTTGCAATACCATTCTGCTTATGCTATAAGTGAATTATATAAGGTCAAGTTAAAACAAATACGGCATATAAACAAGGGAGGTATTATGAGGGTCACTCATAAAAACGTATTGCGCATATCTGCGGCATCTTTGCTCGCGGGTATTGGCTGTCTTGCGCTTGCTCAGCCGAGCTACGCGGTCAGCACGGGAACATTCAACGATAATAATGGTACGACCTGGGCGTACGAATATGACACGGACGGCGACGATCCGATATTGACGATCGGCTTTAAGGCCGTATCTGATCCAACAAATACCGTATTAAATATTCCTTCTATTTATGAAGTTAAAGATAAACTCAGTTCCCTTTCTTCTATTAGCTCGATCAATACTTATTACATTAAGCAGCTTGTCGCCAACAATGCCGCAGGCGTAGTTGCTCCAAACGTGACCAAGGTCGATATGACCAATGCTTCCAAAGTCCAAATGGTGAGTCTTGCTCCTCTCTTCAAGAACACCGATGGCGAAGTCGAACTTCAGTTCGGCAACAATATGGTTATCGGGGACCCAAGTGATGTCGCGTCTTATGCGCCGTATTATAGTGGCTACAATGTTTACAGCGGCCAGGCTGGTTTATTTGAAGGTCTTTCCGTTAAGCTTCTTGACCTAGACAAGGTAAAATATATCGGCTGGCGCGCGTTTAAGGACACAACTCTCAGCGCTTCGAGCCGTGATATTACTATCAATGAAAACCAGACCGTTGGCGCATACGTCTTCGCAGGATCGAACATCGAAAGCCTTACGATTGACAGCGAAAGCATCGGCCAAGGTTTTTGTTTGAACTGCCAGAGACTAACAAGCTTGTCGCTCGGCGACGAAGTAGATGTCATCTACGGTAATGCATTCCAAAGCACGACCGCTCTTACGCAGGTTCTTGATACAAATAAGGTCAGAGAGATTGGTCGTTATGCCTTCGAATATTCTGCTATCACTGGCTTGACCGTACATAACGATTTGCAGTTACTGAAAGAAAACGTCTTCATGAATACAAATCTAGGAACGCTCGATTTCACTGGTACAGATGTCGAGTTAGGCAACGAAGCCTTCAAAAACGCAGGCCTAACCTCTGTGAATTTCGGTCAGACTCTATCTACAATTCGCAACGCCGTTTTTGCAGGTAACAATATAAAGGAAGTCTCTCTTCCAAAATCGCTCAGAAATATCGGTGTGGGCGTCTTCACCAAAAACCCACTCGACACAATGACAATTAACTTCGATATTGCTGCGCTAAACGGCGGCAGTCCTTCTCCAGCTAGAATTATGTTCTCGGGCCAAGCAGTTAATACGGGCCATAGCAGCTGGAGAGACGATTCGATGCTTAGCCTAAAGCATCTGATTCTTAATGCGCCTTATGGAGAGGACGAACAAGCACTTCCGCACAGTCAAAGGTATGGTTCTGACTATATGACTACTTTGACAAATAATGCTAAGAATATCATTCCAAGCAACTACTTTATGGGCATGGACGACTTGGCGAGCATCGAGATTGGCGAGGGCTACGAGATTATCGAAAGCCAAGCCTTTATGCGCGGTAAAAGTAATTATCTTGCTAGCGGAAGCGGCTTCACGCCATTCGCTGATTACTATAGTGACTTTTATTACGCGTCAACGACCGTCAGCTTCCCGAGCACCCTAAAGGGTATTGGCGATCGTGCATTCATGTGGTTCTCTGATAACCGCAATACGGTTTTCGGGGAATTATCGGAAAACCTCGAGTGGGTCGGCAATCAGGCATTTTACTTGACCGCTGGCACAATCAAGGATGTAAAATCGCATAAAATCAATTACATTGGCGACCGCGCCTTTGCGGCTGGTATTAATGTCGAGAAGCTATATCTTGGCGACGCTTTGAACACAGTCGGTTTTGATGCATTCGCGGGTAACCATGGTTACATGGATTTGACTATCGATACCGATATCTTCAATGGAAAGCTGCGCGATAGCTCTGGTGGCACAAACGGTAGCTTCCGCAGTTCATTCGGAACGTGGATTGCCGGAAAATATATCGATACTCCTCTATATAATCTCCCGGACGGTTTTGATGGCTCTTCAGCAAATAGCACCTCCTGGAACTACCTACATCACTACAAGAGCATCGTCTTCACGGAAAAAGCCGTAACGGCGCCGAGTGGCCAAACTAATTCATTCCTAGAAGGTATGTACTGCGATTACATCGACATGAGCGCTACTCCATGGAAGGAAATCGAAGCTGTTGCAATGCAGTTTATTAAGACAAAAGAGTTGAAGCTTCCTAGCACCCTAGAAACGATTGGATATAACGCTATGGTCGGTGCAAAAATTGAAGAAGAGTTGGTCCTCCCAAACACCCTAACTACGATTCGCGCGAACGCTTTCATGTCCCAGGCTAATGGCACTAAGATGGGTGATGTTAAAGTTACGAAGCTTCCTCAATCACTCGTGACTATTGAGGCGAACGCGTTCTATCGACAGGATCGCGTCAAACTCGACATTAACCTGCCAAATCTAACGACGCTCGGTTACGGTTCATTCCTCGGGACAAGAGTTCGGGATATTGTGTTCAATAGTAGACTCACGGAAATTGGTGCGAATGCCGTCTATGATGTGCCAACCTTGCGCAATATTACGATTGACGCAAACCTTTACGCGAACGCGTCTGACTTCAATGATTTCTACTATACCTATGGAGTGTTCTCTTGGGCATTCAACACTAATACAGAAAACTCAAAGCAGGGCCGCTTCGGTACCATTAAGCTAACCGCAAACGCAGGCATACCATGTGGCGGCTTCGGCAACTGTCAAGCATTAGCTGATAGTCATCTGAACTATAATAACGACCCGGATCCAATAGTCTGCAAGGACAATGACAATAACACAATTGACTGCGACCGGAAGATGGCATACTTCTACGGTGTTAAGGCACGTAGGGTTGACTTGAGCGAACTTCAAGGAATGACGACTGTACCTGTCGCGATGTTCCAAGACTCAGAAATCAGCGAGGTTATCCTCCCAGACACCGTCAAGACGATTGGTGAAGACGCCTTCTTCAATGCGAAGATTGGTCGCATCAACCTCCCAGATTCAATCGAAACGATTGAAGACGAGGCCTTCCAGTGGACTACCGCCAATGTATACGGCTATGTATTGCCAGCAGGCGTAAAGACCGTCGGTCGCTCCGCCTTCTACGGTTCAGACCTCACAGACGATCTCTACATCCCAGCAACTATCGAAAGCATCGGTAAGGACGCCTTCAACGCAGGCGGCAACGATGTCCACTACGACACCGTCTCGATCGAAGGCGATATTGACGCGACGATTACCAACGATCAGCTCGTCCATCAGATGTTCTGGGGCTCAGACATTCATACACTCATCATCCACTCCAGCACGCTCCCAGTAACTCATGATAACGGCGACAGCGACAGGCAACAATTCTGGAACATGCCGATGGAAGAGGTTGTTATCACTGCCCTCCCAGCAATTCCAGACAACGCCTTCGAAGCAAACAGCAACCTCAAGTTGCTCGTAATGCGCCGCGACGATGCGCTCCGCTCGATTGGCGAAGAAGCATTTATCGACTGCGAAAATCTCCACGACGTTAAATTCTCTAGCGCCCTCGCAAACGAAACTGTCACACTCGGCAAGAATGCATTTAATAACACTGGCTTTGTTACGATTGGCGACGAAGATGCTCAATTTGAGCTCAATGCCGCGAAGTTCGATGCAAACGCAGGCTATGTCTTCACAAATATGCAGAAGCTTACCAACGTCCACATCCCAGACAACTTCAATAACGGCATCGTACCGGAAGGCACCTTCGCAAACGCAGCAGAGCTCAAGGAAGTTACGGTTGCGCCAAATGTCGACACGATTAAGAATGCGGCATTCGCAAACGATAACAAGCTCGAACGTATCATCCTCTGGGGTGACACAATTATCGAGGACAGCTCACTCTCTGGTTACACGGCTCCAACCCGCAGTGCTGTTACTTCAATCTCCGGCCCAACCGTCCCAGCCAGCACTAATATCTACGCCTACACTGGCGCGAAGGCTGAAGCCTACGCAAGCGCTCGTAGCGGCGAAGGTAAGTTCTATCCACTCGACGAGGTTGTCTACATTACGACTGACAAGTATCGCATCACTCAGCCAACTAGCGAAGACTTCGATGGTGACGTTACGGTCTACGCGCTTCGCCGCGATGGTATCGTGATGGAGTCCGACAAGTGGGGCGAATTCGATGGCAACACTTACCCACGTGCCAACAAAGATCTTTACTTCATGAATGAAGCCGCTACGGTCGAAGCCGACCCAGCATTTGGCACGATCTTCGAGACGCCAATCTCGGTCGATAACCTCGACTTTAGCAACCAAAACTTCTCGAACATTAGCTATGCAGTCGCAGACGCCGACGAAGATGGCAATCGCTACACTACGGTTAGCTATACGAACGGCGGCACCAACAATGTCGCTACGACTTCCGTCTTACTCCGTGCTCCTGCTAAGACTCGCGCAGCTACCACACAGGCAGTCGGCGGCATGGGCAGTAGCGAAGATACCAGCAGCGCAGCCGCAAGCAGTAGCGCATCTAACAGAAGCGTAGCAAGCAGCAATACCAGTAGCAATTCTAGCAACACTAGCAGCGCAGCAAGCGCGCCTGCAAGTGCGAACAATACTTCTGCAAATACGGGTAGCACCTCTACAAGTAGTGCTTCCGCAAGCGCAAGCAACGCCCAGACTAGCAGCCAGAGCAGCTCCGCAAGCACTCAGACAACTGGCGGTCGCGGCGCTTCCGAAACCCCAGCAACTACTAGCGCAGCAAACGCTGGCTCCAGCAGTGAAGACGACGATACGGATGCTGAACCTGCCGTCGTAGCAAGCAACGATGATGAAGACGATGCGGACGACGCAGATGATGCTAATGAGGCTGACGATGAAGACGACGCAGACGATGCAGATGATGCGGACGACGAGGTCGCTGAAACCACTGGCGTAGTCGCTACTGAGACGACCAGCAAGGCTAGCGGTACCGTCAACCCGAAGACTGGCGACACCATTCTTGGCTACATCGCGCTCTTCGCTTCCTGCTCGCTCCTCGGTGGCGCAGCAATCGCAATCATCCGCCACAATAAGCGCTAAAAACTAAAAATCTCCCTTTTCTCAAGGGAGATTTTTTGTGCGCCGCTTTGTGGCATAATAAAAGAAAGGAGAATTATGAGTAAAACTATCGTTGTTTATTATTCAATTCAGGGGCATGTTAAGAAAATCGCCGAGAAGATTGCCGAGCAAAAAGGCGCGGATCTTTTCGCAATTGAAGCGAAGCAACCGTATACTGAAGCAGATTTAAATTACATGGACGAAGGCGCACGCGCGACTAGGGAATTCAACAATCCTGAGCTTCGCGATATTGAACTCGTTTCGACTGAGGTGCCGGGTTGGGCGGATTACGATACCGTAATTCTCTGCTACCCAATTTGGTGGGCGATCGCCGCATGGGGGACAAATTCCTTCGTGAAAGCAGTCGACTGGAACGGCAAGAAGGTATTCCCGATTGCGATTTCGCATTCTTCGCCAGCAGGCGAAAGCGGTTATTTGCTCGAAGACGACGCAAATGGCGGCGACTGGGCGGAAGCCCAGCGTCTTTACCAGGACGCGTCGGATGACGAGATTCAGGCGATTGCCGAAAGTATCTAGTTGATTGCTACGCCATCAACATAGAGCTTGTAACCATTGAAAATAATATTACCGTTTGTTGAATCGGCATTATTAAACGATGTTACATAAGTATCGCCAGTCAAGGTTAACATACTAGAGCTGTCGAGCGTGAGATAAACTTTGCCAGTGTTGGCGCTGTTGATTGCGCCTTTTAAGCTAGACGCCTTGAGGTTAAGCGTCAGTTTTGAGATTGAATCAACCACAATATTGCCGGTTACGGATTGATTGGTTAGGTTCATCGTTACTGTGCCGCCATTGCTGCCGGAGTTGCCCCACGAATCTTTTTGGATACGAAGGAAATTTCCAGTCGTATCATTGTTGATGATTGTGTTACTTTCGAGATTAATAGTTGCAGTCGTGTTCGTGACATAGAAGCTATCACCCTTGTTTGTCGTGATGGTCGAGCCTTTGGCGGTGAACTTCGCCTCGCCAGAAGCAGCGTCACCACTCATCGATTGGTAGAGAAAAATGTTCTTGTAGGTCGTGGATTGGCCGTTTAGCTCATTGTTCGTGTCGGTCAAAACAACATTTTCGAGCGAGACGCTATTTTTGCCTTCAATAACGACACCTTCCGATGCGGTCGAAACCAAAGTCGCGTCTTTTACTGTAATATCGGCAGTAGAGTAGATGGCCGGCGAACCTTTGCCGGTAGTTTTGAAGCTGCCCTTGCTAACCGAAACAGTGCCGCCGCCGCGGTCTGAACGAATCGCCGCACTTGAGGTTCCCGCAGTAATGACCGTAAGGTTTTCGGCATTCATTGTACCGCCGCCCGTTGTCATGATACCGCCAGAGCCATCCTTCATAGTCGTAATGGTCGAGTCGGAAATATTCACAGTTGTACCGTCCGAAGATGAGTTATTGGTCGTGGCAGAGCCGCCGTAGCTGAAGACGCCGTTTGAACCAGTTGCGTTGGTTGTGATATTTGCGTTCTTGATGGTGAGCGTAGCGCCGTCTTTTGCGATGATGGCAGCGTTCGTGCCATAGAAGCTCGTATTGTCGCCGCCGTCAGAATCGCCGGTTTTTGTAACAGAAATATTTGATAGGCTGGCCGCTATTTTGCCGGAAGCGGAAATAGCGTTTTCGTCTTTGGTGGACGACGTAAATTCCCCGCTAGTAATCGATTCGTCGGTCGTGATTGACTTCGCAGAAGAGTAACTAGCCGTCGAGTTGCCATTCATTGACGAACCGCCGTTTTCACTCGTATTATTTGCGCTGAGCGTGGCAATCATAATTGGCCACATAACGCAGAGGCTAGCCGTCAAAAGGACGATGATGACGATATAATAAATCGTTTCTTTTTTCTTCATTTGCCCCCTAGTTATTACTCGAATTGCTATTTGGCATTTCTGGAGGCATATTGCCTTGGTCGTTTTGCGAGCCGCTGCCACTTGGCATTTCTGGAGGCGTGCCACCCTGCATCTGCGCAGACTGGCCGCTGTCCGATTTATTAACGCCAAGGACATTGACGCAAATCAGGAACGACGCCGTCGAAATAACCGCGCCGACGAGGACGCCGATAATAAAGATTAGAATTTTGTGATCTTGTTTTGGACCATTATCGTTCATGCTTATTCTCCTTAAGATAATTATAGCGCCATTATAAGCGTGGAGACTGAAAGTGGACTTAATAATTTAGCTGATTTAGTAGCTTTTTAATGGCTTCGGCCTGGACACCCCAGTAGGCCTTCCAGTTGTCTTCTTCGGTGAATTCGGAGTCGTATTTCCATTCGCCATCGATGAGGGCCTGGGTGACCGGCGAGAAACAGAAGCCTTTGACGCGCTTCGGAGAGATTTGGTCGACAATGCGGACTTTTTTGATGTCGGTTTGAGCGAGGCCGTGAACGACTTTGATTTCGTCGCCGTCATGCCAGGCGAGGCCATAGCCCCAGTCAAAGCGGCATGGGATGGAGCCGCCGTATTTATGAGCGATTTCGGCGAATAGTTCAGAGCCGTTATCGTCGGTATATTCGCCTTTGCGGCGGGCAACAAAAGCCTTGTTATGGTTCTTTGGGTCGTCTTCTTCATCGACGCCGATGAGAGTGTTAGTATCGTCGCGAGTGAGAACCGGGAGGTCTTTATATTGCTTCGCGTAGCCGAGCGCTTTCTCGGCAGCAATTTCTTCGGCGGTTAGCTTAGTCTCATCAGGTTCATCGAGATGCAGATCAAGGTCGGCGAAACTCAGGCCTTCGTAGCCGAGCTTTTTTAGGATAGCCTTGGTTGCGACAATTTTGGCAGGATTAGTGGTGGCAATAAGAATCCGTTTCATGAGGTCATTATAATACAAACTCCATTATTGTATAATGAAGCTAAGATGAAAATTATTGAGAAAAGATGCCCAAATTGTGGTGGAAGTTTAGATTTTAAAGTAGGCGAGCGTGACGTGCGCTGTGAAAGCTGTCGCCGCAAATTTACGATCGAGTATGACGCGAATCTGGCCGAGCTAAGCGAAAAAGCAAAGGAAGCGTTGAAGGCGGCAGATATCAATTTACGCCCGATGCGCGCAGCTCTCTTAGTGATTTTCTTGGCCTTTTTCATTATCGTGGCGACTACAATTTCTATTACGATTGTTACGATAATCAATAGCCGCAACGAGCTCGACGAGCGGGCCAAACAGAGCCAGCAGGAGTTTGATGAAACCACGCAGCAAATACTCGAAAGCTTTAGATAATATGGCCAGCACGAAAGAGTATCGAGATTTTATTTTAGAACAACTATCCGAAGTGCCAAATATTACTTGTCGGCCGATGATGGGCGAGTTTTTGCTCTACGCCGACGGCGTTTTGTTTGGCGGGATTTATGACGATCGCCTGCTCGTCAAGAAAGACGATGCGAATGCCGAGTTCGGGATGCCGGAAGCGATTCCGTACGATGGCGCAAAACCAATGTATCTCGTTGAGGAAGTCGACAATAAAAACCGCTTAGCAGAAATCGTAAACGCAACCCGCGCTGGTCTTGGAAATAAGTAGATGGATATTCTCGAAATTATCGCAATTGGAATTGGCCTCGCTATGGACTCTTTTGCAGCCTCCATTTGCAAAGGGCTCTCCATAAAAAAGATGAGCCCTAAGAAGATTTTTTTAATCGCATTTTATTTTGGTATTTTTCACCTCGGCATGCCAGTTATCGGATACTTTTTGGGAACGACTTTCAGTAGTTACGCAAACCGCATCGACCATTGGATTGCATTTATTTTACTGGCCTTTATTGGCATAAGAATGATTATTAGCTCTTTTTCGAAAAAGAAGAGCAAACACACTGACGACACGAGTTTCAAGCAAATGTTTGCTCTAGTGATTGCGACAAGCATTGATGCTTTAGCGATTGGCGTCACCTTCGCGTTCTTCGAAACGAATATAATTTTGTCGGCATCAATTATCGGCACAATTACGTTCGTTTTGTCGACAATCGGCGTCACAATTGGCCATAAATTCGGCGGCAAACTCGGCAAAAAGGCCGAACTTGCTGGCGGAGTTATCCTAGTAATAATCGGCTTAAAAATTCTACTCGAGCATCTCGGAATTTTCGCGCTCTAGTTTAATTAGAAAACAAAAAAACGACCCGTCTGGGTCTTTTTCTTGGAATTGGTGAGTCAGGTGGGACTTGAACCCACGACACTCTGCTTAAGAGGCAGATGCTCTAACCAGCTGAGCTACTGACCCATATCACCAATTTGTTAATACCTGATTATTCTAGCACTTCTCGCGTTAAAACGCAAGACAACTAAAATATCTAGCCTCTTCAAATTGAGGCTAGATATATACTACCACAGATGGCCAGATTTGTCAAGCGAACTAGAGATCGTAGCTGCTTGAGGATGAGCTCTTCTTGTCGGTATTACCGGCAATCGCGCCAAGGTTTGCGGCGGAAATAATCATGAGGATCGTCGTGACGAGCGTCAAGAACGCCATTCCTACTACGGTCCATAGCATGATATGCGAATAGATTGCAAGCTTATGGACGTCAGCCTCGAGCTGAGTTGCGCCCTTTTTGACCGGATTCTTCGGTTCGTCGTATTGAGCTAAGATTGATTTGTCTGCCATAATAATCTCCTTTTTCTTTATATTAGCACCTGAGCAATCATACCGCAAAATGCAACTGTGCTAAAATACAGCTAATGATTGTGCTGTATGTTGTTTGCGGTGTCGTGTTATTGCTTGGTTTTACGGCATTTTTTGGTGCGCCATATGTGCCGAGTCGCAACGCCGAAATAAAGCGCGCTTTCGAAAACTTATATCCGCTAGGGAAGAACGATCTCTTAGCCGACCTCGGCTGCGGAAACGGCAAGGTGCTAAAGGAGGCGGCAGAATTTGGCGCACAGGGCATCGGAATTGAACTGAATCCCCTGTTCTTTTTGATTTCAAAACTCAGGCTTCGTAAAAATAAAAAGATTTCGGTGAAGTTAGGCGACATGTTCCGTATAAAACTGCCGGACGAGACCACGGTCGTTTATTACTTTGGCGTAGAGCGCGATAGCGAACGACTTTTCCGACATCTCGAAGCAGAAGCAAAACGCATAGGGCACGATCTAACTCTAATTTCCTACGCGACACCAATCAAAAAGCATCGCCCAGACAGGGAATTCTAAGCTTACTATTTGTTCAAAATCAAAAGTCAATCGTAACGGAAAGGTTGAGATCAACTGCGGCACGGCTATTAACCGTGATGAACATTTGCTGGCGGTTGAGCTCGCCGCGCAAGACTGCAAGGTT
>Ga0310690_10009251_pt1 | contig 12371 bp, 3 predicted proteins | sample AusTroGonzalo_MG_2_FD_207661 | JGI IMG/M metagenome (GOLD analysis project Ga0310690, IMG submission 207661) | Bovine rumen microbial communities from tropical cattle in Woodstock, Queensland, Australia - Gonzalo_04 (v2) (version 2) | ecosystem: Host-associated > Mammals > Digestive system >...
TCATACTATCACTAGGAACGTTACGGGAAGCCAGACGCTTACAGTAGAAATTGATAAGAGTTATTTCATCACAGGAACCAATGTCGTTACAGCAGGTATGCACGCAGCTGACGACCCAACAGACAAAGCAAAAGATATTCAATTCACGGTTGTATGGGCATATCAGGCTACTACGCCTATTGTTGCGTTTGCTGAAAGCGCAATTGAATGTACCCAGTATGACATTGTAAATATTGAATATTTTGTCTTTGACCCTGATAACGAAATAGCAACACATACCATTCAAGTCGGAGCTGGAGAACCTAAAGTCTTAACAGCAAACAGAAGTATACAAAGATATCAGTACTCCCCGCTTGAGCCTGAAACTGTTACTATTACTTTAAGATGTAAGGAAGTTTCTACAACAACAACTCTGACAGCAACTCAAAGCCCGTATAAACTGGACTATTATTCTGATGACAGTCTTAGGTACAACCTTGACCCTGTTGGACACAGTAATCAGGATGCCGATAGAGAACAGTTTGCGGGACTTACGTTCAGCGAAAACTTTGACTGGGAAAACGGCGGGTTTATCACTGATGAAAACGGTGCGCCTGCGTTTGTTGTTAAGAAAGGCAATTATGTTACGCTTCCCCGTTCATTATTTGCTGACTCTGATGCCAACGGCAAAACAATGGATATCTCGTTCAAGATTCGTAACAGCGAACAGTATGGAGCTGTTGCTATTAGAGACTTAAATCAGGGTTCTACAAGAGGCATTTTATTACATGCTAACAATGGCGAAATAATGATGGATAACGTTGTTGGTAAAGCCTTCAGATATTGCGAAGAAGGACGTATCGACTTATCTATCTTGGTTGAGACCGCTGACGAGCAACGTATAGTTACAGTATGGCTGGACGGCATTCCTTCCAAAGTTGAAAAATACTCTGCCGGAATGCTTGTTCATAATGAAGAACCGATGATGGTTGGTTCTGAACATTGCGACGTTTGGCTTTACGGAATTCGTGCCTATAATGCTGCGCTCTCCAAGAAACAGATGATACAGAATTATGTTTCTGAAGGTAACACAACAGAAGAAAAAGTAAGACGTTATCAGCTTAATACAATCCTTGACGAAAATGACAAAGTTACAGTTAACGCACTACACACAGTTGTTCCTGAGTTAACTATTGTACAAATTTCTGCGCCAAGAATGACAACAAGTAAAGAAGACCCTGTTCCTGCGAACATAACAATTACAGATGGCGGAAGTACTCTTGAGTTGCTTGCGTCTGAAAATGTTGTATTTAAAGTTCAGGGTACGTCATCTGCTTCTTATGGGCGTTCATCCTACAATATGGATATTGACTTTAGTAAGACAGATAAGACTTATAAGATATCTGAAAATGCTATTCCTGTTAACTATTTAAACATTAAGGTCAATGTTGCGTCTTCTGAAAACGCAAACAACATTAATGCAGTTGACTGGTACAATACTTTCCAACCTTATCTGACAGTTTCAAGACAAACACCTGGCGTCAGAGATACAGTTGAAGGTAAGCCTTGCGCTGTGTTTATCACAAATACAAACGACACAGCAGTATGGTTTAGCTCTCAATTTGTACAACCGGGCGAGACTATTCTTTATGCGATGGGCGACTTATGTAACAGCAAAAAGAATAAAGCTGTGTTTGGTCAGGATAGCAAGGGCGAACATTGCACAAAAGCCTGTATTGAAGTTTCCGGTAATGACTATGAACCGGAACGTTTCAGAAGTACAGATGCTGTGTTCAACCCTGCAGCAGATGACGGTAAAGGTCGCTGGGAAATTGATAACCCTGATGAACCCGGAAAGAAACTGAAAGTATTTGAATGGAGAATGAATCCCAAGAGCGCAAACCTTGACGAAGTAGTTGGATCTTGGAATGAAACGGTTGCTTGGGTAGTTTCTACTATTGGTAACAGCGCTAAATTCAAGAATGAAGTCGGTCAGTATTTTGCTATTGAATCCTTACTATATCACTTCCTTTTCATTGAATACTTTGCTGGGTACGATAACGTCAGTAAGAACACTTTCTATTCTTACGACTGGGACGAAGATGCGCAAAAGTATCTGTGGAATATAAAAGCCGCATATGATATGGATACCATTCTCGCTTGCGACAATGATGGTAAACCATTTGGTGACTATGGCTTAGACTATGGTGATACAGAAGGTGGAAGAAGCTACTTCAACGCTGCCGATAATACTATTTGGTGCAACATTCAAGAAGCTTTCCAAGACGAGCTTTCAACATTGTATAGAAGTCTGCGCTCAAATGGAGCATGGGACTCCAGTGCAATGGAAGCAAAATGGAATACATATCAGAATAAGCGTCCTCGTGTAACTATGATGCTGGATGCGTATTATAAGTATGTGTTGCCATACAAAACAAGTGGCATGGTTATTGATGGAGAAACAAAGTCTTATGACGATAACTATCTGCCCAGAATGCAAGGTTCGAAGATATACTGGAGAAAACAGTTTTTAACTTATCAGACTTCTTACATGGACGGGAAATATGGATACTATTCTAAGTCTAATTCTACGCAATTCAGAACGAACTGTGAGAGTGGGACACGTACATTTGCTACAAAAGTATATGCAAAAACATATATCACATTGCTTTCCGACGATAACAAAGTAGCAAGTAAGAAAATAGAAGCAGGTCAAGAAGCATCGTTTACTAACGTTTCAGTTGGTTCAAACACAACGTTGTATTTCACACCAGATAAGTTAATCCAGTATATCCGTCCGTTGAACGATACTGACAACAGTACGTTCTCTGCATCTGGCGCAGCGAAGCTTATGGAAGTTATCCTTGGCGGTGAAACGCCGAATACTTCCTGGCCCGCAGGAACAGGTGTAAGTATCCCGTCTATCCTGCTCAAAGATTTCTCCATTCGTAATTTACCTTATTTCTCTGACCCTGTTAATCTTTCCAATAACGTTGAACTTGAAACACTTGATACACGCGGAACGAATGCTGGTATAACAACATTACCAACATCTGCTCCTATTAGAACAATGTATCTAAATGCTTGCACTGGTGTTCGTGCTTTCAACTTAAAGAAAGTACAAACGTTCACAATGGAAAGTGGAAACAACTTAACGTCAGTACGTGTGGAAAACTGTAATGCAGTAATGAATACAGCTACAGCGACTTATGTTAAACAAGCTACTGAAGTACAACAAGCGGCAACAAGGCGTATTCGTGTTATTATGGACAACACTCCCGACGTTTACGACGCAACTTCTTCATATAGCATTGGAGATGCTTGTGTTTATGATGGGCAGAAGTATACATGTAATACGGATATACCGGAAGGTGGCGAAGAATGGAATTCTTCCCATTGGACATTAGACCCATTAGCAAGTAAAGCAAACTGGAACTTTGATAACCTTGATGTTCTCTATAAGATTGCTACTGCTTGGAAAGGCTATAATGCTCTTGGTGAAGACCAAGACCTTCCGTATGTTGCTGGTACTGTTCATGTGGCTTCGTTGTCTGAAAAGAAGCTTGAAGCAATTCACAATGTGTGGGGCGAAGGTCCATTTGAAGACAGCTTTGACGAAGAACATAAACGCTGGACTTCACCTAATCTTACAATTCTGTACGATGCTACTATCCCCTACTTTAACGTAACATTCCTGAACAGAGATAACACTCCTATTAAGGACAAGCAAGGGAATAACTATGTACAGTATATTGACTTAGGCGGAGAAGCTTATGACCCAATTGCTGCTGGTGAAGTTAATACACCTACATATGAAGACCAAACAGGGCAATATTATTATACATTCACCAATTGGCTCAATCTTGAAGGCATTGTAAATGCTGATAAGAATGTTACCGCAAACTATTCAAGAGAACTTATCACCTACACTGTTACGTGGTGGGATAAACAAAACGGAACAATTTGGGATAAGCGTGAGAATGTTCCCTATGGTTCTGAAGCTGTTTATGACCCAGACGGAACCATTGGTTTCCCGACGCTTACAGACCAAGAAATAGCAGGTATTTACAAAGTCTTTGCCGGATGGAATAAGTCTACTGGTTATATTCGCGGAAACATTGATGTTTATGCGAACTGGGAGACGGGTGCTATGCCACAACCCGGCGAGACTGACTTGTCAGAGATGAATGTAGCGCAAATTTACGGTATTGCAAAGAACAAACGTGCGAGCGAATTCTTTGAAGATGGTGACTATACTGATATTCAAGTTGGTAAAGACTTTAACTTCAGCAATGTCACATCTGAAGTACTTCTTGAGGACAGATATTTTGATGGAACTTCTGTACTGAAGTTTGACGACATCAAACTATTCTCAGCCGATGCTCCAACGTTTACAATGGCAATAGACTATGAGTTTACTGCTGAAACTTCTGGTGCAACATTAGTAAGCTGCTGTAACCCTGATACTTTAGATGGTGTCAGAGTGAAGTATTCAACATCAAGTTCAACACCCAGTGCAGTTACTGTCGAATGGGGCGATAAAACAAATGTCGTTGCGCACGGAATGAATAGGGGTGTACTTATTCTTAAGCATGTGCAAGGCTCTAAGAGTCTGTTTATTGCATCTGATAACGGTGGCAGATATATTAATCGTTCTTCTTCTTATGGTGGAGACGCCACTCAAATGGATATATATGCCGGATATAGTACCAATGCTTATTACGCAGAAGTACCAAGAACGTTATCTACAGAAACAGACGCAGTACTTTGCTTTGGCGGAATTCCGTATGAAAGTACATTCCTCAATCCTGCAAAGGGTTGGATTTATTCCTGCAAGATTTGGTACGACGACCTTGGAAGACACAACATGGAAGAGATGGCAAACTGGCCCCATGAAACGTGGAGAATGCATTATCGTGGAAGCAACATTACTGCATATGCTGGTCAAGATAACGCTTCGTTTGTTGCAAACGCTCCGCTTCCTCAATTTTATGAGATGTATCCAACTTCTCAGACAGATACGCGTGGCGGTTGGGCAAACTCTATTATGAGAACGTTTATCAACAATAGATGTTTCCATGCTTTGCCTTACAGCTGGCAAGCAATCCTTCGGACTACAAGACTTGTTACAAAGGGCGGCGCAGATGCTCCTACGTCTCAAGTAATTACAAACGACAAGATGTATATTCCGTCGCTTCGTGACTTAACAGATACAACAAGTTACGACTACGAAGGACAACAAATTAGTTGGATGCTTACTAATAATGACAGGAAGAAGTATATGGGAATTCCTGTTCCAATTGGTAAACAATCCATTGACTCTGTTGATGATCCGACGCTTTATACTTCTACGTATAATGTACAAGAAGGAGATATCTGGCATCGTTTAGCTGGTTATGATTCCACTGAAATGTACTTTATCTATTACACAGACGCAACAATAGCAAAACATGGGTTCCTTGGTGGACGTCCTACTTCAGACACAACAAGCAATGTTCCTGCTGCTGGCGCACAGGGTGGTGTATGGGTGCGAGCAATTAGTTATTGGACTCGTACAAACCAAGCACAAGCAGGAGGAAATTATCAGTGGCACTCTATTGTCAACGCAAAGGGCGCAATAGAAAGTACATATGTTGGTTCTGCTTGGTATCAAGAATACGGTATCGTCCTGATGTTCTCAATTTAAGGAAGGTGAGTTAACATGACAGTTTATTTTAAAGTTTTAAAAGACGATAAAGTAATATCCGTTGGCGATCTTTTCCTTAAATGGAGCACAAAGCAACATAGATATTTCATCTGTGATGTAGAACAAGGCGAAGCAGTAATGTCTTTTGACGAGCACTACTATCGTGATAACTGGTTAAGACCAATACCCGAAGAAGCAAAGTATGAAGAAGCTACTATTGTTGTTATCGAACAACAAGAGTACGAAGACTTGCTTGCTTTGCTTAAAGACGGCGAAGAAATTCCAGTTGTTGAAGAAGTTCCTGTAGAACCAGAACCAGAAGCAGCTACTCTCGAAGAAGAAAAGCCAATGTCTATTGCTGAAATGAGAGCTATTATTCTTGAACAACAAGAACAAATAAAAACTCTCATGCAAAAAATGAATTGATAACGGGGAGGGCAGAAATGCTCTCCCCTCTGATTATTCCCTTGTCCCAACATCTTGATTAATTGATTGATTAATTTACAACTAATCTAAAAGGGGTGAATTCGTGATGGCAGAACAAAAACACTTTCTAGACTACTCTGGCACGGATGAACTCTGGAAAAGGATTGTTAAACTCTGCAATAAAAAGCTTGAAAAGGTTGAAAATGCCGACGATTCAATTGTGGTTAAAGATAACCGCAAAGTTGCGGTGAGAATATCCGAATCAGAGGGCAATCTGTTACAGCTGAAATCCGGAGAAGGCTTGTATGTCAAAGCTCCGGTGAACCACAAACTGACTTTCGGAGCCGAAGAAGAATACGTGTATGACGGCTCGGAAGATATAACTGTTCCTGTTTACATGGGACAAATCAATCATTAATTAGGAGGCTACTACTATGGCTAATATGGTTATTGAAGATGGCAAATTTGTACTGTCTCAAGAGATTACAGGCGCTGGTACTCTTACCAAAACTCTGCAAACTCAAAACAAGTTTGTCGACAAGAACATTGAAATCGTCACTATTACTCCCGCTGGCACACTGGGTGTGGACAGTTCTTCCGTTGAAGGTACTTCCAATGTCAGCATTCTGGGCACTGCTTCTTCTTCACAGCCCGCTTCTGGCGCGTACGTGAAGGTTTCTGGTTCTGCTACTGTTGGTGTGACCAACGCTGGTTGGCTGGACACCACTGATTCTCAGGATGTTACTGCTGCTGATGTGTATTATCCTCTGACAAACGCTACCTTCGCTGTGAGCGGTCCTTCTGTGCAATCTGTTGCTGAAGGTTATGTGGCTGCTGGTCAGACGCTGGGTACTGTTGCTTCTGGTGCGCAGACCATCACTGGCGGCGAAATGAGCACAACTGACTCCAGCACTGCTCTGGCTTCCAACGGTCTGTCCAACGGTACAACCGAAGACGCTACCAAGAAGATTGCTCTGAGCCAGACCAAGGCTGCGAACACCTACGAACTGGAAACAAGCGGTAGCGCTACAGTAGCTCGTGCTGCTGTTACCAAGCAGGTTACGACTGCTGGTTACTTTGCTGAAGATTCTACTGCGCAGACTGCTATCGCTGCTGGTACCCAGAGCGTTACTGCCGCTCCTGCGAAGTACTATGTCGCGCAGAGCACACTGAGTGCTTCCAGCGTTGACTCTTCTGCTGTTTCTCAGACTGTTACCATTGGCGCTGGTTATTATCATGAAGCCCGTACAGTGACCATCAATCCGATGGCTGCCGCTACGGTTGCTCCCAATGTTGCGAACACTGGTATTGGCACCTACTTCGATGCTGGTACTTCTGCTGACAACGATGTGTCTCTGACTCCTCGTTACAGCGTGACTTCTGCTGGCTATGTCGCCACTCAGACCAACACTGCTGGTACTCCCGAGTACTACAAGATTAAGACTTCTACTCTGACCAAGGGTACAACCACCGTGTCTGGCACCTCTGCTAGCCGTGGTATTGCTTCTTGGACAACTGGTTGGGTAGAAGCTGACTCCATCAGTGCTGCTGCCTTCAAGAACAGCGCTACTTCTGGCAAGACCTACGTGGATATCTCTGCTACAACCGACGCTCCTGTGCTGGTTGCTGGTGACTATCTGTATATCGACGCTGGTTACACTGATGACCTGAAGATTAGTCTGGCAAAACTGGTTCCCGATGGCTCTGACGTTAAGGGTCATTCCGAATACATCCTGTCTGGGCACAGTGCTTATGACAACGATGGTACTCTGGTTGCTGGTAGCATCCAGACCTATGACGGCTCCTTCGTGGTTGCCTAATTTATCTAAAACTCTCAAGGGGACGGCTTTGGCGCCGTCCCCTTGAGTTTACTTCTGAGTAAAGGAGAAAGACATATGGCAACTTTGGACAACAAAGGTACCAAACTAACTGGTAGCATTACGCTTACCAAGAAATCAGGTACTACACTTACTTTGTCTACTGATGACAAGTATGTGGATAAGGATATTGAATTCACGTTAGGCGTTCAGAGCGGAACAGGTGTGGCAAACACCGCATCTGCCGATGCCAATGTCGTGTCCGGAAGTTCTGCTGGTGATATAGGTGCTTCTATTGGCACAAAGACTTCTGCACAACCAGCCAGCGGATACTTCATCCGTGTTGATGCTTCTGGTTCAGGCAGTTCAAAAGTAACAACCGCAGGATGGCTCGACACTGGTGCTTTGCCAGCGGCATCGACTACCGCAACTTCGTATTTTCCGGTAACGGGAGCAACCGTTACTCAAAACGCTCCCACAATTAACACTTCTACAGGTGTTGTGTCTGCGACGTCTACTACTACTGCTGGTTATACTCCCGCACAAACTACGGCTGCTAATACTTTAGCTCTTTCTACACAAGCGGCTAAAACTGTAACTCCTACAGAGAGCGAACAAACCGCTGTTTCTGCTGGGAAATATACAACAGGCAATGTTAAGGTTGGTGCTATCAGTTCTACTTACGTGGGCTCTGCTATTCCTCAAAACGATAGCGATGACTTATCAGTAGATGGTGCAACTGTTACCGCTCCTGCTGGTTACTATGCAACGAGTGCTTCCAAAACAATTGGAAGCGGTACGGTTTCTGCCAGCGTTTCTTCTAATACAAGTGGTAGTGCGTCTATGAGCGCAACTGGCTTTACACCTTTAGCAAGCGGTACAAGTGCGTTTTATGTCACACTTTCTACCACGGCAGGTAAAGTAAAAGCCAAAGCTCAGGGTGCGACAGCAGGCTATATTACTACCAGTACTTCAAATGAAACAGCTGAAACGAGTGTTTCTGTATCTGGCAATGGCAATAAAATTTATATTCCTGCTGGTAGTGTTACTCAAAACGCTCCTACTATTGACACAACTACTGGTGTTGTTTCCGCAACTTCTTCTATGACAGCAGGCTATATCAACGCCGGAACTAGTGCGTCAAATTCACTGTCACTTTCTACGCAAGCAGGTAAAACTGTTACGCCAACCGAAAGCACACAGACTGCTGTTTCCGCTGGAAAATATACGCTTGGCGCAGTTAAAGTTGGAGCCATTAGTTCTACTTATGTAGGTAGTGGAATTACTCGAAACAATAGCGAAAATTTAACAGTAGAAGGTGCAACTATTACTGCTCCTGCTGGTTATTACGCAGAAGATGCTTCTGCGTCTGTTGCAAGCGGTAGTGTTACGCAGAATGCTCCTACAGTCAATACTTCTACAGGTGTTGTTACAGCCACTTCAACGGTAACCGCAGGTTATGTTTCAGCAGGAACAAAGTCAAATACACTTTCTCTTTCAACACAGGCAGGGAAAACAGTAACACCATCAGAGAGTGAGCAAACAGCAGTTGCGGCTAATAAATATACGTTGGGTGCTGTTAAAGTAGGTGCAATTAGTTCTACTTATGTCGGTTCAGAAGTCCCGAGGAACGATAGCGATGATTTAACTGTCAACGGTGCTACAGTATCTGTTCCTTCTGGATATTATGCCGATGATGCATCTGCTACCATTGCAAACGGTAGTGTTGCTGTAAATGCTCCTACTGTTAATTCCAGTGGTCTTGTTACGGCTACAGCTACTGTTGGTGCTGGATATGTTTCTGCCTCTACACCTTCAAACACTTTGCAGCTCACAACACAGGGCGCTCAAACTATTACCCCCGGTACTTCTAACCAGACCATAGCCGCTGGTAAGTATCTGACCGGAGCACAAACAATTAAAGGCGACGCCGACTTAACTGCTGCAAACATTAAGAAAGGTGTAGAAATATTCGGTGTTACAGGTACGTTTACCACAACACCTTCCGGAAAGTCTGCGTTAACTGCCGCTGCTTTAAGAAGCGGATATGCTGGCTTTATTAACGGAAGTCAAGTAAATGGTTCTATGCCTGATACAACTGTAACAGAAGGAGTTACTACAGTAAGCAGTGATACAGCCACACGTGGAGAATGGAGCCAGACAGCAGGTTATACTGGTGCCCGGACTATCGCTGCAGCGACATTCAATAATGAAGCTACTTCAGGAACTACTTATGTAGATATTTCTGAAACAACTTCTGCTCCTGTTCTTGCAGCTGGCGACTATTTATATATTAACAAAGGCTATACTGACAACCTTAAAATTTCATTAGCTAAGTTAGTACCTGATGGTTCTGACGTTAAAGGACACGGTGACTATTTACTTTCTGGACATAGCGCCTATGATAATGACGGTGCTTTGGTTGCGGGTACTATTACTACGCTAGCGGCTAGCGATATTTCTGTCAGCGGACGGACTATTACAATTCCTACGCAGAAATACACTGGAGCCAGTGGAGCAACCGCTGTTACTAAATCTATTGGCGTAGGTACTGTAACTTCAGGTACAGCGAATATTACTTCTCTAACGAAAACTTATAATTCTACCAGTGGAAAATTTGATATTACTGGTAGTGCTGATGTTTCTGCTCCTAGTGTCGGAACAGCAGGCTATATTTCTTCTTCTGAAGGAACTCGGAATAAGAAAACAGGTGGAGCTACTGTTACAGCTACAATTGATAAGATTGTAGCAACTACGGCTCTTTCTGGCACAACAACAAAGAAGCCTAGCATTACAAAGCAAGCTACGCCTACTGGTGTGACAAACGCTGCAAGTGGAGATGCTACTACAACGGCTCCATCTTCTGGCGTTTATGTTGCTGTTAAGTCCGCAGCAAATACTGGAACTATCACAGCAACTCCTACCGTTTCAACAGCGGGTTATGGTGATGCTACAAATAATGGTATTACTGGTGCTTCTGCAACAGTTGGTGCTTCTGCCTCTGATACAACATATGTTCCTATTACTACGACTTCTGCTTCCGTAAGTGGCAAGACAGTTTCTTATGGAACTGGCTGGATTACAGGTGGAAGTAAGAGCGTTGCGGTTGGTACTATTACTTCCGGAGCGGCTACAATTGATTCAGCTTCCTATGCATATAATTCCACAAATGGGAATTTCGATGTCACAGGAAGTGCTTCTATTGGTGCACCTACAGTTGGAACGGCTGGCTATGTTTCCAGTACAGAGGGTACAAAGAATGGAAACACAGCGACATTATCAACAACTGTAGACAAGATTGCTGGTACAACTGCTTTGTCTGGTGTGACTTCCGCAAGGAAACCGTCAATTGCGAAACAAGCAATCTCTATTACTGGTGTTACAGATGCTGCTAGCGGTGATGCTGTCACAACAGCACCGTCTTCCGGCGTTTATGTTGCTGTAAAGAGTGCTGCCAATACAGGTACAATTACAGCGACTCCTTCAATTACTACAGCTGGTTATGGTGATGCTACAAATCATGGGATCACAGGAGATTCCACGACTGTTGGCGCAGCTGCATCAGACACAACGTATGTTCCGATTACTACAACTTCCGCTTCAGTGAGTGGAAAGACAGTAAGCTACGGTTCCGGTTGGATTACAGCAGGAAGTAAGAGTGTTGCAGACGGTGCTTATAGTGCTTCTGTTAATGCTCACTCTGTTACAACAACGCCTGTTGTTACTGGTTCAACCACTGGTACAGTAACAAACATTGGAACAACTACTAAGCCTAGCGGTACCGATGGTACTGACTATTGGACTATTACTCCAAGTGGTTCTGTTACTACTACAGGTAAGTCTACAGCTTCCGGTAAGGCAACAATTGGTACAGCTGGATATCTTGCCACTGGTAATAAAACATCTAGCAATAGTGTTATTGATATTACGCCTTCCGTAAGCGCAGGTTCCGCAAGATACTTAGCAAAAGCTTCTACTTCTACATCAAACGGAACAGCTACGGCAACAGGTGGTACGGCTTCTACAAGCGTAACAGGCATGGTAACATCCGAAACAGATACTGGTTATTCTGTTTCTGCAAGTGCTACGGGTGGTAACGCTTCTGTCACTGCTTCTAGTGCTACTGTTGGAGTCGGATATAATCCGTCAGCTGTTACAGCTTCCACATCTGCAAAGAGCGCAACCGGAACAAGTGCTTCTCAAACAAAGTATATTCAAAAGGGTGTGCTCAGTGCTAGTGTTTCTTCTAATACTGGTGGTAGCGCAAGCATGGCAGCAACTGGGTTTACTCCCCTTTCGAGTGGAACCAGCAGTTATTACGTAACACTTTCAACAAGTGCAGGCTCTGTTAAAGCGAAGGCTGCTGTCGGCACAGAAGGTTATGTAAAGTCAGAGACAAATGAAACAGGAGCTACGAGCGTTGCTGTTAGCGGTAACGGTACAAAGATGTATATTCCGGCTGG
>Ga0310690_10009252_pt1 | contig 12370 bp, 10 predicted proteins | sample AusTroGonzalo_MG_2_FD_207661 | JGI IMG/M metagenome (GOLD analysis project Ga0310690, IMG submission 207661) | Bovine rumen microbial communities from tropical cattle in Woodstock, Queensland, Australia - Gonzalo_04 (v2) (version 2) | ecosystem: Host-associated > Mammals > Digestive system >...
TGAACCACGCCCTGAATATTTGGGAATGATTTATATAATACAAGGTGTGTAGGTGTATCGGACGATGGATTCAGGTCGCCTTCAACTACTTTGCCAGTCTCAAGGTCAACCACTACCATGTCGCTTACTTTCATCTCGTCATAGCTCACACCAGAAGGTTTGATGACTACTAAACCTTTTTCACGGTCGATGCCTGAAACATTTCCCCACGTGAAGATGACAAGCCCTTGTTTGACCAAGTCAAGATTGGCTTTGAATACTTTTTCTTTAAGTGCTTCTAACATAATTACTTCTATTATAATTCAATTGTATTAAATATTTCACGCTTCCAAGGATTATGACAGATAATCTACGGAAGCAAAAAACAGATAATAGCAATTGATAGATTTATGTTTTAATTTCTTTCTAATAATAAATAATGTAATAAAAGGATGAAAAGCTACACCTACCGAAATAGGTGTAGCTTCTTATAAGAGATTACCACAGGCAAATATAGAGAATTGCCAGGATAACGATAATACCAATTGCACCGATGTTGAATACTGCGTTCGTCTTGAAGATAGCGATATCGACACCGATTGACTTCGGATCTTCAACCTTATCCTTCGCATTAGAGCGGAGATACCAGAAGAGGGTGAAGAACATTACAGTAAGGAAGAAGATAGACTCTGCTCCGTAGTTGCGTAATGATTCTTGAGTCATCATGTAGATACCACCAACCAATGTGAGAACACAAAGAACGAGCATCACTGTAGACCATCTCAACTGAGTGCTGATTGTGTCTGCATCGAGTACTTCTGCAGGTTTTGTCTTCTTGCTGCACATAGAGATTGAGATGAAGAGAACAACCAAGCAGAGGAATACATAACCCATACGGATGAGGAATGGAGTTTCAGGAAGTGCAAACTTGAAGATGATTGAGAATGCGAATGTACCGATAGCAGTAACTACGGCAGCAGTTCCTGAAGAACGCTTCCACAACAGACCGAGACCGAAGATGGTTACGATACCTGGATATACGAATCCTGAATACTCCTGAATGATTTGGAATGCCTGATCAGCACCACCCATGATAGGGTAAACAGCGATGAGGGCAATAATCAGTGCAGAAACAGAAGTGAGACGTCCAACGGTAACCAGATTCTTTTCTGTAGCATCTTTCTTGATGAACTTCTTGTAAACATCGAGTGTGAAGATGGTAGAAGTAGAGTTGAACATAGATGCCAAAGAAGAGATAACAGCTGCTGCAAGTGCTGCGAATGCAAGACCCTTTACAACTGTTGGAGTGAAGTGGTGGATGAGGAATGGATAAGCATCGTCGGAACGAGTGATACCTTCGCCACCATTCAGAATCTGTTCGTAAAGTTCAGGATGATTGTGAACGATATAGTATGCACAAACACCTGGGATACATACGATGAATGGAATCAAAATCTTCAGGAATCCAGCAAATACCATACCTTTCTTTGCTTCGTCAAGGTTCTTTGCAGCAAGACCCTTCTGGATGATGTACTGGTTGAAGCCCCAATAACCAAGGTTAGTAAGCCACAAAGCACCAACGATTACCACGATACCAGGAATATCAAAGTATGGGTCCTTGGTAATCTCAGCAATCTCTGGGTTGCGGTTCACTACCAGATTGAAGTGCTTGTCACCTGGTATTTCTGCCAATTCTGAATAGATTTTTCCTAATGCGCCCAATGCACCACCTTCGATGTTCAGCTCACCGGCAATGAAGTCAAGTGCGAAGTAAGCAGTAATCAAACCACCACCAACAAGGAAGGTAACCTGCATTACGTCGGTCCATGCTACTGATGCCAAACCACCGTAAATTGAGTAGATACCTGCGATGATAAAGAGGAAGAGAATGATGACCATCAGGGTCATATCCATTTCCATTCCGCAGAATGTTGACATCTGGGTTGGCAAGCCCAAGATCTGCTTGATTGCAAGAGCACCGAGCCATGCAACAGAAGTAAGGTTGATAAATACATAAAGGAATAACCAGAAGATTGAGAAAGCAAGACCTACCCCCCAGTTGTAACGTTCGCTAAGGAACTGAGGAATGGTAAAGATATGCTTCTTAATCATCAGTGGAAGTAAGAACTTACCTACGATAATCAGTGCGAGTGCAGCTTCAAGTTCGTATGCTGCCATTGCAATACCAGAAACGTATGCCGAACCAGACATACCGATAAACTGTTCGGCAGAAATGTTTGCGGCAATCAATGATGCACCAACAGCCCACCAAGTCAAAGTGTTACCTGCAAGGAAGTAGTCGTTTGAAGATTTCTCCTGACCCTTCTTGCCACGAGAGAGGAAGATTCCTAATCCCACGAGAATAACAATGTACACGAAAACCACGATATAATCGACGGTTTCAAAACCATTGTTTTTTAAAGCTTCTAAAACGTTCATTTTAAGTGATTTGAATTGTTTGATATTATGTTAATTGGTTTTTATCAATTATTTCGCAATTGAGAACGCAAACTTACAATATGAATGATAAGGCTGTTCTGGAGTTACGAATGGGTTACATGCTTCCCAACCTGGTAATGTGTACTTGTTAGGAGAGTCTGGATATTTCTGTGATTCCAGACAGATAGCACAATGCTTCTGATATTTGATACCTCCCTTACCTGGACGAGTGCCATCCTGGAAGTTTGCAGTGTAACACTGGATACCAGGTTCGTTCGTGTAAACATCAAGCTGAATACCTGAGCGAGGATCGGTCATTGTAACAGCAACGGTTTTTATGTTACCCTTGGTGTTCAAACACCAGTTATGGTCATAACCACCACCTACAGATTCAAGTTCTGGGTCACCGCTTGCAAAGTCAGTGCCGATTGCTTTTGGAGTACGGAAATCGAATACAGTTCCCTCAACAGGTTTGATTTCTCCTGTAGGAATCAAGTTGTCGTCTGCTGGTGTATAGTTATCAGCATTGACATAAAGGATTGATTCGTCAATTGTGTTGTTGAGGTCACCGGAGAGGTTGAAGTATGAGTGGTTGGTCATGTTGATAACAGCAGGAGCATCTGAGATAGCATCATAGTTGATAACGATTTCGTTGTTATCAGTCAATTCGAACTTAACATCAGCTTCAATGTAGCCAGGGAAGTTGTTATCACCGTCAGGAGATGTACGACGTAAACATAATGTAGATGCAGTTTCTTCAATTAATTCATATACTTGGTACTGCCAGCCAGTGTAACCTCCGTGCAGACTTGCTACACCATTGTTGTTCTTGTCAAGGACAACTTCTGTACCGTCAGGTGATGTATAAGTACCGTTGTTGATTCTGTTGGCATAACGACCTACAGAGCAACCATAGTCTGTTTCATAATTCCATGGGAAATAGTTCTCAACTTTGTCGAAACCACAAACAACGTCAACAAACTTGCCGTCTTTGTCTGGTACCATGATACTTACGATACGTGCACCGAAGTTAGTAATACATACTTCCATGCCATTAGCATTTGTAAGCGTGTAAAGTTTTACAGGTTGAGCATTTGCAGTGTCCTCGACAAATTTGCCGTCAACATAGGCAACAGCTACATTAGCATCAAAATCTGCAGGATTAAGACCAGACAATGTAAGTCCAGAATCTTGGGTTGGTCGGTCGCAAGCACAAACAAGTGCTACCAAAGCAGCCGAACCGAGAAGGATTGATTTAAAATTTCTCATAATTCTTTAGATAAATTTTATTGTTAATGAATGAACTAAAATTCGTTATTATTCACTTTAGAGTGCAAACTTAATAAATATTTATGAAAAGGGAAAACTTTTTTGTAAAAAAACGTCAAAAAAGAGGCATTATGACCCAAAACATCTTGAAAATCATATTTTTAGGCCGTATAAACTATGTTTATACTTACAAAAAAAAGGATGCATCTTCCGATACATCCTTCCTAAAAAAATGAATTATTCAGGAAAGCTTACGTGCTCCATCGCCAATGAACACGTCGATGACTTTGCAAGCTTTGCCGAATTTCTTTTTGTATTGTATTTTACATTCTTGAACGAATGTTGAGTAGAGTTCGTTGCTCACAAGATTGATGGTGCAGCCTCCGAATCCTCCACCCATAATGCGTGAACCCGTTACACCACAATCACGAGCCAAGTCTACGAGGAAGTCGAGTTCTTCACAACTTACTTCGTAGTCTTTGCTAAGTCCTTCGTGAGTTTCATACATTTTTTCGCCGACCGTCTCATAATCTCCTGCTTTGAGTGCATCGCAAACAGCCAGAACGCGATCTACTTCGCCAAGCACGTACTTAGCACGGCGATAGTCCACTTCACTCACTTTGTCTTTTACTGATTCAAGGTCTTCCCAAGTGCAATCGCGGAGAGTCTCTACGTTTGGCTTGTTTGCTTTAACAGCGTTCACCACGTTTTCGCAACTCTGTCTGCGATCGTTGTAAGGACTACCTACAAGTTCATGCTTTACACATGAATTAATGAGTACTAACTTATAACCTTTTGGATTCCATGGGAAATATTCAAATTCGCCTGAACGACAATCAAGACGCATGAGACTTCCTTTTTGTCCGAACATAGACGCAAACTGGTCCATGATACCGCAGTTAACACCTATATAGTTATGTTCGGTTGCTTGACCTACCTTTGCAAGTTCCATTTTGTCAAGGTTTCCACCAAACAGATCGTTCAATGCAAATGCGTATGTGCTTTCGAGCGCAGCACTTGAAGACATGCCTGAACCGAGTGGAACATCACCTGCGAATGCAGTGTCAAATCCTTCTACTTTTACACCACGTTTCATCATTTCGCGAGCTACGCCAAAAATGTAGCGGAAATGGGTTGCACGAGGTCCTTTTTCATCATCGAGGGAGAATTCATAATAGTCTTTCAAATCAATGGAATATGCACGGATATTACGAGTTCCATTTGGTTTGATTTCGGCAATCATGCCTTGTTCTACAGCACCTGGGAATACGAATCCTCCATTATAATCAGTGTGCTCACCAATTAGATTAATACGACCAGGTGCGGCGTAAATTGTGCCTGTAGTTCCATCGAAATGCTTGATGAAACGGCTTCTGACGTCATCGATAGTTAGTCTCATATTGTTTAGTGTTTAAAATTATTAATTATCTGTTCCGAATTTATAAATAGTCTTCTGTGTGTAAGTCTCGCCTGGACAAAGAACAACAGATGGGTAGTACGGGCGGTTTGGACTGTCTGGGAAATGCTGAGCCTCGAAGCAGATTGCACTTCTGCGTGGATACGTGGCTCCATGAGTTCCCTTCTGACCACTTCCCCAGTTGTCTGAATAACATTGTACACCAGGTTCGGTGGTATATACCTCCATCGTTCTTCCTGAATGAGGTTCAGTAATCTTTGCTGCAAAACTGAGTTCGCCAACCTCTTTCTTGTTCAGTACGTAACAATGATCATAGCCCGCACCATTCTTAATTTGAATATCATCAGCATCAATGTCTTGACCTACTGGTTTTGGCTTGCGGAAGTCAAAAGGTGTGCCGGCTACTGGTGCTATTGGCCCTAATGGAATCGCTGTTTCGTCGATTGGAATATAGTGGTCTGCATTGATTTCGCAGATGAGGTCGTCAATAACAGGTGTTGGGTCGGCAATACCTGCAAGGGCAAAGTAACCATGATTGGTGAGGTTTACAACAGTCTTCTTGTCTGTTGTCGCCTTATAATCAATAATCAAAGCATTGTCGTCATTGAATTGGTAAATCACGGTGACATCCAACTTGCCTGGGAATCCTTCTTCCATATCTGCAGCTGTATAATGCAGCTCCACTGTCTGGGCATCAATTTGTTTGGCGTCCCATACTCTGGCATGGAATCCCGTGGGACCTCCATGCAAGGAGTTTTCACCGTTGTTGAGAGCCAGTGTGTATTCTTTACCGTCTAATGAGAAACGTCCTTTACAGATACGGTTTCCATAACGGCCAATAAGTGTACTTAGGAATGGCTCTGGTTTATTCACAACATCATTGATGTTGTCGTGACCCATGATGACGTTCGCAACTTTTCCATTACGGTCAGGGACCATAATGGCTACCATAGCGCCACCATAATTGGTTATTGCAACTTCGTAACCGTTTTTGTTACGTAATACATACAAATCTGTTCTCTTTCCTTGGATTTCTGCTTGGAAATCCTCTCTTTTCAGACCCGATAGGTTTTTTGTTATGTTTTCGCTCATTTGGGTAAGGAATTATTGTTAGTCAATGAATTTATTGCAAATAAAGTGCTTTTTTTTCAAATATGCAAATAATTTCGCAATGATTTTCATAAAAGCATGTTTTTTTCTCTATAACTAAGGAAATCTGCAACTACGAATGTACTTCCACCGACAAAAATGACATCTTTGGCATCTGCTTGTTTAATTGCTTTTTTGTAAGCATTCTCCACGGTTTTATAAGAATTTCCTAATAATCCATGCTTTTTTGCCAGTTTTTTCAGTTCGTTGTGCGGCATTGCTCGTTTTACGCTTGCTTGGCAGAAATAGTAAACCGCATTTTGGGGCATCAGTTTGAGTACGCTGTTGATGTCTTTGTCACTCACCATTCCGAATATGATGCGAAGTGTTTTGCATTTCTGCTCCTTGAGCTGTTGGGCGGTATAAGTAAGTCCTCCAACGTTATGTCCTGTGTCGCAAATAACGGTTGGGTGGTGTTGTATGATTTGCCATCTGCCCCTTAGTCCTGTATTTCGACATACATGCAGTAACCCTTTGCGAATATGCTCTGGGCTGATGTGATAACCGATTCTTATGAGTTGTGATAATGCACAGAGTGACGTCTGTTTGTTCTTCGCTTGATACAATCCTGTCAGTTCGTATGGGTACGATTCCTCTGGTTGAAACTGTTCGGCAAAGACAATGTTTGCCTGTACCTCTTTTGCTTTTGCTATGAATACGGGCGTAGTCTCTTCATGGCCTTCACCAATCACAACAGGCACATGTGGCTTGATGATTCCGGCTTTCTCTCCAGCAATCTTGGCTAATGTGTCACCCAGATATTGCACGTGATCAAAACTGATATTGGTAATAACGCACAAGTCAGGTGTGATGATGTTTGTACAGTCTAATCTTCCTCCAAGGCCAACCTCTACCACAGCAACATCTATTTCTTGTTCTGCGAAATACTTAAATGCTAATGCTGTTGTCAGTTCAAAGAAAGTAGGGTAGAGTGGTTCAAAGAAATCACGTTCTTGATCGATAAAGTCCATGACGTATTGTTCGGAAATCATCTTTCCGTTCACTCGAATACGTTCTCTGAAATTTGTGAGATGGGGAGATGTAAACAGGCCTACTTTGTAGCCTGCTTCTTGAAGTACCGAAGCAATGGTATGTGAGCACGAACCTTTTCCGTTGGTTCCTGCGATGTGAATCGTACGAAACTTTGTGTGTGGATGTCCGAAATGTTCGTCCAGAATATGCGTATTCTCAAGTCCTTCCTTGTAAGCTTGACTTCCTACATTTTGGAACATGGGGACTTGAGAAAACAAATAGTCTGTATATTGTTCGAACTTAGACATATTAATCAAAGATGGCTTTGAATTTCCTCATGATTTTCTCTTTGATACTCTCTGTCGGCATGAAATTCTCGCTGTTTGCCATCTTCTGCACCATTTCCTTTTCCTCTTTGTTCAGTGTTTCTGGCATGTAGACACTGATATTGATGACTTCATCGCCTCTTTGCCCTTTATTGTAGCCTTGCACCTGTGGAATACCTTTTCCTCTTAGACGAAGTACCGTACCTGGTTGTGTGCCTTGTGGGATTGTAATTTTTGCTGCTCCATCTACAGTCGGTACCTCTACCGAACCACCGAGAATGGCGGTAGGAATTGGTAGAATCAGATTGTACACTAAGTCATTACCGTCTCTTACGAGTTTGTCATCTTCCAACTCATGAATCATAATGTGCAAGTCGCCATTCACACCACCTCTACGTCCGGCACCTCCTTTTCCTGATACGTTGAGCACCATGTCGTTGGCCAGTCCGGCAGGGAAGTTCACTTCTACGATTTCTTCGCCCATCACAATACCTTCACCACCACATTGTGTACATTTGTGCTTGATGACTGTTCCTTCTCCGTGACATTCAGGACACACACTTTGGGTGCGCATCATACCGAGGAAACTCTGCTGGGTCTTGATGACATAGCCCGAACCCTTACAGGTTGGACATGTGGATGTGTTTCCGTCTTCCGAACCTGTTCCGTGGCAATGCGTACAGGTAACATGTTTCCTCAATTTGAATTTCTTGGTTGTACCGTTAACGATTTCGTTGAGATTCAGGTCAACTTTCAGTCGTTGGTCTTGGCCTTTATAGACGGGTTTGCTGCCACGGGCATTTCCGCCAAATCCGCCAAACCCACTGAAGCCTCCTCCGAAGCCCATCCCTTCGAACATGTCGCCAAACATCGAGAAGATGTCGCTCATGTCCATACTCTGTGCATTGAAGCCGCCAGCACCGCTGACACCCTCAAAGCCAAATTGATCGTAACGCTGACGTTTGTCAGGGTCACGAAGTACGTCGTATGCTTCGGCTGCTTCCTTGAATTTTGTTTCGGCTTCCTTGTCACCCGGGTTTCGATCTGGGTGATATTTGATAGCCATCTGCTTGTAGGCCTTCTTTATTTCGTCAGCACTGGCACTTTTATCTACGCCCAGCACTTCATAATAGTCTCTTTTCGCCATATTGTCTGTTTAGTTGGCAACAACTACTTTTGCATATCTGATGACTTTGTCGTTCAGGGTATATCCCTTTGTGACGCAGTCAATCACTTTTCCTTTCTGTTCGTCATTCTGACTTGGTACCATCGTGATTGCTTCATGATAGTTCACATCGAAGTCCTGATCTTTGGTGTCTATCTCTTTCACGCCTTGTGAGTTGAGGAACTTGCTGAACTTGTCAATGATGAGTTCTACGCCTTTCTTTACGGCATCCACATCTGTCATTTGTTCCATCTGTTGTTCGGCACGCTCCAAGTCGTCTACGATAGGGAGGATTTCTGTGAGTACTTTTTCTCCTCCGTTGAGAATCAGTTCTGCCTTCTCTTTCATGACACGACGGCGATAGTTGTCGAACTCGGCCACCTGACGCAGATATTTGTCCTCCAGTTCTGCAATCTTCTCATTGGCTTTCTCCAAGTCGGTCTTTTCTCCTTCTACAGGGATTTCAGTAGTTTCTTCTGCTGTTTGAGTTTCCTCCTCAGCAGCTGTGTCAACATCTTTCTTTATTTCTTCTTTTTCTTTCATAATGCTAATAATTTGGTTCTGAAAGGCTAAACGCAAAACTGATGCCAATCAACACTTTGGCCATCATTCTGCCAATATGTCTTCTATTGCGTATCCTTTCGGCAGTTTCCTGCAATTATAGCAGGATGCCATCGATTCTCCGTAAGCGCCTGCACTGAGTATCGCCAACAAGTCTCCTCGTTTAGCAGCATTCAGTTGTATATCTGTGTCGAAGGTGTCGCTCGATTCGCAGATAGGTCCCACGACATCGTATGTATCGAGCGGTTCGTCGCTCGTGAGGTTGATAATCTTATGATGTGCACCATACAGTGCAGGACGGATTAACTCTGTGAATCCTGCATCTACGATGGCAAACTTCTTGTTCGTATTGTCTTTCACATACAACACCTTGGTAATCAGACTACCACACTGTGCCACGATAGCTCGTCCCAATTCGAAGTGTAACTCCTGACCTTCTCTCAGTTTAAGGTGCTTGTTATACACATCGAAGAACTCCTTCATTGCTGGTATCGGGTTTCCCAATGGGTCATCATAATCAACACCCAGTCCGCCTCCTACATCAATAATCTTCACCCGGATACCTTGTGCGTCGAGTTGGTCTTGCAATTCATTCACACGTTCACACAGTGCGATGAAGTCACCCATATCGAGTATCTGACTACCGATGTGGAAGTGAAGACCTAACAGGTTGACGTTGCTCATCTGTTCCGTCAGACGAATCACATCGAACATGTGAGCCATATCGATGCCGAACTTGTTTTCCGACAATCCGGTTGTAATGTTGGCATGTGTGTGTGCTCCTACGTTGGGATTGATACGCAGACAGATGTCTGCTACTTTCCCTTTGCGCTGAGCGATATCGTTGAGGACTTCCAGTTCTGGAATACTTTCTACATTGAAACAACGGATGCCGCTATCGATACCCAGTTCTATCTCCCAGTCGGCTTTGCCAACACCGGCAAACATGATGCTGCTGGCAGGAAAGCCTGCATGGAGAGCAGCTTCGATTTCTCCTCCACTCACACAGTCTATTCCCACTCCCGCCTCCTGTATCGGTTTCAGTACAATAGGGTTGGCGTTTGCCTTGATGGCATAATGCATGAAATAATTGTCGTGGCCACTCATCGCCTGCTTCATCGCTGTCAATGTTTCTTTCAGCAATTGCGTATTATAATAATAATAAGGTGTAGCCTTTGTTTTCAGTGCGTCCACCGGGAATGTCTGTGTCATGTATCGTTGTGTTAGTCTGGGTTGATGTTGTGTGGTGTTATTTGTTGTTGAACAAGTGATTGCTCAGCGATTGCAGTGCTTTCTGCTTGTCAGCAGCTGCTACGAGGAACGAGATGTTGTGGTTGCTACCTCCGTAGCTAATCATACGTACAGGTACCTCCTTCATGGTTTCTGTAGCTAACGACTCAAAGCCGATGTTGTGCCAGTCGAGGTCGCCTACCACACAGATGATACACATATCTACATCTACGGTCACAGTGCCGAGTTTCTTCAGTTCGTTGAGAATGTTGCTCAGGTTCGATGTGTTGTCGATTGATACCGACACACCCACTTCGCTGGTTGTCACCATGTCGATACTGGTCTTGTAGGTCTCGAAGATTTCGAACACCTTGCGCAGGAAACCGTATGCGAGCAACATGCGGCTCGAGGTGATATTGATGGCTGTGATATTGTCTTTTGCAGCGACAGCCTTGATGGTTCCACGATGGGTCTTGTTGCTGATGGTTGTACCAGGAGCTGTAGGATCCATTGTGTTGAGTAGTCTTACAGGGATGCCTGCAAACTTTGCTGGCTGTACACAGGTTGGGTGGAGAATCTTCGCACCGAAATATGCCAACTCAGATGCTTCTTCGAAGCTGAGGCTGTCGATAGGGGAGGTCTTGTCAACGAATCGAGGGTCGTTGTTGTGCATACCGTCGATATCGGTCCAGATTTGAATCTCACTTGCTCCGATTGCTGCTCCGATGAGCGATGCCGAATAGTCCGAACCACCACGCTGCAGGTTGTCAACCTCGCCGTATGCGTTCTTGCAGATAAATCCTTGCGTGATATAGATGGCCTTGTCTGGACATTCTGCCATGATGAGTTTCAGCTTCTCACGGATATACTCCAAGTCTGGCTCACCATTCTTGTCGGTACGCATGAACTCCAGGGCTGGCAATAGTTCTACGTCGATGCCTTGCTCCTTGATGTAGAAGGTCACCATGTTGGTGCTGAGGATTTCGCCTTGACCTACGATGATTTTCTCCTCGAACATCGTGAAGATTCCTTTCGTGAATGAGCGGATATAGTCAAACTCCTCTTTCAGGAACTCTGTAGCCTGTTTCTTATACTCGGCTGTGGCATATAAGTCTTCTACGTGTTGCAGATACTTCTCTTCGAGCTTGTTGATGTTTTCGTTTGCTCCTACAGGGTTTTTCTTGTGCAGGTAGTCCGCAATCTCATAGAGTTGGTTGGTCGTTCCCGACATAGCCGACAGGACGACAATCTTCTGCTCGCCGTCGTTAATCAGCTTTACCACGTCTTTCATTCTTTGAGGTGTTCCAACGGAAGTTCCTCCAAACTTTAGTACTTTCATTTTTTTTCTTTATCTTATGCTTGTTCGTTCACTTCTTGTTCTGCTGCCTTCAGGTTGTCATGTTGAATCTCTTTCAGCTCTTTGTCCTTGCATTCGAATACTCTGCCAGGAAACATGTCCAACAGGTTCAGGTTGTGGGTAATCATTACCACGGTGGCACCTTGTTCCTTTACAATCTTCTGTAGCAGTTCGGTAATCAGTTTGCTGGTGTCAGCGTCAAGGTTACCAGTTGGCTCGTCGGCCAGTATCAGTTTCGGATAGTTGAGAATAGAGCGTGCAATAGCGATACGTTGCTGTTCGCCACCCGACAGTTCGCTTGGCAGTTTGTAGCCCTTCGTGCTCATGCCTACCAGTTCCAGTACCTCTTCGATGCGGTTATTGATTTCCGCTTTGTTCTTCCATCCTGTTGCTTTCAGCACGAAACGCAGATTGGCATCAACGGTGCGGTCGGTCAGCAGTTGGAAGTCTTGGAATATCACACCCAGTTGCTTGCGTAGTTTTGGCAGGTGTTTGCGTTTCAGGGT
>Ga0310690_10009253_pt1 | contig 12369 bp, 9 predicted proteins | sample AusTroGonzalo_MG_2_FD_207661 | JGI IMG/M metagenome (GOLD analysis project Ga0310690, IMG submission 207661) | Bovine rumen microbial communities from tropical cattle in Woodstock, Queensland, Australia - Gonzalo_04 (v2) (version 2) | ecosystem: Host-associated > Mammals > Digestive system >...
AGTTTCCTTTGCAGGTCTGTTTGTTATGCCTGCATTCGGTTCTCACGCGCAATACAATTCGTTTGCATTTTGGGGCTTGACAACTATTTGCAGGTTTGCCCAAGACGATTCCCCCTGAATGGACGCAACAAAAATTGCGCCGTTCGGTAGCTCTTACAGCCTTTGATCTCGCTGCAGCCTGCGTTGCCGCGCCTCCTGTGCGGTTATACCCAATTATACCCACTTATACCCAATTTTGTGATTCATTTTGGGTATAACGCAGGATAATCGCTCTGTTTGTTTCGCCTGCATTCAGAACGCAAACGCAATCCATTTCCTCATTTCGGGTCTGACAGTTCTTTGCCGGTTTGTGAACGCGTCTGTGGCTTATTCTCAGTTTTTCCGTGATTATGCAGCTACCCAGCCATAACCCTGAACGGCCATATCAATGAAATGGGAGAGCAATAATTCAATCTTGACCGAGAATGTCTCTTTATCGTAAGACGACGGTAGGTCTGCGTCCAGAGATGTTTCAATCGCCGTTTTTACCCTTGCGCGTGGCTGTTCGTCTTTGTACCAATCGACCACCATCAGCTCTGGCTTTTCCTCAGATAGTTTCTTAAACAGGTTTTTTGCTGACAATTTTACCTTCTGTTCTTCCGCTTTTGTAAGCTTTTTCCCGGCAATCAGCAAATCAAAGATTTCAAGTTCCTCCTCGGACAAGCCCTCTGCCTCCGGTCGCTTCTCTTCAATCTTCAGATCCTCAATCAGCTGCAGCAGCTGCTCGTAGTAATCTTCGTTTTCAGATCCACCGGCATTGTAACGATCAATGATATTGCGAAAGCGTTGAGAGAACTTCTGTCGCGTGCAATTTCGATTGAGCATTTGTTTTAACGTCTGCTCAATAAATGCTTTTAGGTCGTCAATTTCCACAGCTTTGTATTTTGCGACTTTAATCTCCTTTTTCAGCTCTTCGACATCGACTTTGGATAGGTCAATGACTTTGCCCTGATGGATTACAAATCCATCATCATTGTCCTCTGCCTGCCCGGAAGAAACGCTGGTGTCCAACACTTGTGCCATACGCAGGCGTGCGCGGCTGATCTTCTCATCATCGATCGTGTGACAGAAAAGGCCGTATAGATACGCCAGCGGAGCAAACCTTTCATTCTGCCAGTTCTTTTCAAAAATTTCCGGTCTGGACGCCTCGTACAGGTTCATCAGCGTATTGAGAATCACCTTGAACCGGTCCTTGTTATCGTCGTTGGCAATGATGATGTTATAAGCATCCCTCAACTGATCCAAACGGTCAAAAGTGGATGTTTCAGCTACAATGGCACCAATATCAATTCCGATACTCAGCAAAAACTCGTCTGCTTCCCCTATTGCGCTATCAATCAGCTCGATCAATTGATCTATGTTCTTTGCAGGGAAGTCCGTTCCGTCATCGCCGGCAGCATACTCGGACAGTGCTTTTTGCATATACCTGAACACATTGACGTAATCTACGATGATACCGCAGGGTTTGCCCGGATAAACACGATTGGCGCGGGCGATAGCCTGCATCAGGGTATGGCCTTTCATTGGCTTGTCCAAATACAACGTTGAAAGGTTTTCTACGTCGAAGCCCGTCAGCCACATAGCGCAAACAAACACGAGCTGGAGCGGATCGTCGGGGTCCTTAAAGCGATCCTCAATATCCAATCCTTCCGGCGTTACCGCGTTCATCCTCTGCCGATGCGACGCGATGTCAAGTCCTTGGCGCTGGAACTTTTCGTTCTCATCAGCTTCTTCGGAAACAATCACGGCCATTTCCACGCGGTTCATATAATTCAGAATCCGCGTCAGCTCGTCACGCTGTTCCTGCGTTTCGGCAGCGTTGCGTTCGTGTATGATCTTCTGCTTTTCGATCGTCCAATAGTGCTGCACCTTGTCGTACATCTTCACCGTCGTGTATTTGTCGACGGAAACGACCATACCCTTTCCAAGGAATCCTCTGCGTGGGAAATGCTGCGCGATATCTTGCGCGATCTTGTCGATACGGTCTTCTCGCTTGATGACCTCCAGGATTCGGGAGGACGAATTCTCCAACAGGCGTGTTTCGTCCTCGTTTAGATTCTCGTCCTCGATGATATCCACTACATCGTCGTCCAGGAAGTCGTTTTCCAGCCCAACTTCCGGCACACGGCGGGAATAGAACAGCGGCACGGTGGAGCCGTCCTCCACCGACTGCGCAAAGTTGTATTCTGAGACGTAGTTCCCAAACCATTGATTGGTCAGGCGCTTGCTGCCCAGCAGCGGCGTGCCGGTAAAGGCGATGTAGTTGGCATTAGGCAGTGCCGTGCGCATATTTTCCGCAAGGTCTTTATACTGCGTGCGATGCGCCTCATCCACCAGTACGATGATATCGTCCCGGATAGAAAGAACAGGGTACTTTTTGCCCTTGTCATAGCGGAATTTATGGATCAGCGTGAAGATAAAGGATTTATTGGTCTGTAAATAGTCCCGCAGCTGTTTTCCGTCCTTGGGCTGGCATTCTTCCTTGGCTCCGATCACTTCCGTTTTTACGAAATTCTTGTGAATCTGCGTATCCAGATCTTCTCGGTCTGTAATAATCAGGAAAGTGAAATTGCCGGGAATCTTTCTGCGCACCTTGCGGGCGAAGAACACCATGGAATACGACTTGCCGGATCCCTGCGTATGCCAGAACACGCCCAGCTTACCTTGAAGCTCCGCCCGATTCCTCATTGATTCCATTAGATTATTCACGCCGAAATACTGGTGGTTTTTTGCAATGATTTTGTTCTTCTGATTGCGGAACATAATGAAGTTTTCGATGTAGTCCGTCAGTCGCTCTTTCCGCAGCAGGCCGTCGACGAAATACCGAACAGAGCTTTCTCCCACAGTAGCCGCTTCATGGATGGCTTTTCGATCCGGATGCTCTTTTTCGGAATCCACTTTCAGCCACTCAAAGAAGTGGTTGTATGTCGCGTTAAACGCGCCGAGACGGGTTTCCAACCCGTTGGAAAGCACGCAGATCTGGTTGAAAGCAAACAGATTCGGAATGTCGCGCAGATAGTTTTTCAGATTGTCGTTGTACGCCTCTTCGACCTTGACGATAGTGTTTTTCAGCTCGATGAACACCATCGGCATACCGTTCACAAAAATCAGCACATCGGGGCGACGCCAGTAGACGCGGCCCTGAATCCACATCTGAGAAACTGCAGTGAATGTGTTGCGGTCAGGGTTCTCGAAATCAACCAGTTTCACAAACTCAAAATCTTCTTTTCCGTTGCGGCGGAAGCTGATTCTGATGCCGTTGCGGATCTGATTGTAGTATTTGTAGTTGGTAGCGGTCATATCTGTTGCGCTGAAATCGCGGCAGAGGTCTTTGGCGATCTCCTCCAGTTTCTCCTGCGGCGCATCGGGATTCAGGCGCGCCAAAGCCTCCCGCAGTACCTGTGGGAGTACGCATTCTTTCTTGGAACTACGTCCTGTGCCGTCCGGCAGCAGCTCGCGCTTGGCCGGAGAGGGATCACAGCGGACGATATTGTATCGAAACGGTTCTTCGTCCAGCATTTGCAGGGTAGCCTGCTCAATATCGTCTTCTGAAATGAAGTTGCGCATAGTGGTCACCGCCTAATCGTTATTGTTATAATCTCGGAAACAAATCAAGAACCACACTATTCCTTTTGGTATAGCGTTGACTTTCCATCAAAAGGCACGTTGTTTCTTCTGCAATACTCCTCTACAACGTTTACATACCATTCAGGGGCAAGTGGATGGACTTTTACGCCGGCAATAAAGTCCGGGATATTTTCAAATGAAACATCAAGTGTTGTCCTTTTTGCGTTGCCATCATTTAGTAACTGCGCAATACGGTCTACTTTTTCTTCAAGTGATAGCCCGGGATACATTGAGTCGATTATTTCAAGCATCTGAGGATGCTTATTTGTGGCAAGATACGCTTTAATATGCTGCTGCAAATCGTCTTCATCTGAAAACTTATAGTGTCTTATTATTCTAACTTCTTTTTCATGTGAAAAAGCGCATCGTTTAATTGCAAGAGCTTTTAAGAAGGCTTCTACTCCGTTTAGATTGCCAAAATCAATTTTATCAGAATACTCTACAGGAACTACCCGAACATCTGGCAACTGTTTAAGTTTATCTTCTAACGATTTAATCTGAATGGTGCGGTTGTTGAACGAATAGATTCTCCACATAGCATCGCTTTCGGAGAGTTCTGTCCAGCACTGGCCATAGGTCTTATTATAAACAGCCAACAGTGCTATTCTTGCATAGATATTCTCCTGGTGTTCAAGAAGATAATAAAATGGAGTGCATTCTTTGGGATCATCCCATGTTTCAGGAAGAACAAGCGTAAGCGCTTTTTTCTGAATCATCCCCACAAATGCTTCAAAGCTGATATACCGATATAAAAACCTTTCCACCGCTGCACCTCCATTTCCCGCTCAGCAGGGTTGTAAACTGCCAGTTTTTGTATGATCGTCTGTTTTGAGATATTATTGCGCAACATATACCGCCCATCTCAAATCATCCGCACTGCTACCAAATCTACGCCCTTTTGAATATTATATCTTCCAGTTCTTTATATACGTCCATTGAGCAATCAACATATTCTGCAAGTTTCTTCTTAAAGCACACAGCGTTGATGCTTCCTTTTACGCCGCAAATGGTCTTGATTCGTCCTGTTTCGTCTTTGACCTGTTGGTTCACGATATCAGTACAAAAACTATCATAAGCGTTTTCATCGAACGTCAGGCCGTTTGCAGCGCAGTAGCGTTTCAAGACCGCCTTGTCGAAGAGATAATTCTCAATTTCAAATCGTTTCAGCACCCGATGGTTTTCTGGGTTCGTATCCAAATAGATATTTCTGTCATTTTCTGTGGTTGTTTTTCCGGAAGCCATATCCCGATCTTTCAGAACCAGTATTTCGACATTCGGGAACACTTTTGACAAAATACTGATTGCGATTTCGCTTCGCTGATCAAGTTCTGTGTTTCCTCCACTTGAAATGAACAACGTCTCCGGATACTTTTCACCAAAAATCGTATTAAATACTGCTGCATCGAAGCCTTGCTCGCTGCCGTCTCGCTTTGGCTCAGCGCGTCCCTCACAATACACGATCTGCTTAGGAGAGACCAATCCAGTCAAATCATCCAACGCTGTCGAAAATAACTTGCGCCAATTATTCCTGCTTTTATCCATTGGGGTCAGCGAATAGGCGTTTGAGGCCCATTTGTTTTCTCCACTGAAATCAATGATCTGAGACACATCATTGAGTTCGTCTTGAAGGGCTCTGAGAAATCCGATGCTATGTGTTGCGATCCAGATTTGACAGTTCTCAGGAACCATTTTGTTGATTTCAATTAGTAGCTTGCGCTGAATTGCCGTATTTAAATGTAGTTCTGGCTCATCAATGATGTAGATCGAATCGGAATAATCATCCTTGCGTAGATATAGGTCCAACAGCAGGTCAACGACTTCTTTTTCCCCGGATGAAAGGACATTGTATGAGAAAGAATTTGGCGTATCATCTTTCTTAAAGAAAAAAGCACCTTGTCCAGCTTCGATATCCCCCAAATTATCTATTTTTAAGGATAGGCAGTTGCTGATAGCCGCGTTTAACTCTCCAATAATATGCGCTTTCGCTTCTGATGGCCGACAGTCCATTTCATTCAGATATTTATTATATTTAATATATAGGCGTCGATAGCTCTGCTCGATGCGTTGGTCAATATCCGACGCGGACGATGCTCCGTAATCATTATTTATTATTTCGCTTACTGCTTTTGATTCCCTGACATTGAGTACACCATTATATCGAAACGAACTACGAAAGGAGAAAATAGTGTTTTGTTGTCCGGTTTTCTGCTTTTTGACAACAAGATCTAACATGGGACCATTATCGAAATCAATAATCACATTGTCGCTGCCGTACCCGGGATTATTCATAAGGGAGTGATATGAATAATTCTTGTGCCCAGACTGCCCAATTATAAAATATGAATTGATCGCAAAAAGCATTGCATCAAAAACGCTGCTCTTACCGCATCCATTTGGTCCGACAAGGGCGATTATTCTTGCAGGATTATCGCCCAAATCTATAGATAATTCCAAAAACCGTTTGTATTCCTTTAGATGAATTCTCTTTATCTTCATTCGTTAGACCTCCAGTTTTCCACTCATCAGGCGAGGGAGAAGCAGATCGCGCTGCTCAGCTAAAGTATCATTGATTTGTTCATATCGATTGATGCTCTGAATGATTGGGCTAACCTCTTTTTCAAACTCTGAGGCAAGCTGTTTTGATGGGCACACGGTTTTTATTCGATTTAATATACCTTCAGTCATACCGAGGACGTTCGTACCGGTGGCATGTTCGGCAATGATTCGACTTAGGCCAGAGCAGTTGAAAAAATAGTTCAGAAAAACATTCCCATACTCTTGTGAAGAAAGCTTAAGTAAATGCATGCTGATGATCCGGTTTGATTCGCCTGGGCTAACAATCCCAGTATATCCAATGATTCGTCTGTCTTGAGTCATATCCGTAATGGACATAATCAAATCACCCGGCTCCACCTGTTGGAGCTTTTTGAACTTCCCGCAATATGTACGGGTATAGTCGCGGATGAATCCCCCGAATGGTCTTATGTTATTCATGCTGAGAAGGACAAATCCGCCATCTTCAAGATCAGCTGATGAATAACTTACACCTCTTGCAAAAACGATGAACTCTCCCAACCGTCTCTTTGCCCACTCCTTCGGGATGCCATTTTCAAACTCGGCAGTTTCGTGGCCGGGGAAGCGGAAGCGGACAAACCACTCCTTATACAAGTTTTCCGCCATCTGCTCCAGCACCTTGATCCGCTTGTTGTTGACTTCGATCAGGTTGTCATAGGCTGCGAGGACCGTTACAGTTTTTTCTTGTTCCTCGACGCAAGGAATCGCAGCTTTCATCTTCCTCAATGAGCTAAGGCCAATTGTTCGCTGCGCAGAACCAACAGCAAATGCATCTGCCTGGGCATAAAAGCTACCGCTTTTCATAACATAGTACAAATACTCCGGAAGAACCACATCCTTATTCGGGCGCAGAATAGCAATGTGACGCTGGAAAACAAACTTCTTTTCCGTTTTTATCTGAACTGGTACACCGAATGTACCGACCACAGAATATAGAATATCGCCAGGCGTGGCTTTCTTAATGTTTTGCAGTGCATCATAATATGCCTCCGGAACAAACATTGTATTGGAGAAGCCAATCGTATTATTTGTTGTGTCAATATTCGATATTGTTATAAACGGAACACCGCTATCCGATTTCGGCGGCGGTAAATGATCCCCGTCTGAAATGGAAATGCAGCATTCGTCCATTCTTTTTATCTCGTAAGTCATTCTGTAATACTCCTGGGTTCTTTTTCATACGAAATAGCTTTTCAAATAGTTCAGGCAGGCCTCTACAAAATAGAACTTGAACTGGTCGTATTGCAATGTCGTCTGAAAATGGTATATTAATTCTTTCCCTTTTGGATGACATGAGATGATCTGTTCGTCTGTTGTCATACTGGTCAGCCATATTGAATCTGTATCTCGTGCGAAAAATTGCATGGACCAGTAATCGCCGTCATGTACGACCGCGTTACGTGTGGCTTTAATAATGCGCAGAAAATCCATAAAGGTTAATTGATAGTTTTCGTGTGTATTAAATAGCGCACGATCAAACCCTTCTAATTCCTCAGGAACCTTAATTCCTGTAAAAGCAAAATGTGACAAAATATATTGCTTTCCTGCTGCACTAAAGAATGACTCAAACGATTCGAAAAAGTCTGCTTTTGGAGCCCCGCTATCCTTGCAAAGAGCTTCCAGGCAGATGCGGAAAAACAAGATTCTGAGCGGGTCTTTGCCCGGACGAATCGTATCAATGTCATCAGCAAGAGCAACAAACCGCTGGATGTCATTCATCATCCACCGTGGGCGTTTGTCCTTTTTATCGTTCTTGAACACAGCATAAAAGAAATTGATCAGGTCGGACTCCGAATAAAAATAAGGGCGGAAGAAGCGTTCAAACTCTGACCTGTATTCATACACGAACCCGACTTCTTCGAATAATTCTTCTGCACTCATATCTGAAATAACCTTTTCATGTTTTCGGCAATCTGCTCTTCCAGCTTCTTTGCCTCTTCGTTCAGCGCCTCGAACTCCGCGTTCAGACCCAGCATGGTTTCTTTAAACTCTGCCTCGGTCATGCCGTCGTCCTCGATGACTACGCCGACGTAGCGCCCGGCGTTGAGGGAGTAGTCCTGATCGATGATGCCGTCCTCGCCGTCCAGCTTCGCCGCCTTGCACAGACCGATCACGTCTCGGTACTTACCCTCCGGAAAACGCTCAGTCAGCCAATCGATCTGCGCTTGCCAATATGCTTTAGTCTTTGTTTCCTTGTCCTCGGCGGTCTCCGGTGCTTTTTCAAGTTCAACCCGGTATTTGTCGAGCAACGCGGTAAAGGCGTCCGTATCACCTTGATACAGCCGGGTGATAATACCGAGGTTTTTAATCTGCTCGTCGCTGAACTTCCGGTGTGCCCGGTCCACCTGTGTGAAGGTGTTGCGGGCGTCGATGAACAGGATTTCGTCCTTCTTGTCTGTCAGTGGCTTGTGCTTGTCAAAGAACCATAGCGTAGCAGGCAGTGTAACGGATGAGAACATATTGGAGGGCAGCGTCACCATCTGACTGATAACGCCTTCTTCGATCAGTTTCTTGCGGATTTCAAATTCGCTCTTACCAGCATCGGATGCGGAATTTGCCATAACCAGTGCTGCCTTGCCTTGCTCATTCAGCGCCGTGGCAAAATAGCCGATCCACAAATAGTTGGCGTTCGGAACAGTTTCCTTCTTGTCGGAGGCCTTCTTTGCCGACTTCGTGGCGTTCCGCGGCACGCCGTAGGTGTTGAAGCGCGTGTCGCCGCTCACGCGTTCATAGGATACCTCATCTACGTTGAACGGCGGGTTAGCCATAACGTAATCAAAGGCACCGACGGCATTGTATGGATCAGAATAATAAGAATTGGCTTCAGTGATGTCGCCGCGCACGTTGTTGAGCAGCAGGTTCATCTTGGCGAGCTTGACCGTGTCCGGCTCCTTTTCCACGCCGTAGCAGCGGAATTTCATCTGGTCGGACGCATTGGCATTGTGGGCGTGCATATACCGCGCCGCCTGCACAAACATACCGCCCGAGCCGCAGGCAGGGTCGAGGAATTTCTTGTCACCGGGCTGCGGGTCCAGCACCTCCACCATATAGCGCACGACGCTTGCCGGCGTATAGAAAGTGCCGCCGTCTTTGCCCTCTGCAAAGGCAAATTTTCCGAGGAAGTATTCGTAGATCTCACCGAAAATGTCGATCGTGCAGTTTTCGGGAATGTCCTTGAAGATGCGCACGATATTGGAAAGCAATTCCGGCTCTTCCTCCGGGACAAGCTGGGCGTAGACGTCTTTGGGAAGAACGCCGTACATCTTCGCGTTTTCTTCTTCGATCGCTTCCATCGCTTTCTTCACCAGATCGGCCTTCTCCGCCGTGTCCGGCGCATCGTTGATATAGTCATAATATGCGCATTCCGGCAGATAGAAGCCGCATTTCTCGATAGCGATCTCCTTCCGCGTTTTCTCCATTCGCGTGCCGGAAAGCCGCGCAAACTCGGCATCAATCTCTTCCTTATGCTGCTTGAACAGTATATCCGCATAGCGAAGGAAGATCAAGCCGAGGATCGGCTGACCATATTTGTTCGCCGCCAAATGCGCTCCGGATCGCAGTACGTCCGCAGCGTGCCAAAGGTTGTCTTTTAATGCTTTCAATTCTTTATCCGTCATACGATTCTCCTTCAATTCTGATACGAATCAAGCGTTATTATGGAAGAACATCACGTCGTAGCTCGGCAGATATGCGATCTTGCCGCACGGTGCTAACCATTGATTGCTGTTTCCAACCCTGAAACTGCCTCCAGGATTGCGTCAAAATCCGGTTTTTCGCCGAAGATCATATTCTGCATATGTTCGTAATCGTCGCGCAGCTTCGGGACGTTGTGTTCCGGCGGCATCAGGCGCATCGTGCCGCGTTTCGCGAGATCGTACCGCGCCCACGGGCAGCGGTAGAACTTGTCCTTGAACGCGACGACGCGGGCGAGCAGGTCGGTATCGGCAAGCGCACGGTCTTTGACCGGCGATTTCGCCATACAGTACAGATCGTAATAGTGCCGCGAATACCGGCCGGGAAGGGTGCTGCCTTCGGCGCGGAACGCCTCGCGGTGCAGGATCGTCACCTTTTCCCAGAACGTGCGCTCCGGCAGGACCGTCAGGATATCCGTCGACGGCTGCTCAAACACGCGCCCGTAGTATTCGGCGGCGTAAGGCGTGATCGCCTGCTCCGCAGCGGGCGTCCATGCGGCGAGCGCGCCGATCTCCAGGCGGATCTCCTGCAGGATCGCCGTATCGGAAAAGCTGTTCGGGTAGGTGAACTTGACAGTCTGCCCGTCGAATGGATCGATCTCACACTTTACGGGAAGCGTCAGCTCCTCGGTCAAGTCCTTTTTGACCGCGGGCAGGAAAACGTTCCGGAGAAATGTTTCCGCACGCTCGTTCGCTTCTTTGTTGAAGGCGTCCTGCTTGGTATTGCTGCGCTGCTCCCACGGCTCGTCAATCCCGTAGCCGAGTACGCGCCAGTCGAGGATCAGGTCGATATCCTCCGAAAAGCGTTTGATCAGATCATACGCTTTGGAAAGGCTCGTGCCGCCCTTGAATGCCAAATTGTCTTTCCACGCGCAGCGGTGGAAAAGATAATCGAGCATATAGCATACCCAGAAGTCTTTTTCGATGACCGCCTCGCTTATGCCCATTTTGGCGGCAGTATTGCGGAAAAGCGCCTCGCGCTCTTTCGCTTCGATCACAGCTATCTTTCTCATTCTATCACCTGCAAATCGTCTTGATGGTCTCGTAGATCCACGAAGTCGCATACTGCGCTTCCGTCAGCATCGCCTTTCGCTCATCCGACGTGGTCTCGGCTTTGATCCTCTCGATCGTTTCGTCCCGGATAGCGTCTTTGCCGAGCGTTTTCAGCGCCTGGATGACCAGCGCCGTCTTCGGGGAAATCTTGGATATCTCCTTGTTGGTCGTGTGTTTATACCGAATGGTCGTGCGGTCAAAGGAGTACGCTTTATAGGGGCCGTCGCTGACGTAGGACCAGACGACGGGGACCTGCGTCGACAGACCGAGAAGGTTCAGCGCCGTATCGCCGCAGGGGATAATGCTCCATCCGTAATTGCGGGCGATCGCGTTGGCGACCGCATCCGGCGCAGGCGCAATATACTCGTCAAGCAGTTTACTGTATTCGGGCTTATAAACCACGCCGCGCATAACGCATTTCACGATGTTGTTATCTGACAAGCGCACCAAATATTCACTGACACGTTTCGTTTCAGTGATGTCGGCAAAGTCAGAGGCAACAAAAACAGAGCCGACTTTCGCGGCTTCAATTCTGTTCCGTATTTCCTGCATATAATTTCGTTTGTCCATAACTGCACCTCGCAGAAAAAAGTATATATTATTTTCTGCAAAATGTCAAGCCGTTAAACACAGCTATTCATTTTGTGTCCGCAGAAATCGACTTTTTGAAATAATCTATTGCAAACGTATGTTCTATATGATATACTGTTTTCAGAGGAACTCCGGCAGTCGAAACGCCTCCAAAACGCACGACACTTCCCGGTACATCAAATAACGGAGGCAGTATGATGAAGAAAGAAACGACCTCCCGACGAGGTGAGGCGAAACCGACACCTTAGACCGGAGCAAATCTGAAAACGCCGAGATTCCGCAGCACGTGGTCGATTCGATCGCGCGGATGCTGCTGCCGGAACTGATTGCTTTCTATGAAAGCGAAGAAGGCCAACGGAAGTATGCGGAATGGAAGCAGGCGCAAGACCGTCAAGACGGCTGAGCGCAAAAGAGGCGGGGTATGTGAACCATACCCCGCCCGTTCTTTCCTGCTCAATCCATCAATCGATGTTCGTGATTGCCCTTTAGGTATTGGGGAACGCTGCCTTTGAGAACGTGGTATGCGTATTCCAATGGGTTGTTGTAGATCAGCCAGTCCAGTTCAGAGCGATTGGCGATGCTGATGTCATAGAGTTCTTCGACGGCTTCGCAGTCGATGGCGAGCATCGTTCCGTCCGAGAACTTGACCTCTACGCAGTTGGCGTCCAGATTGAATTCGCAGTGCTTGATTTTCCGTTCCATTTGATTACCTCCTTGTTTGTTTCCTTGTCGTTCGTCCGTACACGTTGTCATAGTCGAAATATAAAAATAATCCGAACCCATTCCGTAAAGG
>Ga0310690_10009254_pt1 | contig 12369 bp, 8 predicted proteins | sample AusTroGonzalo_MG_2_FD_207661 | JGI IMG/M metagenome (GOLD analysis project Ga0310690, IMG submission 207661) | Bovine rumen microbial communities from tropical cattle in Woodstock, Queensland, Australia - Gonzalo_04 (v2) (version 2) | ecosystem: Host-associated > Mammals > Digestive system >...
TGCGGACAGCGGATTCGTCGGGGATCTTTATTTCTTGTATTTCTGCCATCAGCTCTTTCTCCTGAATCTGCTTACGATATAGTCAAAGAAGTTCTGCTTGACCTCGATCTCCTTGCTGAGCTCGCCGATGGTTATATCCTCCTGCGAGTCCTGAGCGACCAGGGCGTGAGCAGCCTTGAGGAAGATGTCCTTGAAGCGCTCCATGCTCGCGTCGTCATAGCGGCTGGCTGCATAGTCGATCATCAGGACCAGACCGTCGGAACCGTCGAGGATCTCCATATCGAGGATGGTCTGTGACGCCGCCTGATTCTGACGGATATCTATGGTCTCGACGTTCATGCTCTCGAATCCGCCCATATCTCGGATATCCTGCTGATACAGCAGATATGCCGCCTCGTTGGAGTCGCCGGCCTGAGCGTTGATATCGACGTAAGGATAGCAGCTGTGCTCGATACCCTTCTGAACCTGATCGTGTACGTCGGCGAAGACCTCGCGCAGAGTCATATCGTCACGGAAGCGGATACCTACGGGCAGTTCGCGGAACAGCAGACCGACAGTGGTCATGCTCTGCATATCCTCGCGGCCGTTGTAGACCCAGCTGAGCTTGACGTCGTACTTCTCATTATATACGCCGATCGCCAGAGCCGCTGCGGTGATGAAAAACTCGTTGCGGCTTACCATATAGCGGCGCTCCGCGGCGGCTATCTGAGCCTGCTCGATCTCGAGCTGAGCGAACAACTCGCCCATCTCGTTCTCTCTGGATTCATGGTCGGTCTCGGGATGGCTCGACCACTCTATGTTATCGTATTTCTCTTCAAAATACCTCTTGCTCTCTTCGTAGAAGTCCTTTTTCACAAGCTCCTCGCGGTTGTGGAGCATGAGGTAATAGTAGTCGGGATCGGGCTGCATACCCATGTAGACCTTGCCGACGTTGCCCATGAATACCTTGAGCGAGGTGCCGTCGAAGAGGGTGTGGTGGACGTCGAAGAAGACATAACCGTTCTTCTCGGTCTCGAATACGCGGCAGCGGTAAAGAGTGCCGCCGATGATCTTGAACGGCTGCACCAGAGTATCCTTGAGGTTTTCGAACTCGAACTCGCTGAGCTCTTCGACATGGATATCCTTGAGCGCCTCGGGGGTGAACTTCTGCACGATCTCGCCGTCATCGTTGAATTTGAAAGTGGTGAGCAGCGCGGGATGGTTGCGGATGACGGTATGAAGAGCGTCGGCCATCTTCTGCATATCGAACGCTTCTTTGTCGAACTTCATCATCGTGAAGAGGTTGTACATCGTGGAGCGGGGGGTGTATAGCTGATAGTCGACCATGTAGAGCTGCTCGGTGGTCAGAGGATGCTCCTTTTTCATAGCGCGCTCGTTCTTGCTCTCGGGGGATTCGCCGTCGTCATTCGCGTGGATCTCTTCATAGAGCTTGGCGATCTTCTCGGGAGTTCTGCCGCGGAAGACTTCGCCTGCGTTCAGACCGGGCAGACCGATCTCGACGATCAGCTTGATGGAGGTAAGGCTGTCGCCGCCCATCTCGTAGAAATCGTCGTGGATACCGACCTGCTCGAGCTTGAGGACGGTTTCCATAGCGTGGCATATCTTCTCCTCGATCTCGTTGGTCGGAGCGACATACTCGGTCTTGAAATCCTTGGTGTCGGGCTGAGGCAGAGCCTTGCGATCCATCTTGCCGTTAGCCTTGAGCGGCACCTTGTCTATCTTCATATAATATGCGGGGATCATATAGTACGGCAGGCGCTTGGCGAGTTCGCTGCGCAGATGATCGGGATCCGCGTCGATGTCGGCGGTGTAGTAGGCGCACAGATAGCTCTTGCCGTTCTCTTCAAAGCCGCGGGCGGCAGCCCAGTCTACGCCGAGCACCTGCTTGACCGCAGCCTCGATCTCGGCGGGCTCGATACGGTTGCCGTTTATCTTGATCATATCGCCGGAGCGTCCGAGCAAAACATAGTTGCCGTCGGGGTTGCGGCGGGCGAGGTCGCCGGTGTGGTAGACGCCGTCGACGAACGCCTTCTCGGTCTCATCGGGCAGGTTGATATAGCCGCGCACGTAGGGGTTCTCGAAGCACAGCTCGCCTATCTCGCCGTCGGCGACTTCCTCGCCGTCCTCGCCGAGCAGGACGATACGGGTCTCGATCTCGGGTTGGCCGATGGGGCAAGACTCGTACGATTTATCTATCTTGAACACACCTACCGCGAAGCCGCTCTCGGACGCGGCGTAGATATTGATAAGGTCAAGATTCTTGTTGTACAGGTTGTTCGCAGGCTCGCTGCCGACGAACAGCATGCGCAGGAAGGGGCCTGTCTGGTTGCCCAGCATACGCACGTATGACGGGGTGAGGAAGGTTATGGTGATGCGCTTCTCAACAAAGAACATCTTCAGCTTCAGCGGATTCTTGATTGTGGCGTAGCTGACGATGAACATCTTGCCTTCTTTGATACTGAGAACCTCGAGGATGACGATAACGGACGCGACGAAGTTCAGCGGAGCAAGCAGAGCCAGTCTGTCCCAGCTTTCGAAGGGATTCTCGCCGTTGAGTCGGATGGACTCGATCGCGCGGCTGAGGTTGCCGAACTCGTGCATTACGCCCTTGGGGTTGCCTGTGGTACCGGAGGTGTAGATGGCATAAGCGGCGTCATGCTCGCCGACGGTCTCATGACCCGGCAGCGGAGAGGTGCTCATGACCTCGTCCCAGTTGTCGGCGCAAAGCTCGATCTTACAGCCGCAGTCCTCGCGGATATAAGCGATACGCTCGGGAGCGTAGGTGTCCTCTACGAGCGCCCATGCCGCGCCCGCCTTCCACACGCCGATCATGGCGACGATGGGCAGTACGCCGCGCGGCAGATTGATCAGGACAAAGTCCTCTTTGCCTACGCCCTTGTTTTTAAGATAAGCGTAGACTCTGCCGCTCATGTCGTCGAGCATCGCGTATGTCAGACCCTTTGTGTGGGCGTCGTCATACATTATCGCGCTGTTGGGCGATTCTTGGGTGTATTGTTCTAAGATTTCAATGATATTTTGCATAACAGTCACCTCAAAAATATTTTCAATATCATAGTTGATTCAATTATATCACAGACAAACAAAAATGTCATTCGATTTCTGAGAAAAAATCAACTATTTTCGAGAAAATCATAAGCCCGACGGAGGGATACTCCATCGGGCTCATGATATTGGGTTTCGGTCGGACAAAATGTCCGTCGAGGGATAAATTAAATTAGCTTGCCGACATTCTCGCGCGCCTTGCGGATAACGCGGAGATCGTTGTCGTAGGTACAGCGGTGATGAGCCTGATCAAGATCGACCCATATGTAGCTGTCGATCTCTTCCTCCTGGATCTTCACCTTGTTGCTCATGGTCTGCGCCATGAAGAACACCACGCGCTTGCGTATCTTGCCGAAGGGACAATAGTCGGCGACCTCACGGAAAGAATCGATGATACGGATGGTCAGACCGGTCTCCTCATAGACCTCGCGGATAGCGGTCTCCTGCTCGGTCTCGCCCTGCTCGACGTGACCCTTGGGGAAGCTGTAGTTGCGGCCGTTGTGGTTGCGGACGAGCAGTATCTTGCACTTGTCGCCGTCCTTGTAGATGACGATAGCGCCGCAGCTCTTCTCATACAGGCAGCTGATCTTCTCGATCTGAGCGTTGCGAAGATGCGAGAGCTTCTCGCGGATAGCGGGCTCATAGTATATCTCGCCCTCGGGAGCGACCACGAGCTTCTCGCCGGCGCCTTTGATGGTGACCACGGCGATGACGATACCGTACATATAGTCGCGCAGAGGCTTCTTGGATATTATATACGCGCTGCGGTTCTTTACGTTGTCGGACGCAGCGTAACCCGAATACAGATCATCTGCCAGCATACCGTATACATTGACCCTCACCTTTTTGGATATCAAGCCGTGTCACCTCCTTGTTTTAATCTCTTTGTAAACGTGATATCCGAATGATTATTCGGTTGAGATTGCCACAGCCCCAAAAGGGACTTCGCAATGACTTATTAATAAATGCTTTCGATACGGTCGAGCTGTACGGCGGTGTTAGCCGACATGACGTTGTTGATGAACAGCACCTCGTTTATATCGTTGTCCTGCATATAGCTCTTTAGGCTCTGTCCGAAATAGCGGAAATCTATGACATGGACTTCCTCATAGTTGTTGGTAAGATACGGGACGAACGCGTTGCCGTAGCTCTCTTTGACGACGGCGATCTTCTTGCCGTTCTTGTTCTCGTCATTATACTCGACGAACAGCGGAGCGTCGCCGTAGATGAATACGCCGTAGGCGACAGAACCGCCTGTCTCCTGCTCGTAGTAGATGGTGGTCTCGTAGAGCTCCTCACCGGGATTATCCTGACGCATACCGTGGGTAGCGTAGGGGAACGTCCAGAAGTGAACGGTGTCGGGATTCTCGGACAGCGAGGGATCGCTGTCTATCATGGAGCCGGTGAAGCCCTCGATGGTGTGCTCGGTGCAGGTGGTGAGGTCAAGCGGAGTCTGGCCGGTCTGCTCACAGAACGCCTGATAAGCGTAGTACGCGCCGAGACCCGTCCAGTGGTGGTCGGTGTTGAAGTAGATGTACTCGCCTAAGTGCTCGCCGAGCTTGTTGTAGCAGTTGATGGGCTTGACGTCCTCGGTATATCTGGAGTAGATGTTCTTGATGTTCTCCATCTGCGAGCCGGTCGCGACGGTGCCGTTCTCGATCAGTCTGGACGGAATAGCGAACTCGGTGTGGTTGGGCACCACCATATTGTATACGGTGTACTCGGGAGCGCTCGCCTTGAAGCCCGAGATAACGTCGGCATACGCCTGAGCGGTATCGTCGGAGCCTCCGAAGAGCTCCATAGCCATGTTTTTGTAGATGTATATGCCGCCGTTTGACGCGGAATAGTGACCGTCATCCTTGCCGTCGTCGGGGATGTTGGGAGCGACGAAGTTCATAGCCGACGCGGCTTCTGTCGGCTCTTCGGTCACCTCGACCGCTGCGGTTTCTACTACTTCGGGCTGAGTCGCGCTGCCGCCGCCGAATATGGCCTGGAACAGCTTGACCAGCAGGAATATCGCCAGGAATACCACCAACAGGCATACCAGAACGATTATGACACGTCGGATCAACAGCTTGCGGCGGCGTTCGCGCTTCATCTGAGCGATAGCCCTCTGGCGTCTGAGGCTGTCAGACGCGCGGCGTGTATCGTTGCCGCCGAAGTCATTATAGTCCACGTAAATCCCTCCTTGTCGGATGATTTTTCAATAATGAACCTATATATTCTATTGTATTATACTACAAAATCATAACATATACAACAAGAAATTCGCAAAAAACCATTTATTCTCACTCTTTTTTTCGATTTTTTATCAGGTATAACAAACTTCTTGCACTATTCTTTATATTATGCTATGATTAACAGAGTTATTGATTTTTCAAAATGATATCATTTACAGGAAGTGTGATAATAATGGATTACAGATTTTCAAACAAGGTCATGGCGCTGAAGCCAAACGCCATCCGCGAGATACTCAAGAGCGCGTCCGATCCCGACGTGATCTCTCTTTCGGCAGGCAACCCTGCTCCCGACGCCTTCCCCGTGGACGCTATCCGCGAGATATCCGAGCGTCTGCTCAGCGAGAACCCCATCGGCGTTCTGCAGTACGGCGTGAGCGAGGGCTACACTCCCCTGCGCGATACCCTCAAGACTTATCTTAAGGAGAAGCACGGCATCGGCAGCGATGACGACGAGCTCATCATCGTATCCGGCGCTCAGCAGGTAATGGATATCGCGGCGAAGACCTTCCTTAACGAGGGCGACGTGCTGATTTGCGAAGCTCCGAGCTTTGTAGGCTCTCTGAATACCTTCCGCAGCTACAACACAAAGCTGGTCGGAGTTACCGTCGAGCCCGACGGCATGAGCATGACAGAGCTCGAAAAGACTCTTGACGAGAACCCCAACGCAAAGATGATATACACCATCCCGAACTTCCAGAATCCCTCGGGCGTTACCATGTCGCTCGAGAAGAGGAAGAAGCTGTATGAGCTCGCGAAGGCTCACGGCGTTATGATTATCGAGGACAACCCCTACGGCGACCTGAGATATTACGGCGAGGATGTACCGGCGATCAAGAGCTTCGACACCGACGGCATCGTGATCTACTCCGGCTCGTTCAGCAAGGTCATCTCCCCCGGCATCCGCGTCGGCTTCATGTGCGCTCCCAAGGCGGCTATGGCGAAGATGATAATCTGCAAGCAGGGTCAGGACGTCCACACCGCCATGTGGTCGCAGATGCTGTGCAACGAGTTCATGAACAAGTACGACTACGAGGGTCATCTCGCGTATCTTCGCAGGCTCTACACCAAGAAAGCCGACCTGTGCATGAAGCTGCTCGACGAGTACGTTGTGCCGGCAGGTATCACATACAACAAGATCGAGGGCGGTCTGTTCATCTGGTGCGACCTGCCCGAGGATGTGGATATGCTCGACTTCTGCAAGAAGCTGACAGAACGCAAGGTATGCGTCGTGCCCGGCAACGCCTTCATGACCGACGGCGATCAGCCATGCCACAGCTTCAGGATCAACTTCTCAACCCCGACCGACGAAGACCTGACTCAGGGCATCATCGAGATCGGTAAGCTGGCGAAAGAAATAATCTAATTTGTAGGGACGAGCATTGCTCGTCCGAGTATGACGAACACAACAAACAGAAAAAACCTTAGATAGAACAGAAACGTTTCCGCAGGCGGACGACCGATGGTCGTCCCTACGGGGACACGATACAAAGGACAGATAACTATGGACAACAACACAGAAAAGAAACAAATCGTTTTCTCCGCTATACAGCCCAGCGGATCGCTGACCCTCGGCAACTACCTCGGAGCCGTCCGCAACTGGGTCAAGATGCAGGACGATCCCAACTATAACTGCATCTATGCTCTCGCCGATCTGCACACGATCACCGTGCGTCAGGAGCCGGCGCAGTTCCGCAAAAACATCATAGATATGTACGCATCCATCATGGCGTGCGGCATCGACGTAGAGAAGGCTCCGTTCTTCATCCAGAGCCACAATCCCGATCACGCGGTGATGGCATGGATACTCAACTGCTACACCCAGTTCGGCGAGCTCAGCCGCATGACGCAGTTCAAGGACAAGAGCGCCAAGCACGCCGACAACATCAACGCCGGTCTGTTCACCTACCCGAGCCTTATGGCGGGCGACATCCTGCTGTACCAGACGGACAAGGTGCCGGTGGGTCACGACCAGCTGCAGCACCTTGAGCTGACCAGAGATATCGCGAACCGTTTAAACGGCATCTACGGCAACGTGTTCAAGATCCCCGAGGGCTTCATCCCGAAGAACGGCGCGCGCGTCATGAGCCTGCAGAACCCGACATCCAAGATGAGCAAGTCGGACGAGAACGCCAACAGCTATGTCCTGCTCACCGACGACGACAACGTCATCATGAAGAAGTTCAAGCGTGCGGTCACCGACAGCGAGGCTAAGGTTCGCTATGCCGAGGGCAAGGACGGCATCAACAACCTGATGTCCATCTACTCGGCTGTCACGGGACTCAGCTACGAGCAGATCGAGCATGACTTTGACGGCAAGGGCTACGGCGACTTCAAGACCGCCGTCGGCGAGGCTGTCGTCGCAGAGATCGCGCCCGTACGCCAGCGTTATCAGGAGTATATCAAGGATAAGAAGTACATCGAGGACTGCTACACCAAGAGCGCAGAGTTCGTGCAGAGGATCAGCCATCGCACAGTCGAAAAGGCGATGAAGAAGATCGGATATATACTCCCAAAAAAGTAATAATGAGCATAAAGAAAGGCGGCGTTTAAAACGTCGCCTTTGTTATATATTTTTGCTGTCATTGCGAAGCCCCAAAGGGGCTGTGGCAATCCCGCAACAGTAACGCTGTCATTGCGAGGCTCGCAAGAGCCGCGGCAATCCCACAAACAGGGACTGTTCATTTCTGCCACATAAAACGGTATTAGTGACAGGGGGATTCCCACGTCGGGCTATGCCCTCCTCGGAATGACACATTCACTTTATCCTATCCACGCTATTCCTGTATCTGTTGCGAGATTGTCTATCGAATAGACCACAAGGACCTCGTCGATCTTCTCGCTCTTGATGACGTCGGAGACGGGGTCGGTGTAGTATCTCAGGTCGATCATGACGATCTCACTGTAGTGGTCGGCAAGGAACGGCACAAGCGAGTGTGCGAAGCTGTCCTTTATCACCATCAGCTTCTTGCTGCTGTCGGCGGAGGGGTTCTTTATCACCGTGTAGGGGTGGTTGCCGTCGAGATAGACAGGGTATTTGTCATCCTCGTCGAGATGGCTGTAGAAGAACATATCGTCCTGCTCGATGATCTCGCCGCCGTCGGTGATCTTTACGCTGACGTTATTGGCGGTATTGTCCCAGACCTCGATGCCCTCTGACGGGGTCAGCCAGAAGCCGGAGGACGAGTAGGTCGTGCCGTAGAAGCCGGGGTAGGCGGTTATCTCATAATCGCCCTCGGCATGAGGGGTGTAGCCGAGCGCCGAGCCGAGCTCGCGGTAGGCTGTATATGCGCCGTAAGCCGTCCAGTGGTGGTCGGTCTTGTAGTATATCTGATTGCCCGAGGCATACTCGCTCTTGAAGCTGTCGCGGACGTCGACGAAGTCAGCCGACGGCAGAGCCTCTTTGATCTGATCGAACACCTCGTCGTCGCGGTAGGTCATGTGGAGCGTCGGCAATATATTCTCGCAAATGTAGCCTGTAGAGGGAGCGACGAGAACGGTGGTTTTGACGTCGCTGTTGTTCCCGGCAAATTCCTCGATGAAGCCGACGTTCCGCAGGAGGCCGTCCATCTTCTCGGGGTCGTTGACGAGGTAATCGTCGGAGGATTTATAAACGCCGTTCGAGCCGTTGTTGCCGATGGCGTAGTTATAGTAGGAGGACAGGCCGACCCAGAAGTTGCGGCCGGCGGTCTGATCGGAGAGGAACTTTTCGAAAGAGTCGCCGAACTCGCCGGACATGAGGCTCTTGAAGCTGAATGCCGGAGCCTGCTGGAGGTAGCGTTTCTCGGAGGAGCTGTATTCTTTTTTAGGCAGTACCAAAAACAGTACGAGCATCGTGACGATGAAGCCGACGAAGATGATAGTCGGCAGTATTTTGTACAGCTTTTTCAAGAATGATCCTCCTTTCTAAGTATGCCTTCCCCTCGAGGGGAAGGTGGCTCGGCTTGCCGAGTCGGATGAGGTGTTTAGATGCACTTCATTGTGATTCTCTATCCAAAGCAAGCGACAGACCCCTCATCAGTCACCTACGGTGACAGCTTCCCCTCAAGGGGAAGCCTTTTTTAGAACCTAAAGTATAGGAACGGATTATAGCTCTGGGATACGAGCAGGGCTGTGCATATCGCGAGCACTGCTATGCAAAACGCCGTCTTGAGCGCCGGAGCTGCGACAGTACCGTCAACCTTCTTATACAGGTTAGCCGCGAGCGGTGTGGAAGCTACCGCAGCGGCAAGCAGCATCGGCAGATACGACAGCGCGAGCACGCCCGCGTTATGCGAGATGACCTCGCCGCCGAAGCTGAACATCGACGTAAAGAACGCGCCCATATCTCCCAGATCGGTGAAGTAGAACAGCACCCATCCGAGGATGATGAAGAACAGCGCGTAGATATGCTGAACGAACGCGGGGGTCTTGTCGAGGATTCGCTTGAGCACAAATTTTTCGAGCACGAGCAGCAGACCGAAATACAGTCCCCAGAAGATGAAGTTGAAATCCGCGCCGTGCCACAGACCGGTCAGGAACCAGACTATCAGCAGGTTGAGCATCTGACGAGGCACGCCCTTGCGGTTTCCGCCGAGGGGGATGTATACGTATTCTCTGAACCATGTGCCGAGGGAGATGTGCCACCTGCGCCAAAACTCAGTTATACTCTTTGAAATGTACGGATAGTTGAAGTTCTTGAGGAACTCGAAGCCGAACATATTGCCCAGTCCGCACGCCATATCGGAGTAGCCTGAGAAATCGAAGTAGATCTGGAAGCTGTAGGCGATAATGCCTATCCATGAGCCGAGCCAGCCGTTGTTCTCGCCGGTCGCCTGCAAAGAGTCCCACAGGGCGCCCATCTGGTTCGCGATCAGAACCTTTTTGGCGAGACCTACGCAGAATATGCACACGCCCTTGGTGAAGTCATCGAGCGTTTCTCTGCGGTGGTCGAGCTGGTAGGCGACGTCCTTATATCGGACGATAGGGCCTGCGATCAGCTGAGGGAACAGCGATACATATGTACCGAAGGTGATGATGTTCTTCTGCATCGGAGCGTCGCCGCGGTAGACGTCGATAGAGTATGACATCGTCTGGAAGGTGTAGAAGCTGATACCTATCGGCAGCGGCACCTTGAGGCTCGGGATGTTGAGGAACGGCAGGTAGTTGAGGGTGTCGGTAATGAAGCCCGCGTACTTGAAGAAGCCCAGCAGACTGAGGTTTATCACCATCGAGGCGATGACGAATATCTTCGCCTTCTTCTTGTCCGTCTCGCGGTACTTGCTGATGAAGTAGCCGCAGGTATAGTCGACGATGGTGGAGAATATCATCAGCGTGACATAGATGGGCTCGCCCCATCCGTAGAACACGAGGTTTACGATAAAAAGCAGGAGGTTGCGCCATTTGCGCGGGCATATGTAGTAGAGTATCAGCACTACGGGCAGATACATGAACAGGAACAATAACGATGAAAATACCATATGCAAACCTCCTTTCTTTTAGTTCACCATACTGTGGTGTTTGATTTTATCAAAAGCAGATTAATCACTGTGTTGGGATATGATCCCTACGCTTGTGGCGCGGCGTCTTTATTCACCATACTATGGTGTATGCTTTTGTCAAAAGCTATAACAATCACAACGTTTGGATATAACCATTACGGTTCTCTGTCAAACGTATTTCGGTACGGGCGGTTACTCCTTGGTTACACATTCGGTTACAGCGTAGAGCCGCATAAACACCGGGGTTCTTCTATATTGTAACCATGTAACCGTAACTTAAGTAAAAAAGTAATATTATCAGTAATGGGTAGATGAATACAAAATAAACAGTTTTTTACCCTTGGTTACAAGTTACAGTTACACTTTAAAACAGCCTTCCTGCTCAGAACAGGATGTTTTTCTTGAAGTCCTGATTGCAGCACGGGCAGTGGATATGCTGTACGCCCGTACGCTTCTTGAGCCTTAACTGCGCCTTGCAGTAGGGACAGCGGATATATCTGTGGGTCTTGAAATCGCGCACCTTCATATACTGGCGCTTGAAGAAATCAGCAACCGCGGTGCAGATGCTGAGATAACGGTTGTTCTCATACAGGCGCTTGTTGATATTGGTGGACAGCGCGCGGAACACAGCTAATGCTATCAGCAGCAGGATCACTACCACCATGATCGGGCTGCGGACGAACAGGTTGATGAAATACAACGCGCCCGCGAGTATCCAAATCAGCGTATTCAGTTTATCGTTGCCGTAACGACCGCGCATGAACTCGGCGGCCTTCATCATAAAATTACGCACGTTATCACCGAAACTTTCAAAAAAGTATAGATAATTCAAGTCAACTAACCATCATCTTACCATAAAACAGCGTTTTTTTCAAGATAATAATTCCCCGTGTCTATTGAATCTTCACGAATTTGAATGTATACTTTTATGCAGAATGACAAATAAAACTGTCATTCCGAGGGGCTTCAGCCCCGTGGGAATCCCACACCGCTAAATACCGGTTGATGTATATGTAACAGAAATGTATAGTCCCTCTTTGTGGGATTGCCACAGCCCCGATGGGGCTTCGCAATGACAGCGTTACTGTTGCGGGGTTGCCACGCCCCCCCCTAAAGGGCTCGCAATGACAGATTGATTTTTGGAGATTATATGGAAAAGTTCAAGCAAACCGTAAAGCATGACTTCAAGCGGACGGGTCAGTATGCCGGCTCGTTTCTGAAATGGACGCTGATCGCTCTGGTCACGGGAGCGACCGGCGGAGCGATAGGCGCGGCGTTCCGCTACGCCGTCACATACGCTACCGACCTGCGTCTCACGCACACATGGCTGCATTATCTGCTGCCTGTAGGCGGTCTGATGATCGCGTTTTTGTACCGCGTGACGAAGCTCAGCGGTCATGCCGACACCAACCTCATAATAAACTCGGTGCGAACGGACAGCAAAGTGCCGATACTTCTCGCGCCGGTCATCTTCATATCCACCGTGATCACCCACCTCTTCGGCGGCTCGGCAGGTCGAGAGGGCGCGGCTCTGCAGCTCGGCGGCTGCATAGGCAGCTTCTTCGGCAGGATCACGAGACTGAATGAAA
>Ga0310690_10009256_pt1 | contig 12367 bp, 16 predicted proteins | sample AusTroGonzalo_MG_2_FD_207661 | JGI IMG/M metagenome (GOLD analysis project Ga0310690, IMG submission 207661) | Bovine rumen microbial communities from tropical cattle in Woodstock, Queensland, Australia - Gonzalo_04 (v2) (version 2) | ecosystem: Host-associated > Mammals > Digestive system >...
CCCAATAGCCCGGAATGAGTTCCTGGGCCAGGAAATACGGGACTTCACTTTCTGCCGGCTCACTATGATAGTGAATCTTCAGCTTGCTGGCCAGATCGAAGCCGGCGTGCTTGTAAAACTCGATATTGCCTTCCATCTGCAGAAGACCCACGCCCATCGCCCGGGCTTTCTCCAACGCATACTGCAGCAGTTGGAGACCATAGCCCTTGCGCTTAAATTCGGGATGAATGCTGATAGGGCCAAATGTCCAGGATGGGAAAGGTGTGCCGTCGGAAAGGGCAATTTCAGCCTTCGAGAACATTACATGGCCGATGATGTGACCCTTTTCTTCCATCACCAGATCCAGTTCAGGAATAAAGTCCAGATTCTTACGGTATTGATTGAGCACATAATGCTCCTGACATCCGGGGCGATACACGTTCCAGAATGCCTCCCGCGTGAGGTTTTCCACCTCCCGCCAGTCCTTGGGTTGTTCTAATCGTATAACCATATTATGTTTATCCTTTATTGTGAATTCTATCTTCAAACATTCCGTGTCCTGATAAAGTGGCCTTCCTGAACGGCAGCGATTGAAGCGACACCGGCAACAAATGCAATGGGGACAATGGACCAGAACACCGTAGGAACAGAGATGAAGAGCAAAAGACCGGTCAGTTTGTTTGCCTTTGTGTGAGGGAAGCAGAAGCGTTTGCAGACTATCAGTGCCGAAACCTGATTGACGATCTTGATGGCGACAATTACTCCGGCCCAGATCCATAACCATGTCGGAATCCGAACAGCAGGTATCAAACGTATTGCGCAGCAAGCGACAAAGCAGATGTCCGCCACACTGTCCAACACGGCACCGGTCTTACTCTCGGCGTGCAGTTTCCGCGCCAGGTAACCATCCAGCGTATCGCTGACGCCGCAAAACCCATAGATGACCCAGAATGCCACACCTGCCGGATAAAGAAACAATAGGCAAATGGCCCCAAGAATTCTGAGAGCAGAGATTATGTTTGGAATATGGATCATCAAATGACCTCTATATAGAAACTGAATGGACGGAAACCGTCATTGCAACTAATCATGGCACTCATCGGGTTCTTCATCCATCCATCATAAAAATTGCCTTCTCCTCTGGCCAAAGACTCTACGAACTCCCGCATAGAAGACCATGCTGAAGGACACATTCCATCGGGACATTTGCCATCGACGGAAATCCACTGCTGACCCACCTTAATATCGCAGGTATGCTCAATGGGATTCTCGTATTGGACCATCAAGTCCTGGTAAACCGTCTGCCGTACTGCTGTAATCCGTATCTTATTCATACAAACAGGTATTTAGGATTCTCTATATGCCCTCGGAGACAGGCCTTTCATCCTTGAAAAGAACTTGCTGAAGGAAGGGGTGTCGGAGAAATGGAGGCGGTCGCTTATCTGTGCGATGCTCAGTTTTGACGTGCGTAGCAGGAAACAAGCCTCGACCAGGAGCATATGGTTGATATAGTCAATGACCGTGCGTCCGGAGACCTGACGGACAACCCGGGATAGATAAACGGGGCTAATGTAGAGCCGGGATGCATAGAATGGGATATCGTGGTGCTCGATAAAGTTGTCCGGTAACAGGCGGATGAATTCGTTGAAAATATCCTCGACTCGTTGAGAAAGCTGACGGTGCACAATAGTACGGTCCTGCACATTCTGCAGGTCAAGCAGAAAAATGGCGTAAAGCATTCGCAGCACCTCTGCCTTGTAAATGTGATCGGAATGCTGGTAGTGTATTATTTCACACATTTTCTCTACAAGATGCCGGGCGGCATCTTCCGGCAGTGTCTGCTTTGGCTCGCGCAGCTGAACGACAGGAAGCGTTGCAATGTGCACAAGGTCGTGTAAAACAGGGGCATCGATGGATGCGTGTTCGTCTGCCATCAGGCAGAGGCAGTGAAAGTCTTCAGAGGTAGCGATGACTGTGACGGGAAGCCCGGGTGAATAGGTATAGAGATCGTTCGGGTTAAAAGTCAGTTCCCTCCCGTTGTAGAGAATCGTCATCCAACCCCTGTCAACAAGAATGAATGCGTAGCAGGTGATAAAGACTTGGGTCTCATTGGTTCGTAGGGCAGTCGCGGTATTCATCTCTAAGCAGTAACAGTACATGCTGCCTTCCCAGTCCTCAGTGGGAAGATCGTTTCCAACGAATATCTTTAAAGCCTCTTTTAACGAATACATTTCGGATACAAAGTAACAAATAATACTCCAATTTTGTATCGTTTCAGACAAGTTTTGTGCGGTTTGAAACGAATAGAATCCAGCCGTTTCTCTGTATATTTGCAATAATTAGAGTACAACAATTAACAACTAATAGCCATGACAAAAGAAGAAGCATTGAAACAGTTCGCACAAGCAGGCGCAGTATGGTTTGGAAACAGCAAACAACATTTCGCATTCTCGGCATACTGCCGTCTGCAAGGCTGGAACAAACTGGCCGACAAGTGGAAAGAGGAAGCCGAAGAGGAGTGGGACGAGGCCGAAGAGGTCTTGAACCGTCTCGTGGAGCTCGGCTGCAAGCCTGCAGACCTGCAGGAAGCCATGAAAACAATCGAGTTCCCCTTCTACGACGATCCCAAACAGCAGATTGAGTCTGACTACCAGCCGGACGCTGTCAAGATCATGAGTGAGATGGCTGAAGCCTTCAGCGATGACTATCCCACCAAAAAACTCATTGAGAAATGGATTGACGGCGAGAAAGAACACATGGCGTGGGAAGCCCAGTACCTGTATTTTATCGAAAAATTGGGTTACGACAATTTCCTTATCGCAATGATGTAAGCATCACTCTAAAATCATCCTATTATGAAAGAAAAAGTATTAAAAGCCATGCGTGAGTTCGGCGCACCCGTCAACGCCGGCAAGATTGCTGAAATCACAGGTATCGACCGCAAGGAGGTTGACAAAGCGTTTGCCGAATTGAAGAAGGAAGGCGCCATTGTCTCCCCGGTGCGCTGCAAATGGGAACCCGCCAAATAATCAGGAACGTCCATGGCAAAGATGAAATGCCCCGGCGGAAATGATTCTGTCGGGGCATCGTTTATTCTAAAAGCCGAACTTACTCACTTCTAAATGAATGAAGCCTGAAAGAAAAATAACCCTTTCCGTCAAGGTAGGCGAGCGCATCTTCGAGCAATGCTGACTTACGGGTTTCATCCAGATCGGAATGGAAAATGATATCAATCATCGTTTCCAGACCATGGTCTGACAGTTTTACCTCCTCAACAAGGTACCGGACAGGGTTCTGCCGCTGAAGAAGCATATCAAGATCTATCGGACACCCGGCATGATCGAATTCCTCTTTCACATCATTCATCGTGTAGTTAGGTGTGCTATCTTCCAAAAGGCCCAGTTTTCGAGCAATTAGCATCAGCATTTGGCCGATGCGGTCAATCTCCTTGAGGATAAAATCTTCCATCTTATTCGTCTTTCATTTTGAATCGCTCAATGATAAATAGGGTACTGCTGAAGCGGTAAAAAAACATTGGCGCTTTTTATAGTAAGATTCAACGAATCAAATGTACATAATAATTAGGAAATCGTACCCCAACTGAGCCCCAAATTTGACCTCTTTCTGGTCTATTCTTAAAAAAGTGTACCTTTGCGCTAAGAACTAATTATACTATGAAAAAGAGTTTACTTATCGTTTCTTTCATCTCCCTTTTCCTTTTGGGTGGCTGTAATGGATCAAATCTTACCGGAAACAACGTTTCGAAGGATTATCCTCTGGAGCCATACACCGAGCTGAGCGTATCCAGCGCATTCGACGTGTACGTGAGCAAAGAGGCGAGACAGATGACCATTTCAACCGACGAAGCCATTATGCCCTATGTGATCGTGGAAACGGAGGGCGACCGCTTGATCATACGTCTTAAACCCCTCCGCATGAACTTTGGCGCCGATATGAAAGTGACGATACCATATAATCTTGATTTACAGAAGATTATCCTGTCTGGTGCGGCCGATTTCCATACGGACATCCCGATGAATGCCAAGAAGATGGAACTCGAATTGTCCGGTGCGGCCGATTTTTATGGCAGTGTTTTCGCCGAAGAGCTTGACATGGACCTTTCCGGCGCGTCAAACACTTATCTTGAAGGCCAGGTCGGGACGCTCAAAATCGACCTTTCCGGTGCAGGGCATATCCAGAAAATTGTGAACGGAAACCGGTACGCTCTTTCCTGTGACAGTTGCACGGGATCGCTGTCCGGCGCCAGTGATGCCTACATCCATTGCGACGGCACCATCCGTGTGAAGCTGTCCGGCGCCAGCGACCTCTTCTACACGGGCAGCGGCGACGCATCCGGCTGCACTGCCACCGGCACTTCGGAAATCGTTCACGAAATTCTGTAGCTTCGAAAGCTAAACTACTGGCACGTAACGTCTCCTGCCTCGTCAGCGCAGGCTTGTCCTTCTAGCTCTGTTTCCAGTGTTGCGTGGTGGATACCAGCCTCTCGCAGCATTTGCTTGACGGCTGGAATGACGACCTCCTGCCGGGCATCCGGCTTAAGGACAAGATGTGCGGTCAGCGCGATTTCCGTGGTGCTGATGGGCCAGATGTGGACGTGATGGACACTGCTTACGCCGGGCGTTTCGCTCATCTTCCGCTGCACTTCGTCGGGGTCGATGCTTTCCGGAACGGCATCCAGGCTCATCCGGAGACTTTCGGAGAGCAAATCCCACGTACTCACAAGAATGATGGCAGCGACGACGATGCCGATGATCGGATCGATGAATGACCAGCCCGTCAGCGAAATCACGATACCCGAAACGACGACGCCGATGGAAACCAATGTATCGGCGGCCATATGCAGAAACGCGCCTCGCGAGTTGATGTCGCTCTTCCGATAACGCATCAGCAGGAAAGTAGTCATGCCATTGACGACGATGCCCGCTGCGGCTGTCCAGGCAATGGCGCCGCCATCGACAGCTACGGGATTACGGAGTTTGTGGATGCTCTCCAGCACGATGGCACCGACAGCTACGAGCAGGATGACGGCATTGAGCAGTGAGATCAGGATCGATCCTTTACGGAAGCCGTAGGTAAAATGCTTGTTCCCGCGTGTGCTCGCCAGCCGGAAAGCGATGAGTGCAAGGATGAGCGAGAATACATCACTCAGGTTATGGCCTGCGTCGGACAACAGTCCCAGCGAACCTTTCCAAAGTCCGACTCCTGCTTCGACACCGACAAAGGCCAGATTCAACGCGATAGAAACCCAATAGATTCCTTTCAACGAAGCGACATCCGCCGCTTCAACTTGATTGTGATGATGATTGTGTCCCATATTTTCCACAAGATACGTAAAAATTCTGTAAATTTGCTCAATCTATGAGCGTTAAACGAATATTCGGCATCGCAGGGGCTGTGGCCGCTGTCGCCATTGTCGGGGGTTGCATCTATCTAAACACCCTTATGCCTATCATCACGGGTTATGCGGCGAAGAACCTCGCCTCGGCGGTCTTCGTATCGGGACGCGACCAGGCCGAAGTGGAGGCGCTGGACCTTCACTTTTCCTTTATCAAATACAACAAGAACAAAGTCGACCTCGAAAACAAGACCGTCACAAGCCGCTTCCTTTGGGCGAAGTCCACGGCCGTTTACCGGGATGGTTACGGCGTTACGCTACTTCGCGGAAAGGGCCGGAAAGCGTTTTGCTCCGGAACATATCCTCTTCCGAAAGATGCCGGATACGAAGAATACCTGCAACCCGGTGACGAGGACCTCGCAAACCGCCTGGAGCCCATAGCCGAGGCGCTAGTAGATGACCGTTCCTACAACGGCCATCCTTTCGCGTTCGTGGTCCTGCATAAAGGTTCCATCGTGGCAGAGCGCTACGACAAGGGCATTACTGCAGGGACACAGCTCCTGAGCTGGAGCATGGGAAAGAGTTTCGTCAATGCCTTGGTAGGAATCATGGTGAAAGACGGCTTGGTGGACATCCACGCGCCGATGGACATTCCCGAATGGAAGGGAGACGAAAGACGTTTCATCACCATCAGTGACCTCATGCAGATGCAGAGCGGTCTCCAGTGGAACGAGAATTACGGCAACCGCTCCGACGTGAACCTCATGTTGCACAGAGAGACAGACATGGGCGCATTCGCCCAGGACAAGCAGCTGGAACACAAGCCCGGCACGTTCTGGTACTACTCTAGCGGAAGCACGAACATCCTTATTCGCTATCTGCGCGGGAAGTTCCCCTCCGATCAGGCATTTCTCTCCTACATGCGCGAGCGCCTGTTTGCGCCGCTTGCCATTTCGAATCCGCATTTTGAACCGGACATGAGCGGAACGCCCGTCGGCTCATCCTATCTCTATGTCACGGCACGTGACTACGCCCGCTTCGGACAGATGTTCCTGGACGATGGCTGCGTGGGGGAGAAGCGAATCCTGCCGGAAGGATGGGTGGACTACACTGTTTCGCCTGCATCGGACAGCAAGGATGGCTACGGAGCCTTTTTCTGGCTCAACCGGGGCCATACCTGTCCCGATGCCCCCGAGGACATGTATTCCTGCCAGGGGCATGACGGACAGGAGATTTACATCATCCCCTCGAAAAAACTCGTGGTGGTTATCCTCGGCTACTCCCCGAAGCCCGATCGCGTAATAGACTTCAACGGGGTCCTCAGAGACATTATCGCCGCGCTCTAAATTTTTTTCAGATATTATTTCAAGACATCCTGAAACTCTTCCTTGCCGGCCATCATGCGTTTGGCATAGGAGCACAACGGCATGATCTTGACACCTTTAGCACGGGCGGCTTCTATGACTTTCATCACGAGTTTCCTGGCGATGCCTTTGCCTTCATAGGAGGGATCGACAAAGGTGTGGGAGATAATCCACACATTGTCAGAAGCACTGTATTCGCATTCCCCAATCTGCTTGCCACGGTCGTAAGCGGCGCTTCTGTCGAGAACTTCCTCATAGACGATAGAAATGGGATTGCGCAGTTCATACTGGAGCGCCTTAGAAGGGCAGCGGTCAATGATATCCGCAATCTCTGCGGCCGGAGCCTGTGACAGGTCGACCCACGGGCGCCGGGTCACTTGGAACACCTTACCGTTTCCCCGTACACATGCGCCGACATGCTCGCACAATTTGGGGTTCCAGAATACCTGGATATCTTCATTCTCGTACGTCTTGAATCCTTGGCTCTCGAGTTCTTCTTTCTTAGTCATTCTATTCGATCACTTCCGGGTTATGATTACTTCAAACTTTCCACCCAGGACTTGATTTCGGCCTTGGATGCACCGTTCAGCGTTTTGCCTGCCTTCCAGTTGATCTTCGGATAAGCTGCCGCGAAGTCTTTGTTCGCTTTGTCAATGGAACTGCCGCCGGAGGTGGCGAAGAAGACAACCGTCTTACCCTCAAAGCTATAGGCCTCGATAAAGGTGTTGATGATGGTGGGAGCCGTGTACCACCAGACGGGGAAACCGATATAGATGACATCGTAAGAATCGGCGTCCTTCAAGTCTTTCACGAAAGCCGGGCGGGAGTTTTTATCCTGCATCTCGATCGAGCTGCGGGACGTCTTGTCGCGCCAGTCCAGGTCGGCGTCGGTGTACTTCACTTCGGGTTTGATTTCATAAAGGGTGGCGCCGGTAACTTCGGCGAGGTTCTTGGCCACGGCCTCGGTGGTGCCGGTGGCGGAGAAATAGGCTACGAGGGTCTTCATTTCTTTCTTGTTGTTTTGGCCGCAGGCGGTGAGCATCAGCATCATGGCTGCGAGGGTGAGAAGGATGTGTTTCATCGTCTTTTTGTATGAACGAAGCGAAGTTACAATTTATTTTTGACAGGGAGAAAAATACTATCTTTGCAAAGGGGAGTGACCGCGGAACTCCTGAAACCAATGAGTTATAATTGAGTTATGAGACAAATTATTGCCACCCTTCTGGGGGTTGCCCTCGCATCCTGCATTCCGGCTCATTGCCAGGCTCCCGAACTGCAGCGCATCCCTTTTTCAACCATCCAAGGTGTCAGTGTGGGAAATGTCCAGGATGACGAAGCGGGAACGGGCGTGACGGTTTTCCGCCTTACGGTTCCCGGACGCGCCGCTGTCGAGATTCTTGGCGGCGGTCCCGCCTCGCGTGAGACAGAAGCCATCGCTCCCGAGCGGAGCCATCCGCTCAACGCGTTGGTTTTCTCCGGTGGATCCGCCTATGGTCTTGCTGCCTCCAGCGGCGTTGCCCGCTGCCTGGAGGAACATGGGGTAGGGTATAATACAGGCATCGCGCTCGTGCCGATCGTTTGCCAGAGCAGCATCTACGATCTGGGCTACGGCAGCGCTGCCGTGCGCCCGGATGACCGGATGGGGTATGAGGCCTGCGAGTTGTCTTTTGCTCAAAATGATCCGCGCAGCGGCAATGTCGGCGCCGGTACCGGAGCTACGGTAGGCAAGGCTGCCGGAATGAGGCAGGCCCAGAAAGCGGGCATCGGCTACGCGGCCGCCAGGATGGGGAAACTCCAGATAGGAGTGGCCGTCGTGCTGAACAGTTATGGGGACATCTATGCCGAGGGGCAGAAGATTGCCGGGATGCTCACCCCCGACCGCTCCGCGTTCGCAGATTCATACGCGACCTTGCTTCAAACGGAAAAGGGCAATCTTTTCACCAGTACCACCAATACCACCCTCGTCGCTGTCTTTACCAACGGTGACTTCTCGCCTGCCGAGCTGAAGCACCTGGCCCAGATGGCGTCCGCCGGCCTGGCGCGCTGCATCGTGCCCTCCTTTACCACCGCAGACGGGGATACCGCCTACGCTATCTCAGTCGGCCCCGATGCGGATAAAGTCGCCGCAAACCTTGATGCGGTCGGCGCACTGTCCGCCACCGTGGTTGAAGAGGCTATCGCCGACGCTGTACATTCCGCAATAATAAAAGAACAGGATTACTTAAGAATGGTCAACCGCTAGGAGCGGGTTATTTTTTATGAATACTCAGATTTTAATGGAAGCGATCAAGGCCCGACATTCGGTAAGAAAGTATGTCGACAGGCCCATCGAGACTGAAAAGGTGATGTCTCTGCGCTCCGAAATGGAGAAACTCAATGCGGAGAGCGGGCTGAACATCCAGCTTGTCCTGGAAGAGCCGAAGAGCTTCGCAAGCGGGTTATGGAAGTACGGACAGTTCTCAGGCGTGAAGAACTATTTTGTGATGGCCGGGCCAAAAGGCAAGCAGGCCGAGGAGAAGATAGGCTACAACGGCGAGAAATTGGTGATCCTTGCCCAGACGCTTGGTTTGAACACATGCTGGGTAGGACTTACCTACAAAAAGATTCCAGGCACATTTACGCTCCGGGAGGGAGATGTCGTCCACTGCGTGATTGCTTTGGGCTATGGCGCCAATCCCGGCGTCCAGCACCCGCTTAAGCCGATGGAGCACTTTTATGAGGCCTCCGGGACGGTTCCGGATTGGTTCAAGGCAGGTATGGAAGCCGCTCTTCTTGCCCCTACGGCGGTCAATCAGCAGAAGTTCAAGTTCATTCTCCAGGATGGGAACAAAGTGGGCACCAAGACTTCTTTCTCACCTTGGGGATACACGATCATAGACCTGGGCATTGTTAAATATCACTTTGAACTGGGTGCCGGCACAGAAAACTTTGAATGGATATAAAACGATATGAAAAGAGACTATTTTGAGGGGGTTGACCTTGCGGTCACCATCTGTGCCAAGGATGGCACCATCCTGGATATGAACCAGAAGTCCCGTCAGACTTTCCTGAAGCCCGGCCAGGAGGATATCATCGGACAGAATGTGCTGGATTGCCATCCCGAGCCCGCCCGTTCCTTGCTGGACGACATGCTGAAGAATCCCCGTTCCAACATCTATACGGTGGAGAAAGAGGGACGAAAGAAGCTCATCTTCCAGACTCCGTGGTATGACGGGGACGCGTATGCCGGTTTCATGGAACTGTCTATCGTGCTCCCAGAAAGCATCCCGAACCGGGTCAGGAAGCCCAAAACCGAATAGATGAGCCTGACCGAAAAAACAAAGAAGTGGCTTAAAAAGAACGCCGACATTTCCCTCAAGGGGAAAACGGTCGTCGTGACCGGAGCCAACAGTGGGGTGGGGTTCAAGATCTCCGAGACCATGCTGTATCTTGGGGCTAGGGTGATCCTTGCATGCAGGAACAGGCAGAAGGCAAATGAGGCGCGCGACATCCTCGCTGCCGGGTATCCCGAAGCGGACCTCTCCGTGATGCTACTTGACCTTGCCGATTTCTCATCCATCGATGCCTTTGTTGACGCGGTTCGGCAGCGGGGGATAGATATCGATGTCTTCGTGAACAATGCCGGCGTCCTGCATCAACCCGGGAAGAAGACGAAAGACGGATTCGAGCTGGTGATCGGGACAAACTACCTGGGCGTGTTCTACCTGACGGAACAGCTGCTTCCGTATCTGTCATCCCTGCCGCACGATGTCACCTATATCAACACCATCTCGCTGATCCACAAGTTCGCTACGATCGATTACGAAGACTTTTTCTTCGAGAGGCGTTACTGCACCATGCCCGTTTACGGCCGTTCCAAACTCTGCCTGGCGAAATACACCTACCATACGGCGAAGCGGCTTTCCGGCGGCAATGTGCACATCTATATGAATCATCCCGGGATTGCCATCACGCCCATGGGCTTGAATATGGTGGGCCCCAGGTTGGCGAAACTCGGCAATATGACCAAAGGCCTCTTTAATTCTCCCGAAAAATCGTCACTTTCCGTAGCCTATATCCTGGCCCACGCCCTTCCTGACGGAACCATTGCCGGTCCGGACAATGGATTCGGCGGCTGGGGCTATCCGAAGGTTAACCATGCTGGCAGCAAGGTGACGACCGGCGCGGAAGAATTGATTGCTTTTACTAAGAAAATAATCAATAGCGAAGCTCCAGTTCGTCCAGATAAAGGACACTGTGCGTCGAGCCGGTAAAATAACTTCCCAGCCTGCTTGAGGAAGACATGATGCCGATGTAAGTGGGCGTAGCGTCACTGGTATAAACGATCGGGATATTGAATTCCACATAGCCGTCGGTGGGCGCGCTGAAATCCAGCACGCCATATGCAATGACATCTGAGGCCTTTGGGTCGAGTTCAAGGCCCTTGGTGTTGTCGATGAGAAAGGGTTTATCCCAGACAGTCAGATAGATTTCAATGTGACCGTGGTCCAGGGTACCCAGCTTATCCTTCAATTTCTTGTCGGCATAATCGATAATGCCGGGCGTATAGGCATAATATCCGTGCAGGGACTTAGGCCTGTGGGTAAACGGAACACCGAACGACAATTGGGAACCGCTGGTGCCGATCACTTTGATGAATTCTCCGGTATACAGGCAGGCCGATGCGAATTTCCCGATGCCCAAAACACCGACGAACTGGCTTTTGAGCTCAGCAGCCTTTTTCCCTTCGCCCTTGACGGCCACGAAGTCATCTTCGGGCTCCGTCACGTTCTTCCCCAGGGTGCTGGTTCCTTTATTTCCTGAATCCCAACCTTTTGCATACCAAACCTTTCCTTTCTTCTCCCAGTTGTCCAAAGACATGTTCTCCAGCTGGGCCTGGGCATTCAGCACGTTCGAAAGCAGCAGGAAAGCTCCTGCAACCCATAAAGCTCTTTTCATCATTTTTCAGCATAGGCATCCCTGAACATCTTTATCAGTTCACGGACGGAATTATCAATAGAATACTTTTTCATCTCGCTTACATAGGCACCCCGGGCTGCTTCGAGTTCGTCGGGATGGTCGAGCCACCAGTCTATTTTCCGTGCGAGTTCAACGGCATCTCTCTGATGGAAGCGGCTGCGATCGTCCAGCGCAAACTGGTCCGTTCCGGTGAGAGTGCCATGTGCGATGATGGGAACGGCGCCCTGCTGCATGGCTTCCATAATGGAAAGGCCTTCCACCTCGATGGTGGCGCAGTGGATGGCCAGGTCGGCCTTGGCAGCCAGGTTCCGCAGTCCATCCCTGTCCAGGAATTCAAACAAGGGGAGATACCGCAGGACTCCGCTGTCGTACAGCTTCTGCACCTTCCGGCGGATTTCCTTCTCGCGCGGGCCGCGGCCGGCGAAGACAAGCTGGATGTTCCGGGCGTGGGTGCTATGCTTCATCGCCTCCAAGAGGGTATACGGGTCCTTTTCGCCGGACAGACGGCCGATGCAGATGATCAGGAAAGGCTGGTTCTGATGGGGAACACGGATGCATTCGTCGGGAACCACGCCGTTGGATATGACTCTCAGGTCTCCAGTGAAGCCATTGGCAATCAGGCGGTCGCGGACATTCTTCGTCGGGCATTGCACATACTTCCAGTTGTTGAAGCACAGGTCTCGCCAGGACTTCAGGAGGAGCTGGTTGG
>Ga0310690_10009258_pt1 | contig 12365 bp, 7 predicted proteins | sample AusTroGonzalo_MG_2_FD_207661 | JGI IMG/M metagenome (GOLD analysis project Ga0310690, IMG submission 207661) | Bovine rumen microbial communities from tropical cattle in Woodstock, Queensland, Australia - Gonzalo_04 (v2) (version 2) | ecosystem: Host-associated > Mammals > Digestive system >...
CATTGACATGTATCCTGACAGGACGTTGTTCTCATTCACACCGAAACTTAACATATATAAGAACAGGCTTGAGTATAACTGGGACATTGAGATCACATACCCTTACAGGAACTTTTTCGCTCATCCGTTGGTCACTGATGGTGAGGAACTCAATGACGGAACGTGGAAACAGGGTGATTTGAATGCGATGAGGCTTCTTTATGGCAAGTATGTTGTGATGCCTTCAGGAAGATATGCTTTTCTTTTCAGATCCGCTGTTCCGCATGGTCTGACATCAGGTGACAGGGTGATACTGTATTACAAACCTGATGGAGATAATGAGTACCATGAATGCACTGAAACTTGCATCACATCTGTTTTCGGTGACATGGAGAACAGGAACAAGGAATACTTTTTCAGTTTTTACAGCAACTCTATTTTTGATGGTATTGTTGGTGGTGCTGTTATAGACAAGCTTTACACTGAGGTTTATAATCCGCAGAATCCTGATGATTACACCTTATTCTCAAATAGACTCACGCACATACCTGATGGTGACCCGAAATACGATTACATAAAGTTCTATGTTTATGAGGTTGAGCCGTGCCAGGGTGGGTATTATGATGAGACAAACACATATTACGAACTTCCAACTGTCACCTCAAACACACCTGACCATATAAGGGTTATTGACAATCATGGTGACATCACCTGTTATGAGAGGGTATTGAAATACTACGACTTCAATGGTGCAATTGATTCCGATTTTGACATCACCAATGAAATAAACAGAATTCTTGCGCAGTATGAGTTCAGGTACAACAGGGTGGTATCAAATGTGAAGTCACAATACTATTTCAGGATATTCCATAAACTCCCCAATCTCTCACACGCTCATGATGAACTGACGGAGAATGAGACTTCTGACAGTTCCTCGTTTGAGAGATTCATTGCAGCCAACGCATCGCATGAGTACGAAATAACACACGGGTTGGTTATGGACAAGTTTGACAACGAGTGGTATGACATGGCGTTCGCAAAAACAATATATGGTGACCAGATAACACAGGTGACATATACGGAGCCTTGTGACATCAGAAACCTTGTCGACAATCTCGGAAGACCTGTTTTGAGCCTGTATGCCACTATAGTCAAGAAAAACAACGGATACGAGAAATGGTACTCGGAATACAGTAAGGAAGAGGGGTATTACGGGACTGATGATATAGAGTACTCGCATTGTTTCGGTAAAGTGACAAGCGGGGTTCCGTTCCTTATGCATGATGAGGATTACGATCTAAACTTAAGGGCTGAGAAGGCGTGGTTGTCTGACGCGAAAATGCTGACAAATATAGAGATTGATGGTATACAGTCAAAATCCCTTGAGGATTGGATTGGTAAAAGTGATGGTGTTAACGGATTGTTGGATAATGAGTTCTTCGGTGATATCGTTGAGTTTAACCCCGTTGATGGTTATGAGAAGGTTTTAGAAACTGTTAATTTCCGTTTCAACACGGCACAAAGGGAGGCTGAGGAAATAGTCAATGATAACCAATATGTTTTCTACACCAAGAATATAAAAACCGATGACTATACATACATAGAGGATGTGGATGAAACATTCTCAGTTGAAACCAAAACTTATCCGAGTGCAATAATACATCCTGAGGGATACCACTACAAGGCTCATTATGAGATGAGGACGAAGGAACTCGGTGAGAAACATCAGGATTCTCATTACAGGTTAAGGACTGACACAAGTGAGGTGTGTGAAATTGATGGAGAACGATACATCATGGTTGACACCGTATCAAGGCACAAATGCACACCTGGTGATGTCGTATATTTCTGTGATGATGAGGCTGGGGTGTGGTATGATGGCAAGATTGTGTACACACCTGACATGAACACTCTGATAGCGAGTGTCGTTACCGATATAGGAGATGTGGAGCTTAACACAACATTGGAGGAATTGTCAGATTTGTTGAACAATGGGGATGTTATTTTGAGGAGAAGGAATCCTTCAATACCTTCCTATGCTGTGCGTGTGGCGAAAAACGACTTTATATGGAGGGACATAAACAATGTCGGTGATGTGAGGAACCAGCTGTTGCCTGAGTATCCGTTTACAAACGGTAATTTCTACGTTGACAGACAGATAAACTTCTTCCTGAAGAGACAGGATCCGACAGGCGTTAACGGGCTTTACTTCCATTCCGATGATGAGCAAATTGCAAACCCCTATGGTGATGTCATAAAATCAAGAAACACAGACTACGTGTCGGAGGCGCGGATGACATGCTGAAATACAAGATAAACAACACACTGCCGATAGGTGAGTACATAGAATTTACTCCAACATCTTATTCATTGTCGGATTTGCCAGGTACTGAAAAGTATGTGTGCACTATAAACCATGACGGTTCGGCCAAGATAAGCCGTGGTGAGAATGTGACATTGTCCTATACGAACTACAATGACAATTCTGTAAGGTACGAGAGCGTATATTCAAATGTGTTGGAGAAATACGAGGTTGTCACAAGTGATGAGAACGCTAACATCTTCACCGTACATGTTCCGAAAAAGTACCCGCTTTATGTTGACACCATAACACCGATTTATAACGGTTCTTATCCTTCTATAAGCATAAGGTTTAAACGCCAGCACTATTTCAAAAAAGATGATGAGTGTGTGATAACAGTAACCTCAGATAATGCAAGTTTTGATGTCAAATGTGTGTTTGTTGACAATTACACGTTAAGGTGGGATTATGATGAGACTGTTGAGAACGCATTCCTGTTCCCTGACCTGATATTCCACAAAGCGTTTTACAATGTCTCAAATTCAGACTGTGAGGAAGGATGTGTTGTTGTGAATGACATTCCTGAGAATGTCGTTTATTCAAGTTATCCGAGAATAAAGGTTTTGGGTACTGGTGGTCAGTATTTCATTTTTGACAGAAGTTTAGGTTCTGCTGAGATACCATCGACCCCGTTTTATCGTGACTGCTTCATTTTTGATAGGAACGGCATATTGACAGTGCGTAAAACCACATCCACCGCATCAATACAGATACCTATTTTCCAGAAGTTCGACACTGACACTGACAGGGAGGAGGTGCTTATAGAAAAAACATTACAGGATGAGACAGACCTTTTCTTCAACAAGTCGATGAGCCTTGAGAAGGATGTGTATGTCCCGGCTGTAATTGACGAGAACGGAATTCCGAACATGGTCAGGCACATCAACTTCAACCTTCATTTCAGGAAACACGACTTGAATAACAACTGGAAGGTTGATGAGGATTCCTTCTGGGTAGGTACTAATGATTCCGACCTTAACAACCTCGTATTGTCACAGAACAGGTATTGGGATTACGAGAATGATACGATGAGCAGCATTATTGACACACGTTCCGACTTGTTGTATGAGCTCGGTTTCAGTGATGCTGATGTTAGATACCGCAAGTCAAGGCTGTGCATGTCATTTCTGAGGCTTATGTACTACGACTCACCAAACCCGATAACACAGAGGCTGTTGGGTTACTACACTATATTTTTTGATTGTGGTAAGTTGCAGTCAAAGAAGATGATGCACTCCACTGAGCAGAACTACTATATCACACATGATGATAACGAACAGCGGTTCAATGTGACACAAGGTTCGCTCGACATGGGCATTGCGGTAAACAAGGAACCGTGGGCGATAAGCGGGTTGGGTGATGAGGAACTTGAGGCTTTAAGGCTCTCATCGAGGTTCACTGTGTCTGACAGGATGCTGTCCGCATCATCGAGTGATGGTTTCTATCTTCATCTTTACGAGAGTTTTTCAAGTCCGCTTCCGAAAAGAATCTATCTGAAGGTGGATTTCAACCATGCCGGGTATGGAAGGACTGTGAGTATGATGATGCCATCGTTCATATACGATATGGATTTGAGGAAGGGTGTTAAGAGTTATTCTGAAATACTTGAGGATTGGAGCGGGGATGATTCAGGTTATGGTTTCAAGGCATACAACGCATATTCATATATTGTTATGGCTTACAGGTATGACTATGACTTGAAACGTCACATATACTATCCAGACCTTGAATATTATGGGGAATGGAATAATTATGATAGTGACAAACATATACTGAACTTTAATCTATACGAATCCAAAGTAAGGCTTTAGACATGGAAGTAATAAAAAGGAAATGCTCGGTTGAGGAACTTGTTTCAAGGGTTTGCGGACTTTTCCCATACATAACCGTTGATGATGGTGCTGTTTCTGTGCATTCTGCGAAGGAATCCTCTTGCGGGTGTTACGGGCATATGATACCCGACCTGATTGTACCGTTCTGCTTCTCGGTAGATGATAATATATTGGTTACAAGTGGTTTGACGTATTCCTACCGCTACATAATGTATGTTTACTACCGATACAGAAAAGATTTTCCTGATGATGATTTCATAAAGTTCATTGATGAATGTGTCGGTAATGTGAAGGTTGACAGAAATTCGTTGGGATTGTCCGATTACGACAAATATCCGCTTGTCCCCGATGAGTTTCCTATTGCTGCTGTTCCAATTATGATAGCTGATATGGAGAAGCTCAAGGAGGAATGTTCCAACTATGAGACATTGAAGGATTGTGACACTTGTGAGAAATGTCTGAGGTATGGAAGGATGGGGGGTGATGTTTTCCTTAAATATCTGAATGGTCTGCTACCTGACAGGGACAGAAGATGCGATGAACTATTGGGGATTGTCGCAAATGATGTTCCTTCTGTGAATTTTGATTTGTCAATAACATCAAAGTACATTGACTTGGGCGTTATGGCACCTTATGATGTGGAATGGGAGGCGGGGAAAAGGTATTATTGTGGGGATATTGTGGAATATAACGGTGTTACATATGTCTGTGTGTTGAACCATGTCGTCCACGGACCTTGCACCGATTATGGAAATCTGTGCCAGTACACGTTGTGTGAGAATCAGTTGTATGTGTACAATGATAACATACATGATTACGAGCCGCATGATTTGAGGCACCTGTGCTCACTCCTTATAGTGGATTTGTGTGACATTACTGATGAGTACATTGAGGTTGACGGCATCTACTATGCTCTGACAAGTGACGGATATGCTGAAATAAACGTATGTGAATATAGTACAGGTATCTATGATGAGAACACGGGTATCATATCATTCGACTATGCGCATTTCATGCCGTTGAACGACTATGTCTCACATTATGGCACATACGGTAACACACCCACTGATGATGAGGAACAGGAATGGTACTTCGCCAACAACCCGTTCGGTGACAAGTACAAGATTTTTGTTGATTGTGAAACCGTACCTACAGAGAACATACACAAACGTGTCAGGGTTGATGGTGTGGCCTATATTTGGAGTGATGGTGATAACGGATATGTTGTTGACCCTGACAATGGTTTCATGTACCGTATTGAAGGATGTGAGGAGACCGCCCTGTCATCCTTGCGCTCAGGTGTGAATTTCATCGGTGTCAACGGTGTCGAGGTGACACCTGAGAAGGGTTGGGACTTCCTTTTCTACTACCGCATAGACAATGTGTCAAATGTGTCAGTTGCTAATGATGAGGCTACAGGGAACATACTGAGGATGAACAACAACATGTTATCGGTGGGAGATGTCGCTGATGACCTGTACGCCTATGGTGATGTACTTTATGATATAAGGGTGTTTCCTGATGAGAGAAGGGTTCGGTTCTATTATGTGCTCGGTGCCCATTTGAAGTCTGTATGCATGAGCGTTGAAACCGATGATTTCATGAGGCTGATATACAAGTATGACAATACATTTACATATGATGAGGATGACACGCATGGTGTAAGATACTATGAGGACTGGTATTATGCTGAAGGCGGTGATGTTGATACACTTGTTCAGAACGGTGATTTCTATGAATATGTGACAGGTGCCCCAAAATCCGAGTATGTGATAAAGGACACCTCAAACGGTGTTGTCATTATTGATAATGTTAATGTGGAATATCTTCCTTCAAATGTGTACAACCCGAACATGTTGCCCACACCTTATACGATACCTTATATGGTAACTGTAAATTCCAACCAGATTCTCGGTGATTTCTGGAGGCTTAACGATACATCAACTGCATATGTTTTATGTAACGGTGACATTGCCATACATAACTACAAGTGTGATGCGATGGTACTTTACTCACCGATGGAGAGTGAAGTAGTGGAAGTTGGTTCTGGCTTTGATGAATATAACTACGTAAAATCCTGCTACAGTGAGGATGTGAATGTGAAGCATGATATGCTCTACTCACCGCTTTTCAGGTACGACCACATGGTTGGCATAGAATACAGACCTGACATAAGGGAGGATGTTATTGTTGGTAGAGGTAACGCGGCTTCCGTTGAGAGGCATGTGTCGTTGGGTGACATCAAAACCGTTGAGGACATGGACAACTACAGGAACGGCGGTTTCTGGAATGTCAAGAACATTGATTAGTTTTGTATTTTCACCATATTTATATGTGTTATGGGAAAAAGGATTATAATCACAGAGAAGCAGAGCGAGGAGATTTCATCAATGATGATTTCAGAGGCGTTCCGTGACAGGCATTTCTTCAACCCTGCGGCTGTCCTTTGTGTAAAGAAGTACCTCGACAAGCATTTCGTTAAGGATGAACTTACCGATATTGATGCTGACGGAAGGATAAGGTACAACCGTGTGGCTGACTGGATGGACAAGAACGGTAATGTGGTATCACAGCCTGACTTGGACAAGGTTGTGAGGATGCTTGACTCAGAAAAATCAATCAGAAGTCTCATAAAGAACGATGGTGTTAGGAAAAAGTTCCTGAACGCTGTTGTGAACGCATGGTATGACGGTCTGATTGAGAATACAGGGATAATAAACGGGCTGTCATTCATATATGTTTAGCCGAACAAAAACAACAAAAAAAAATGAAAAGAAACGAAATGATTATTGAACAGGAAATTAGTAAGGTTGTAAGGAACTTGCTCATGGAAATGGCAGAAGAAAACAACAAGACTGATAATACTTCCACAGAAGAACCCTATATTGACGATGAGGGTTTTGAGTATATCAATGACAAGAATGACGGTGAACTGTACAGCATCAATCTGCACAGCGAATTGGAAAACACGAAAGACTGCAAACTTAAAGTTTATGCCAAATCAGAAGATGAGGCGCTTGAAAGAGCTGTTGCCTACCTTGAAAATCTCGGTGTATACGAGTACTTTGCTGATAAAGATGTTGATAAAATATGGGATAGCTCACTTGCTGAAAAACCCGACAAAGCATTCGATAAGATTGACAGTATGTTTGTTGAAGTTGACGGTGGCGAGTTTGGTGCGAAGGAAAAACACTATGTAAACCAATTCAAACTCTCCGTTGACAAAGTGAATAACAACGAAGAAAAGGTTAATGAGGAGGAAGTTGAAACAACTGGCAACCTCATGCTCGATGATGAGAAGGAGGATGAAAAGTTTGAGACAAACAGCGAGGAAGTACGGCATAAGGTATGTGACTGCTTGTCTGACTATGGAAACATAAGGTACGGTTTCAAAGTGATGAAACCAGAGGAAATTGAAAACAAGATAAGGGATTGTTTCTCTGATGAGTTTGACATTACTGTGGAAACCAATGAAATTCCTAAGGAAAAATGCGGTGGTGATGAGATGAAAGCGGAACTCACCGACAAGAAAAATCCTGATACGAAATATGCTGTATATATCTACCAGACAGATAGCGACAAGTTGAGATTCCCTGGTTATTTCAAGATTCACAACATTCATGTGCTTGATGATTCCTATATTAGTCCTAAAGAAGAAGAACCAGAGATGGACAAAACTGATAAAAGCCTTAACGAGGTGAAATCATTGATAGACAGAATGGAAATTTTGGCATAGATAAGATTTAAGGTTAATGTGGATGGAGGATTTAACAGTCCTCCTTTTTGTTTTCCACGCAAAACGAAACTCCACAATATTTATTATTTGAAATAACATTGTAGAATGAAAAACATCACACAGCTTAACGAGGTCAGGAAGGGATGCACCGGATACGGTCTGCTCGTGGAACATGACGGGCATATCAGCACAACCCGCGACCAGATTGGTGAGATATACGAGAACATAAGGAACAACTCCAACTTCATCGTACCAGAGAAGATGATTGTCAGCGCCGTGTTCCAAAAATATGGTGTCGAGAACGCAAACGGGAGAATATACCCAAAGGAAGTTCTTGTACCTGAAGTTGACAGATATATAAGGGAGAGGGTCGCAAACCGCTGCGCCATAGGCTCATTAGATCATCCCGCTTCAAGTCAGCTCTCAGGTCACGATGTCTCACACCTTATCACAAACCTTGACTGGGAGGGCAAAACCCTTATCGGTGAGATGGAAATCCACATAACCCCCGGATACCAGAAATATGGTGTGTGCTCAACATCTGGTGACCTCGTAGCCAACATGCTCCTCTCAAACATACTTATAGGTGTTTCATCAAGGGCTGTTGGTAATGTGGAGGAACGTCTGGGCAAGCTCATAGTAACTGACGGTCTCGAACTCATAGGATGGGATGTTGTTGTCGATAATTCCACCCCAGGAGCAAAAATCGCAAACAGCAGGGAGGAACTCAAACAATATGTGGAGAGCAAGGGTAGGAGCGAAGGTGAGATTATCAACGAGAAGATTGACCGCATATTCGGAATACTGCTTTAATAATATGTACAAAAAACAAACATGGGCAAAAAAGTGATACGACTGAACGAGTCACAGTTCAACAGCATCATCAGCAAGATGGTGAAAATGTCGGTATGTGAAATGGCATACCAGAGGAAAACTGAAGATGTATGGTACATACAGGGCAACTACGGATACGGATGGGAGGATTTGTCGGGTTATATTGTAGATCCCAAGAATCCATCAGCCGCAAGAAAAGAAGCTCTCGAAGACCTTAAAAGATACAGGGAGAACGAACCCGCACCATACAGGCTTGTCAGGAAACGCGAACGTAAAGAGGAAGAAGAACTAAACGAATCATTGTGCTCCGACTACGGTTTCACTCCGAATGATGAAATTCCTGAGGAATGTATTGACTACATCATTTCCAATATAGAGGATTTCAAAAAAAGATACAGAAGGGCTTTGAATGTCATTGACAGACAGAGATGTTCTTTGCAAAATGCTGATTATGACTTGTTTGAGGAAATTGTTGATTTGGCTAATGAATGGTGCCAGGACAACGGATGTGGGGAAATAACCCCTGAGACAATAGAAGAGGTGTTCGGATAACACACCGAAACAAAAAACTGTTTTGCTACATATTTATAAAAAAAATAATTGTTAAAGGATTGTGCAACAGCATCCCCTACACAATAAGAAAATAAGAAACAACAAGAGCTATACTATGGCAAAAAACATCAGAAGTGAATTTGTCAAAAAACTCATGGACGACAAGTCGAACCTTGAGAGCGTACTTGCAGAAAGCGCAGGCAACGCCATCAAGGACATACTTGGCAGTTCCATCAAATCCGGCATCCGCAACATCCTGAAGGAGGCGGATGAAAAAGAGTTCTCCGAGGAAGAGGTTGAGAAAACCACCCCCGAAATTGAACCCGAGACCGATGACAAGAAAGAGGAAGACGGCAAGGAAACCGAAACGGACAAAGAGGAAATCGAGATTGTTGATGACAATGGAGATGAACTCGATGCTGCCGACAAGGAAGAGGACACCGTGGAAGGGAATGACGGCGAGGAAGCCGAAAAAGATATCTGGTCCGATCTTGAGGAATACAAGAACGAGGATGGTGAATATGACCTGACTGGATTGGGAAAGGATGTGGTTATCGACATCATCAAATGCATGGAACCAGATGATGATGAGGTGCGCATCGTGAAGAACGAGGACGGAACATTCGAACTCACCGATGAGGACAATACCGCTGTTTTCAGCGAGACAGACCTCGAAGAGGATGGTGACAAGGATGAGGATGGTGAAACCGAGTTTGAAATCGAACTGAGTGACGAGGGTGACAACCTCTATGAGGAAGAGAACCTCGGCTATGACGCACATCAGGGTCAGGACAAGACTGCGGTCACAATGCCCGATGACAAGGATGACGCCAAAGGTGACATCAAGATGGACGGCGGTCTCCCGAAAGGTGCTGCAAACAACAGGCAGAACTGGGCTGGCGACGCCAAAAAGAACTCCGGCCCCTATAACGAGAACGGTGAAGAACTTGTTTTCGAGATAGAGATGGAAGATGAAGATGACACCACATTCAGTTCCGAAGAGGAAGTTGAAACGACTGACGAGTCCATGACCGGTGGCGCACGTGTCAACAAGATGTCTGCTAAGGGCAACGACAGTGAGGCTTGGAGGGTGAGGAACCCGAGAAACCATGTCGGACGCACCGATGAGAGCAGGTTCAACAACAGGATGAACGAGATTCTTGACGAGAACAAGAAACTCCGCAAGGTCGCTGATGAAATCAGGAACAGCCTTCAGGAGAACATCGTCATCAACAAGAGCCTCGCCAAGGTCATCAAGCTGATGGTTGAGAACACAACGTCACATGATGAGAAGGTTGACATCGTGAAACGCTTCAACAATGTGAGGACACTCAACGAGTGCAACGAACTCTACGAGAAGATTTCAGGTGAACTGAAGAAAGCCTCCAACATCACAGAGAGCACTAACGTGGCAAACCCCATCTCAGAACAGAGGAAGACACAGCAGCCCACCGCAGCCAACAGGCTTGACGAGAGCAAGGACGTCACCTCGATGCGCAGCCTTATCGACAGGATTGAGAAGCTGTAACAGTTTTTGACAAACACAATATTTATAAAACAAAAAAAAATAACAGAAAAAGACTCAAAAAGATATGAGAGAACTTTTAACTAGCGGCGCAGTAGGCAACATCGAGCTGAACGCCCAGAAGAAAATCCACGAGGACATCCAGAAACGCTGGCAGGATCTGGGACTCGTAAACGGTCTTGAAGGCCACCTTCAGGAAACCGTGGCTACCCTCTATGAGAACCAAGCCAAACACCTCATCTATGAGGCAACCTCAGCCGACAACTCCGGCTCCTTCGAGACAGTGGTATTCCCGCTCATCCGTCGTGTGTTCAGCAAGCTCCTTGCCAACGACATCGTCTCCGTACAGGCCATGAACCTTCCTATCGGTAAGTTGTTCTACATCAAACCCGTCACCAGTGAGAGAGATTGGTTCGAGGATCCGACCGCTAACAACATGATGACTGGCAAGCACAACGGTCTCATGGGTTACACCCGCGAGAACCGCTACCCCGATGACAGCGACCACAGATACAGCAACCGCTACTATCTGCCCGATGAGGTAGTTGACCCTGTTAACATGGTTGACTCCAATGCAGGTAACTACGCTTCCGATCCGATGATGATTGACCCGAAGGTTACCCAGTACATGCGCAAAACCTTGTACGACCTGTTCTATGATGACTTCCTTTATGACAACAGTAAAGGTAAGATTCATATCAAGATGACCGATGCTGTCACTCCTATGGTTTGGAACGCTAACGGTGAACTCGTTGAATGCACCAATGTTACCGAATTGGTTGATGCTTCCACCAACACCATCAACAAGGTTATCATCAAGGTTGACGGTTTCTCAAGCGTAAACGCTGGCAGACTTACTGGTCCTGACGGTAATGAAATGGACACCGAGGCTTTCTTGGCTTCCTTGAAGGTTTTCGCTCCCAATAGTATCACCGCTGATTCTGACAGCAAGAACGCCACTTTCGCTGCTGGCGAAGCTATCCCGTTCCGCGTTGTAACTCAGAAATACGGTTCCGGTATCGTTGCTTATAACGACATCTGTGATGCCAAGGGTGAGATGTACATCGAACTCGACCTTACCAAACCCGTGAAGACCCAAGGTATGACCATCAGCGGTTACATCGGTGTTGACCCCGATTCTATCACCCTCAACTCCGAAGGTGCTATTGAACTGTTCAACGCCGCTTGGTGTGAATACGACAGCCTCGAACTCGAAACCGAGATGGGCGAAGTCAGCTTCCAGCTCACTTCCGTTACCGTCTCCGTCGAGGAACGCAAACTCCGCGCCACCTGGTCTCCGGAACTTGCTCAGGACGTTGCCGCTTTCCACAACATTGACGCTGAGGCTGAGTTGACCAGCATCCTCGCTGAGCAGATCGGTGCCGAAATCGACCGCGAAATCCTCCGCGACATCCGTAAGGTTGCCCCGTGGCAGGCTCGTTGGGACTACAACGGCTGGCAGCGTATCGGTACTGCTTCCACCACCTACACCCAGAAGGACTGGAACCAGACCCTTATGACCAAAATCAACCAGATTTCTGCTCA
>Ga0310690_10009259_pt1 | contig 12365 bp, 8 predicted proteins | sample AusTroGonzalo_MG_2_FD_207661 | JGI IMG/M metagenome (GOLD analysis project Ga0310690, IMG submission 207661) | Bovine rumen microbial communities from tropical cattle in Woodstock, Queensland, Australia - Gonzalo_04 (v2) (version 2) | ecosystem: Host-associated > Mammals > Digestive system >...
GGGCAAGGCACAGCAGCCGCTTCATGCTTCCCCTCCCATGAACTTTTCGACCAGCCGCACCGCCGCCATGGCGTCCCGGCCGTATCCGTCCGCACCGATCTCCCGGGCGTATTCTTCCGTGAGCACCGCGCCGCCCACCATCACGCGGCACCAGGGTGCTTTCTCATGCAGGAGCGCTACGGTCTCCGCCATCGCGGGGACCGTGGTGGTCATCAGGGCGCTCAGGCCGCACACCGGCGCGTGAAGCCGTTCAACAGCCTCCAGCACCGCCTCCGGCGCCACATCCTTTCCCAGGTCCGTAACCTCAAAGCCGTAGTTTTCCAGCAGCAGCCGGACAATATTCTTGCCGATGTCATGGATATCCCCCTTGACAGTGGCGATCACGACCCTGCCCTTCGGCTGCTGCCCCTCCGCCTGTCCGGCAACCTTTGCCTTGATCTCCCGGAAGGCTGCTTCAGCCGCTTCCGCGCTCATCATCAGCTGGGGCAGAAACAGCCGTTTGGCTTCGAACCCCTGCCCGACCTCGTCCAGTGCCGGGATAATCTCATTCTTCACCAGATCCAGTCCGTCCTGCCCGGCTGCCAGGGCTTCGCGGGCAAGGTTCCCCGCCTCCCGGCAAAGTCCCTTGACCACCGCACGCCGCAGGCCCTTCGCACCGGTCTCCTTCAGGCCGGTTCCCGGCTGGGCCGCCGGAGCAGCCGCCTGCATTGCCGGCAGCTCGCCGGCGAAACGGATATACTCCCCGCAGTTTTCGTCCCGTCCGGTCAGCGTCCGGAAGCTGATCATCGCGCCCATCATCCGGTCGCTGAGCGGATTCATGATTGCAGCAGACAGCCCGCGCTCCAGCGCCATCGTCAGGAACGCGCTGCCGAGCACTTCCCGCTCCGGCAGGCCGAAGGAAACATTGCTGACGCCCAGCACCGTTCCGCAGCCCGTCCTTTCCCGGATCATCCGCAGGGCGTCAAGGGTCACCTGTGCCGCGGATCCCTCTGCGCTGACCGTCATCGTCAGCGTATCGAAAAGGATATCCCTGCTTTCGATTCCGTACTTCGCCGCTTCCTTCAGGATGCGCTCAGCGATCGCCAGCCGGCCTTCCGCCGCGGCGGGGATCCCCGCTTCGTCCAGCGTCAGGGCGACCAGCACGCCGCCGTACTTCTTCACCAGCGGAAAAACCGCGTCCATGACCTCCTGTTTTCCGTTCACGGAATTGATCATGGCCTTGCCGTTGTATGCCCGCAGGGCGCGCTCCATCGCCGCCGGATCCGCCGTATCCAGCTGCAGGGGCAGGTCAGTGACCGCCTGCAGTTCCTGCACCGCCTGGGTGAGCAGCGCCGGCTCATCCACACCCGGCGTGCCCACGTTCACGTCCAGCACCTGCGCGCCGCGTTCCTCCTGGGCGATGGCTTCGTTCAGCACATAAGCCATGTCGCCTTCCTCAAGCGCCTTTCGGAGCCGTTTTTTGCCTGTGGGATTAATCCGTTCGCCGATGACCACAGGGTCCCTGCCCAGTTCCAGCACGGTTCCGCGGGAGGCGATCACTGTAAACCTCTTCTTTTCAATCGGCGGCGGAACCTGATTTCCCACTGCTTCCCTCAGCGCGGCGATATAGGCCGGCGTGGTACCGCAGCAGCCGCCCATGATCCGCAGGCCCTTCGGGACCAGCGCGGCAATCTGTGCGGAAAACGCGTCCGGCAGCACGTTATAGAACGTTTTCCCGTCTTTTTCCTGGGGCAGGCCGGCGTTTGGCTTCATCAGCACCGGTACCGAAGCCGCCGCGAGATAGCGCTCCACAATCGGGGCAAGGGCGTCCGGCCCCAGGGAGCAGTTGACGCCCACGGCGTCCGCGCCAAGTCCTTCCAGCATCGCCACCACGGATTCCGGCGTACCGCCGGTCATCAGTTTTCCGTCCGCGCCGTAGGCGTTTGAAACGAGCACCGGCAGGTCGCAGCTTTCTTTCGCGGCAAGCAGCGCCGCCCGGGTCTCCGCCCCGTCGTTCATGGTTTCCAGGAAGATACAGTCCACCCCGCAGGCCGCGCCCATGCGGATCACAGCCGCGAAACCGCTGACCGCCTCCTCAAAGTCCAGGGGACCGAGCGGCTTGAGCAGCTTTCCGCAAGGGCCGATATCCAGGCCGATGAACAGTTCATGGTTCACCTTCGCTTCTTTGCGCGCTTGCTCCGCGCAGGCGACCGCCGCCCGGATCATTTCCTCGCATACGGCCAGATCATACCGCTGCGGATGCACACCGAAGGTATTCGCCGCCACCATATTGGTCCCGGCTTCATAATAAGCCCGGTGGATCGCGGTGATCTTGTCCGGATGGGTCAGATTCCAGGTTTCCGGCGCCTCACCCGGCTTCAGGCCTTCCGCCTGCAGCAGGGTTCCCATTCCGCCGTCCAGGAAGAACGGCCCTTTTGTCAGCAGTTCTCTGAAGCTCATGCTCCGTCTCTCTCTCTTTCATTCCGATGATTGCGGTCACGCTCTTGCTCGGCGTCATCAGCAGGCTGTCCGTCAGGGTAATCCCGAGGATCCGCCCGCAGTCCAGCGCCTCCATCACGTCCCGCTGCAGGATAAGCGGCAGGTCGCCGTATCCCGGGGAAAACCGGTCCGTCAGCCGGCGGTCCGGAAACTGTTCCTCCAGGCGGCTGCAGAGCCGGTCGCAGCCGCCTTCCACCTGCTGTGCCCCGATCGCATGCATCAGCAGGCCCCTCGCCGGCGACAGCAGTTTGGCCCGGGCAATCCGGCGGTCCATTTCCGCACCGGCCGTGCAGGCAAACAGCAGGATCTCCCCGCAGCCTTCCAGGTGCTGCCGCAGGTCCAGTGTGTCCGTCCGGGCAAACCCCAGGTCCAGCCATTTCCCGTCCCGCCGCAGCGGATAACGCCGCCACACAGCCCGGCACTGCGCCGCGCCCTTCGCCGCCCTCAGGCACTCCTGCAGCGGCAGTTCCTCCGGCGCCGGTGCGAAGGACGGCAGCATCGCGTAACGAAGGATTTCTTTCTCATCAAAGGGGATCTCTCCCAGTTCCTCCTGGTGAAGCTCCTCCCGCAGCATCAGAAAGTTCCTCCAAGCATGCCGGAGAGATGGTTCTGAATCGCTTCCGCCACGTCCGGTTTATTCATGGTATAGACATGCACATGGCGGATACCGTTGGCAAACAGGTCGATGATCTGGTCGCAGGCGTAGATGATGCCCGCCCGCTTCATCGCTTCCGGCGAACTGCCGAATTTATCCACCAGGCTGGTGAACCGCCGGGGCATAAAGCTGCCGGACAGTTTCAGCGCGCGCTTTACCTGGTTCGCGGCAGTAATGGGCATGATGCCCGGTACCACCGGCACGGTCACGCCCTTTTCCCGGAGCTTGTACAGGAAGTTGTACAGCAGGTTGTTGTCAAAGAACATCTGGGTGGTCAGGAAATCCGCCCCGGCTTCCACCTTTTCCCGCAGCCAGCGGAGATCCTCCGCCTGCACGGTGCTTTCGGGATGCACTTCCGGATAGCAGGCCGCGCCGATACAGAAATCTCCGGACGCCCGGATCTCCCGGATCAGGTCGGACGCGTGCGGGTAGGGGCTGTCCTTCATATCCTCCGGGCTCATCCCTTCCGGCAGGTCGCCCCGCAGCGCCATGATGTTCCGGATACCCGCGTCCTTCATTGCCCGCAGGTAGGCCTGAACGTCATCCTTCTTTGCGCCCACGCAGGTCAGGTGGGCCAGCGTTTCCACACCGTCCGCGTTCTGAAGCCGCCGGGCGATCTCCATGGTATACTTCCCGCCTTTGCCGCCGGCTCCGTATGTCACGGAAATGAAGGAAGGTTTCAGCGCGGCGATCGCCTCGGTCGCCTGCAGCACTTCCTCAAAAGCCGCGTCGGTCTTCGGCGGGAATACCTCAAAAGACATGCTCAGCCGCTCGTCCCGGATCGTATCAAGAATCCTCATGTTCTGTTTCCCCTCTGCAGATCGTTTATCCGTTGTTTCGCCTGTCAGTATACATGATCCAAAACCAACATTCAATTTATTCATTGTTTTTCCTGCATTCTTCATGATATGATGTTCTCAGGAAAAAACAGATACAGGGAGGAAAAACCATGGCATATTTCCGCATCGAGTATTATTCCCAGGCCCTGCACCGGGAAACCGCTTTTGAAGTCCTGATCCCCAACGATCCCCGAGAAGGCATGCCCCTGCCCGCGGAACCCATGCGGACCCTCTTCCTGCTCCACGGTTACACCGGCAAAGCCGGCAACTATATTCCCTTTGAGATGCCGGGGAAATACAACTTTGCCATCGTGATGCCCTCCGCGGAGAACTCCTTCTATCTGAACGGCCTGTCCACCGGCCACGCCTACCAGACGCTGGTCGGCGAAGAGATGGTCGATTATGTCCGCAGGACCTTCCGCCTCGCCATGACGCCGGAGGATACCTGCATTGCCGGCCTCTCCATGGGCGGATTCGGCGCCCTGCATACCGGCCTGGCCTATCCGAAGACCTTCGGGAAAATCGGCGCCATGTCCTCCGCCTTCATCCATCATGAGGTCGCCGGGATGAAACCGGGCAGCGGAAACGATGTTGCCAACTATGAGTATTACCGGGAATGCTTCGGGGAACCGGAACAGCTGCTGGAAAGCGACAACAACCCCGAAGTTCTGGTCAGGAAACTCAAGGCTGCCGGGGAAAAGATCCCGGATATCTATCTGGCCTGCGGTACGGAGGACTTCCTGATTGAGCCCAACCGGGCCATGCACCGTTTCCTGGAGGCCGAAGGCGTACCGCATGAATACCATGAAGCCCCCGGGATCCACGACATGAACTTCTGGTCCGAGCATATCCAGCACATCGTCCGCTGGATGTTCGGATAAACCGGGCATACTGCAAAACGCCGCCGGAAATCATCCGGCGGCATGTGTTTTCGCCCTGCTTACTGGCGGTACCAGCAATAGTATTTCACATCAGACAGGTTGACGGCCGTCAGCTGGTATCCGCCGTCATTCATGGTGAACCAGCTGTAATCCGTATTCTGCACATGCCCGTGTTCGGGCGTGTCCCCGGGGTTCACGCCGAGGATGGACACCGCGACGCCGCCGTCCGTGGTCGTGCACTTCCCGTACTTCTCCGGGTATTCGTCGATCAGCTTCTGGAACCGCTCGCCGTAAAAGGGGCTGAGCCCGCAGTGGATTACCAGGGGATAGTCCAGCAGGTCCGCAAGTCCCGGCTCCTCTTCCGCGGTATAGCCGAAATCCCGGAGCGTCCCGATATACATCATGACATGGAAGCCCCGGCTCGTTTCATGCCTGACAACCAGCAGGTCACCGACCAGCAGGGAATCCTTCAGCTGGTCCCACGGCGGCGGCCGGTGTCCTTCCCGGTGATCATAAACCAGGTTGTTCCGCATCTCCCACCAGGACATCAGGATCTTCGACAGCGCGGGATGCGGCTGCTTCCCGCAGGCTTTGTAAACATGGCGCGTAAAACCCACACAGTCCAATCCGTAGAAATACAGTTTCCCCGCCTTGAAATATCCGGATCCCTTTCCGCACTGCTTCACGAAATAGTCCGGATAAGCCAAATAGAACCATCCGTTTCCCTTCGCGCCGGTCAGCCCGCCGAAGAAGTAGGGAACGCCGTAGGGAAACAGCGGGGTGATCTCCCTGCCCGTCTGCTGCTCATACCGCCGGACGAACGGATTGCCTTCCTCCAGCAGCTCAAAGGCCGCCTCGATCAGGTCCGAAGGCTCCTTTTCCGCCCGTGCCGGACCCGGAAAAAGCATCAGCAGGATGGCCGCCGCAATAACGGCGGCCATCCCCTGTACTGTCTTTGTCTTCACGCCGAAAACCTCTCTGTGATCACCATGTGGACTTTGGATCAGTCAGTCCCGGCGGTCAGGCCGCGGGGCCAGAGAACGCCATCCGCCGGCTGATACTGTGCATCCAGCGGCGGAATATTCACCGGCAGTATGCCGCCGGCTTCCGCAGCGCCGAATGCAGCGCACAGGGCCGCCGGCAGATTCGCTGACCAGGTGCTTCCTTCCGCGGGAAGCTCCCGCATGGCGCTGCCCCAGTAGGCCAGGAGGATCGCGTCCGCGTCCGGGAAGCGCGCCGCGTCATAGGGCAGCTGGCATGTGACCAGGATTACGGTCTTCCCGGCCTCATGCACAGCGGGGATAATCTTGTCAAACGTACCGGAAGAGAATCCGTCTTCCGTTTCCGGATCCATACAGGCCCAGCTGTAGACCCGGTGCACCAGGATGATGTGGTCCGCTTCCTTCGCGGCCTCAATGCATTCGGCTTCATTATCCTTCGTGTTCTTCATCACGACAATCTCCGCACCTTCCGGCAGCGCCTGCCTCTCTTCCAGGAGTTTCCGGGTCAGGTCGCCCGCGCCGGCACGGCTGGCGCAGGAATCCGCGAACAGGATCAGCGTTTTCTCGCCTGCCTTCATCCGCAGCGGGAAAGCGCCGTTTTCATTTTTCACCAGCGTCACCGCCTTTTCGGCGATTCGCCATTCCGCTTCCCGGTGCGCTTCGGAACCGATTCCTTCCTTTGCCGCTGCAATCTGTTCTTCCGTGACAGAAAAATCCGTCTGTTCCAGCAGGCCGTATTTCGCTTTCAGTTTCAGGATCCGCATAACAGATTCGTTGATCCGCTCCTCTTCAATCTCCCCGCTCTCCGTCAGGGCAATCGCCGTGTCCACATAGGTTTCCGTCAGGCGGAACAGGTTCGTATCCTTCACCGCGGGCAGGATCAGCAGGTCCACGCCCGCTCCGATCGTCCCCTTCAGGATGTCCTCCACGCTGAAATTGTCCGTAATTGCCGCCATATCCAGCGCATCGGAGACAATCACGCCGTCAAAGCCCATGTCTCCCCGCAGGATATCCGTCAGGATCCTGCGGCTCATCGTCGCCGGGAGATACACCTGTGCCCCGGTGGAAATGGACGTATAGGTTTCCTGCTCGATCTGCGGATACTGGATGTGCGCCGTCATGACCATGTCCGCCCCGGCGTCGATCGCCGCCTGGAAAGGAATCAGCTCGAAAGCTTTCAGTTCTTCGTAGCTGCTGTTGATCAGCGGAAAACCGGTATGGCTGTCTGTATCGGTATTGCCGTGGCCCGGGAAATGCTTCAGCGCTGCAATGATCCCCTGCTCATGCAGGCCTTCCAGGTAAGCGCAGCCGAAGGCCGCGACGGCCTGCGGATCATCCGAAAACGAACGGATTCCGATGATGGGATTGGCCGGATTGTTGTTGACGTCCACCACAGGCGCGAAATCAGCCCGGATACCCAGCAACCCGAGTTCCTCTCCGTGGACCGACGCCATCATCCGGGCGTTTTCCGGGTCACCCGTGGCACCGAGTGCCATGTTGCTGACACCCAATGTCGCGTAGCTGATCCGGGATACGGATCCGCCTTCCTGGTCGGTCAGGAACAGCTGGGGGATTCCGCCGGATTCCCGGTTGACTGTCTGCAGATCCGATACCAGCCGGAGCGTCTGCTCCGCATCCTTATAGTTTTCTGCAAACAGCAGGATGCCGCCGAAATGATCCCGGCGGATCATCTCCCTGATTTCATCGTTCAGCTCCGTGATGTTCACAGCCGGCGGTTCTTCCTCCGGTTTTTCCCCTTCTTCCGTTTCAGGCACTTCCTTCCAGATCCGGAAGGAGGCAATCATCATCTGGGTAACCTTGTCCCGCAGCGTCATGCCGGACAGGATCGATGCCGGGTCATTGTTCCCGCCGTTCTCCGCCGCTGCGCAGACGGGGAACAGCATGATGAGCACAAGCAGTATACTGAGCAGTTTCATGTGTCTTTCCCTCCGTTTTTCCTGTTTGTTTTTAGCCGTCGAAGCTTCCGGTCATCGGTTTCCTGATCTGTTCCGCCCGGTTGATAATCTTCTCTTTCCATTCGTCATCCTGCGCGTCCAGCCGGTAGGTTTTGAAACCGTACTGGGGTCCGAGTGAACAGATCACTTCCTCGTCATCGACATGCAGGGTAATCCGGTACCGGTTCGGCAGCTTCTGGGGCAGGATGGTCTTGTTGTCGCGCTGGACTTCTTTCAGGTGCCGGCTTCCGTTCACAATTCCGTCAAACCGGACCCCGTAATGCCGGAAGAGATGCCGGATGTATTTTTCAGACCGGAACGAGGAGGTGTAGACCCAGACCTCATACCCCATCAGCTGAAGCGTCTGGATCACATCAGGCGTACCAAGGCGGAGCCGCTCCCGGTAAATCCGGTCCAGGGGAAAGGGCAGCGGCGGCTCGGTCTTGTGTGTCATGGGTGAGACAAACAGCACTTCGTCCAGGTCGAAGGAGACCCGCATTTTCTCCCGGGGCTGCCGCTGATCCTCCCTGATCACCCCGCTCATCGCTTCAATCATCTCCGCGGTCCAGGAAGCCTTTCCCGGCAGCGGGATCTCCAGGAAATCCTTCTTTCCGCTGTCGATGACCAGAAGCGAATCGTTGTCCGCGTGTATCGTCCGCCTGTACTTCACGGCCAGCATTTTTTCCAGTTCTTCCCGGGCCTTCGAATCCTTCGGACCTTTCCGGGCTGTGCCTGTCACGATTCCCGTCACGTGCGTATGATAGCACCTCAGCAGTTCACGGACATAATCCAGCGATTCATATCCGGAGGAATAGAGCCAGACATCATATCCCCCGGAAGCTAAATAGGCAAAGAGCGCGGGAATACCCTGCCGCAGGCGTTCGGTATAAATCCGGTTAAACGGGAAGATCAGCGGCTTTTCTGTTTTGCCGTCACGGTCAGCGGAAAACACGATTTCTTCCAGGTCCAGCGTGATGCGCTTATCGTGCCTGGCGCTCCCGAGCATCTTCCGGATATCCTTTTCCTGGGTCAGGTTCACGATCCGGACCGGCAGCTTTGTCACGCCGGCCAGGGTTGCCGCCAGCCACCGGTGATGGCCGTTCAGAATCATATATCCGTCCGGATGGATCTTCTGGACCTCCAGCGGCTCACCGGCCGAAGAATCCAGAAAGCGGACAGCGTCCGGGTCATCCCGGAGCGTCCGGAAATCCTTTTCATACCTGGAAATGAGCTCCGCGTTGGGGCCGATTTCCGGAAGGCAGAACTCATCATTCGGATTCGGGTGCAGTTTCCGCCGGTCCACCTTCCGGACCAGGGCCCGTTCCATCCGGCCCGCACGGACCGGATAGGATTCGCCTTTGACTTTCCTGACCTCTTCTTCAATAAATGAAATCTGCTGGTTCTTCTGCGCAGCCATGCAATATGATATCCTCTTTCCCCGGTCCGTTTCTTCCTGTTTTCAGCGATGCGGATAAACGCTCTTTTTCTGATAATATCATATGTCACCCGAAAAAGAAAGCCGGCAGCCCGGCAAAAGAAAAGTCCCGCGGATCATTCCGCAGGACGCTGTATATCTCATTCCGCAGCAGGCCGGTCAGGCCGCCTCGTTCAGGCGGATTACTTTCCCTTCCTTCGTATCCTCTGTATCAGGCATCAGGCGCTGGCGAAGGGTGCGCATAATCTGGAAATAGCAGGGGAAGAGGAACAGGTCTGCCAGCACCCAGGCGGCGGGGCTTGCGAAGCAGGCTCCGGTAAACCCGGCGGCGGGTACGGCAAACAGCGCGACGGCTGTCCGGGCGATCATCTCGAACAGGCCGGCCAGCATCGCCACCCGCGTAAAACCCATGCCCTGGATGCTCAGGCGCACGATGTTCACAAACAACAGGGGAACATAGAACGCGGCGTTGATTGTCAGGAACTGAACGCCCATGGACATGACCTCCGGAGCCGCGTCAGCGTCGATGAACAGCCCCAGCAGCGACCGCGCGAACAGCGCCACCACGCCGAAAGCCAGTGCGCAGTAAACGATCCCCATGCCGGAAGCGCACCGCAGGCCCTGGCGGATCCGGTCCAGTTTCCGGGCGCCCATGTTCTGGCCGGCATAGGTGGCCATAGTGGAAGCCAGGGCGTCAAACACGCAGGCAAAGAAAGCGCCGAGTTTCACCGCGCCGCTGGCAGCCGCCACGGCATTCACGCCCAGGCCGTTCATGGACCACTGCACCATCACGGAACCGATCGCCGTGATGGAGAACTGCAATCCCATCGGCAGGCCGATGCCGAGCATCTTCCTTGCCAGCGCGGGATCGAAACGCCGGTCTTCCTGCTTCAGGTGCAGAACGGGAAAACGGCGGATCATGACGATCACGCAGCCGATCCCGGCCAGCAGCTGGCTGACCGCCGTGGCGACTGCCGCGCCTGCCACGTCCATCCCGCAGGCGATAATCAGCAGCAGGTCCAGCGCGATGTTCACCAGCGAAGCCATTACCAGGAACACAACCGGCGTCTTGCTGTCGCCCAGGGAGCGGAGGATGCCGCTGGCCATGTTATACAGTACACAGCAGGGGATTGCCGCGAAGATGATGCTGATATAGCTTGCCGAAGCGTCAATAATCTCCTCCGGCGTGTTCATCAGCCGGAGCAGCGGCTTGCAGAAAACAAATGAAAGAACCGCGAAGAGCACGCTCAGCACGGCGCTGAGCACTGTCGCGTGGAACACGCAGCGGCGCATCTCCCGCTCATCCTTCGCGCCGAAAGCCTGGGCGATCGGGATTGAGAACCCGGAGCACAGGCCCAGGCACAGGCCGATGACCAGGAAGTTCACCGATCCGGTCGCGCCGACCGCAGCCAGGCGCTCTGCGCCCAGGAATCGGCCGACAACGGCGGTATCAACAAAACTGTAAAGCTGCTGGAACAATACGCCGAACAGCATCGGAAGCGCAAAGAAAACGATTCGTTTCATGGGGCGGCCTTCCGTCAGGTCGCGGGTCAGATTCCGGGACATACAGGATAACCTCTTTCCACGGCCCTTCAGGCCGTCCGCAAGGTTATACCACTTTTGCGGAAACTGTTCAACGGGCAGTTTTTATCTGTTTTCCGGACAGAAAAGCCATGGATTACCGTTCAAACAGCCGGAGGAGCTTCATTTTCTTTTCCCCCGCTTTGCCGGAATAGGGATGCTCACGGAGCGGCAGGTTCCACCGGGTCCTGCCGGTCAGCACGGTTGCCGGATGGGTGAATTCGCGGAAGCCCCATTTTCCGTGGTAGGCGCCCATGCCCGAATGGCCGGTTCCGTTAAAGGGAACGCCCCGGACCATCATATGGATGCATACCTCGTTGATGCACCCGCCGCCGTACTGCTGCGTAGCCATCACGCGGTTTGCCCATTTTTTGTCCGCTGTGAAAATGTACATGCTGAGCGGATGCTCCCGCCCGGCAATCAGGTGCATGACACTGTCGATCTCTTTGTCCGGAAACGGAACCACCGGCAGCAGCGGACAGAACAGTTCGTGCTGCACGATCTCCTCATCAAAGCGGACGGGATAAATCACCGTCGGGGCGAATCGCCGGGTTTCCCGGTCCCCCGTACCGCCGAAGATGACCCGGTCCCTGTATTCCTCCGTCAGCTTTTCGCATTTCTCAAAGACCTTCCCGGTAATCAGTTTCGGGTATTCCGGGTTTTTCTCCGGCTCTGCGCCGATCTGGCGGATGAACTCAGCTTTCAGTGCCTCGTTGAATTGATCGGCGATTTCTTCCGCCACAGCAATCTGGTTGATATTGATGCAGATCTGCCCGGCGTTGCACAGTTTAAAGAACGCGATCTTCCGGGCGGCATCCCGTATATCCGCGTCCTTCCGGATCACGCACCAGTTCCCGGTTTCTCCGCCCAGCTCCAGCGCGACCGATGTCAGGTGGCGGGACGCACGTTCCAGCACATGTTTCGCGACGGCCGGGGAACCGGTGTAAAAAATCTTGTCAAAGCGCTCCTCCAGGCACATATCCGCTACGTCGTGGCCCCCGTCGATCAGGGTCACATAGTTCTCCGGGAATGTTTCGGAAATCAGCTGCTTCAGTACCCTCGTGCAGGCGGCGGATTTGGAGCTGGTTTTGATCACAGCCGTGTTCCCGCCTGCGAGACTTGCCGCCAGCACGCCCAGAGTCAGCAGGATCGGGAAATTGAAGGGGCTGATGATCAGCGAAACGCCGTAAGGCATTTTGTATACCCTTGTGACCGTGCTGGGAAAACACATGAGCCCGCTGAAGTGGATCTCCGGCCTCGCCCATTTTTTCAGGCCCCGGATGATTTCGTTGGTCTCAACGATGATCGGTCCGATGTCACACAGGAACGCTTCTGCCTCACTCCTGCCCAGGTCCTCCCGCAGGGCGCCGCTCAGCAGTTCCTGCCGGTCGAGAACAGCCTGCTTCAGTTTCTTCAGCTGCGCGATGCGCCACTCCACAGGCAGCGTTTCTCCGCTGCGGAAAAACTCCCGCTGCGCCGCAACGACGGCGCTGATCACTTCCTGCGTATAGTTCATGCTTCTTCCCCTTTCCGGATCCGG
>Ga0310690_10009261_pt1 | contig 12364 bp, 11 predicted proteins | sample AusTroGonzalo_MG_2_FD_207661 | JGI IMG/M metagenome (GOLD analysis project Ga0310690, IMG submission 207661) | Bovine rumen microbial communities from tropical cattle in Woodstock, Queensland, Australia - Gonzalo_04 (v2) (version 2) | ecosystem: Host-associated > Mammals > Digestive system >...
CCCCGGCAACAAGATCACACCCATCGTCGTCTCCATAGTCGCCGCGGGCGGACTGATGATCCCCAAGACATCTTCCCGCGCCATAAGCAGCGCTTGCGGGACATCCGACTTCGTGGAGACGTTCTGCGACGTCGAGCTCGACGCCAGCAAGCTCATGGGCATCTCCGAGGAGGTCGGAGGCGTGTTCGCCTGGGGAGGTTCGATGAACCTCGCCCCGGTCGACGATCTGGTGATCAAGATAGAGCACCCTCTGGGCATCAACCCCAGGGCGCAGATGCTGGCATCCATCATGAGCAAGAAGGTCGCCATGGGATCCACCCATATCCTGGTCGACATCCCCACAGGGGCCGAGACCAAGGTCCAGACCCTGGAGGCCGCGAAGGCCTACGCCAGGGACCTGATGGACCTGGGCGAGAGGATCGGCATGCATGTGGAGTGCGCCATCACCTATGCGGACCAGCCTGTCGGAATGGCCGTCGGACCCATCCTGGAGGCCAGGGAATGCATCAGCATCCTGGAAGGCGAGAAGCATCCTGCCAGCGTCATAGAGAAGGCCTGCGAGTGCGCAGGGATAATATTCGAGATGGCAGGCTTCCCGAACGGGGCCGAAAGGGCCAAGCAGATCCTCGACTCCGGAGAGGCACTGAAGAAGTTCCTGGAGATTGTAGTAGCCCAAGGCGGAAGGGCGGACCTGAAGTCCTCCGACCTGCAGCCCGGAAAGTACTCCTATGACATCAAGGCGCTCAACGCCGGATATATCCACGCGATCCACAACAAGCAGGTAGTGAACATCGCCAAGGCGGCCGGATCCCCTTCCGACAAAGGAGCTGGAATGCTCATCTACAAGAAGAAGGGCCAGAGGGTGGAGAGGGGAGATACCCTCATGACCATCTACGCCGAGAGCGAGGCGAAGCTGAAGCGCGCTGCCGAGATGGCCACCAGCAACAACCCCTTCGACATCGAGGGAATGCTGATCAAGAAGGTCACGGACATCAAACCGAGATGAAGCGCAGACTCCTGTTCACCGTGGACGTCGACCGTGACGTGAATATCGAGATAGACGGCAGCACTGCTGCCGGTTCCATGGACAGAGGGCAGGGAACAGAGCCGAGATTCGATTCCACAGAGACCGGCCTGCATCTGATCTTGGAGATGCTGGACGAGATCGGGATCAAAGGAACATTCTTCATGGAAGGCCATACAGCCGAGACTATCGACTGCGGATCTGTGAAAGGCCACTGTTTGGGCCTCCACGGGTATGACCATGAGGACCTGACCAAAGTATCCGATCCGTTAGGTGTGTTGACTAAAGGGTTCGAGTCCGTGAAGGATAATGTCACTACACCTGTTTGCTTCCGTGCGCCCTACATGAGGGCGAACGATGAGGTCCTTCAATGTGCCAGACATTTGGGGATCGGCCATGATTCCTCATTCTACGCTGCACCGGAGGTGCAGCCTTATGACGCCGGAGGCATCACCGAGCATCCTGTGACCAAGGGCCGCGATGCTGACGGTAAGGTGATCGCTGCATACCTCTGGCCGATGCATGAGGGGAAAAGGAAACCGGGAGACTACATCGATCTGGCCAGGACCGTGAACGGCGACCTTGTGATCGCTACCCACTCCTGGCATATCGTCGAATCGATCGATGACGGCATCATGGACAGCGACAGAATGAAGACGAATCTTCAGAACACCCGTGACGTCATCACTGGAATCCTGGATCTGGGATTCGAGCCGGCAGTCCTTCGGTGAACTCACTCGAGCACCACGGCCCTGACTATCCTGCGTGCCTCGTCCATACCGAAGGCCAGATACGTAGCGGCGATCAGGGCCTCGAAACAATCCGCCCTCATGTTCGCCTCTATTAGCTTCTTTCCGTCCCTCATATGGCCGTTGCCGACCCTCATGATGTCGTCTATGCGGATCCCCTTGTCAGATATGCGCTGCGACAGCATGTTGTTGGCGACCTTGTCCTGCTTGTAATCGGTCATCGGGCCTTCGCTGATGTCAGTATCGTTGAATATGTGCTCGCACACAAGGAACTCCAGCACGGCATCGCCCAGGAACTCCAGGCGCTCGTAGGAATCGGCCTTCACCGGAGGATCCATATTGGCGGCCTCGTTGGAAAAGCTGTCGTGAGTGAGAGCGGAACAGAACAGTGCCAGATCCTCATCTGGTATGTTCCTGAAATGAAAAGGTTCCCTCGCAAGGAACTCGCGCACTCTCATCTCGAAGGGGGATTCCATGACCCATAATCATGAAGCGCGTATAAAAGGGCCCCATGGAAGTAGAACTCCCTCGTGAGGAGCGAAGCGACGAACCAAACAGGAGCGGCTTGTCCGCTCCGCCTTCCCATCATCAGGCCGCAGGCCTGGTGCAGACGCGGTCTGCACTTAACTGAAATCATAGAATATTAGTAAAAGAGAGTACTTCGGATGATTATGCCCGGCAAGAAGCGCGTGAGAATGAGAGGTGTAAAGCACACATCCAAAAAGCTCGAGGAGGACCTTCTGGACCGCTCCAGGGCTCTCGCCGACAACCCCGGCCTCCTGAGGCCGCAGTGCGCGGGCAACTGCAGGAAATGCCATTTCGACAAGACCTTCAAGAGCATCGACTCCCTCCAGAAGATCCGCAACAACCCGGACGCCCTGGTGAAGGAAGCGGGCAAGATGTTCAACGACGACATCACCAAGGCATACGCAGGCACCATATCCTTGGCCGCCGCCGGATCCGTGCCCCTCCTGGCAAGCGCCAGACTGGGTGACGAGACCGTATCATACGCCGTCAGGGGAAGCGTCGGTGCGGACAAGCTCATCGGATGCCAGTACTACAACGATCCGAAGATCAGGCTCCTGCTGTACAACCAGTTCATCAAGAAGAACGACCTCTACCTGTACTCGTTCGAGGACACCATGGTCTGCTCAGACAAGTTCAACATGCCGGAGGACTACCTCTACGACACATTCTGGGAGACCCCCTACGAGTTCCCCGACGACGGGCTCTGCTGCGGCCACGAGACATCGGCCATGCTGGAGATCGAGGTCAAATCGCTTGGCGAGACCATCAGGATCTGCGAGAACTGCGCCAAGAACATCTCTACGATCCAGTTCCTGCTGTCGAGGATGGCCGGCAACGATCCCCTGAAGGACCTGTCCGTCCGCGTGAGGCACAAGTTCCACGCAGAGGGCGAGAAGGACTACGAGGAGATCACCGACGACAAGCTGAAGGACTACATGATCGGCAAGGTGACCGACTCGTCCCTCATAGGCGAGACCAAGAGGTCGAAGCTGGGAGTCCTCAGGGAGAACGCCACGGCCACGTACATCGTGGGAACGAAGAACTACGGCTCGTCCCTGGACGATTTCCTCGGAGACATCGCAGGCGACGAGAAGGTTATCGAGGCGCTCAGGAAGTTCCTCTCGGAGAACCCCAGGACCATCATCATCAAGAATCCCAAGGTCACCGATGTGCTCGGAGCGGTCTGGGAAGAGGACTGGAAGGGCATCGTAGCCGCATATACGGATGAGGCTACGGCCGAGAAGATGGCCGACCAGTCTAAGAGCCAGCCTCTGGCATCCCTCGAATCAGCCCACAACATCTACATCTCCGCATCCGTCGTGGATGCGCTCCCTGTATTCAACAAGCCCGGGCCGATGACCACCATAGCCGACAGTCTGGCCAAGGCGGCCAAGGTAGGCGGTGAGGCGATGGTCGTGAAGACGATACAGAACACCGGGCTGAAGAACAACAAGGCACGCAGCCTCGCCGCAGCGTTCGTGATGGCCACTGGTGCATCCGAGATGCCCATCAAGCTCAGCAAGGAAGAGAAGGACTTCGCCGATTATCTTCTGCCGTTCGCGAAGAATGTCGTAGCGGCCAACGGTGACAAGTACCGCGATTCCATGAACACCCTGCTCACTGCATCGGGTTCTGGGGAGAAGGTCTGATCCTCACATCCGCGACGTAATGGGACACCGACGGTGCGAACGATTTCACCTCGTGGATCCTCAGGATCTCGTATGTGCCAGATCCGCAATTCTCATCGAAAATAGATCTGATCCTGTCCTCGTACTCGTTCACGTAGAACGTGTCGTGATAGTGGATGATCCCGTTCGGGCGGATCATGGACAGCGCCTTGGGCAGGAACTCCGATGTCGTCTGGACGTATCCCATCAGGATACGGTCGGCGAAATGCACACCCGGAAGGTCCCTGTTATCGGAAAGGATCGGAATGACCTTGTCCTCGAGCTCGTTATCGATGATGTTCCTGCAGAGGAACTGATAGGATTCGGGATTCTTCTCGCAGGCGAACACGCGCCTAGCCCCCGAATACTTGGCCAGGGGAAGGGTGAAGTATCCTATCCCGGCGAACATGTCCACCACGGTCTCCCCGGAGCAGTCTAGCTTCCTCATGCGCATCCTCTCGTCCGTATTGCCGGATGCGAACATGACCTTGGTGACATCGAAACCGTATCTTATCCCGTTCTCCAGACGCACGGATGAGGTATCCGTCCCGTAGATGACCTCCATGCTGGGGCGTCTGAACTCTCCCGACACACCCCTCATATCCGCGCAGACGGTCTTAGCGCCCAGCACCTCGGCATAGGTGCGGCCGATGAGGTCCTTGTACGGTTCGCAGCGGGGATCCATCTTGACTATGACGATATCCCCGACATACTCCCATTTCTCAGGGATTATGCCGTCCAGCTCCCCGTAGGACTCCAGGATGTCATGGATCTTCTCCTGGGGGCTCCTCCTGTCCAGAGTGTGCGCATCGCCCTCTATCGTGTCCAGGCCCATGGCCCTGACATTGTCGATATGCTCCGGAAGTATGGGCACGTAACGGTAGTCAGCATCCTTCCCGATCTTCGCGTGGAGATCCACATAATCCTTTGACATCAGATCGCGGATGACAGGCCCGGCCTCCTCGGTCGGAAGCCTGGCGAACACCACCCTCTTCATCTGATGGACCTCATGATGATCGGAAGGGCTGAGATGAAGACCCTGGGCTTGGAGATCATCTTCTTGATGGTGCCTGCAGGGTGATCGATATCCATATCGGAAATCAACTGTGCCAGATCGTTCTTCACGACGATGTCGTGGATCTTGTTGAAATCGGAATCGCTGATGTTCTTGTACCTCTTCCTCAGCTTGTACGCCTTGTTGAGGTCGCGTATGAAATCGTCCTTGCAGAGCCTCTCGTACTCGGCCAGGTCCCTCGAGGAGAGCGCTCCGGAATCCAATCCTGCGGATATCACCGACACCAGATGCGGGTTGGCCTTGAACAGGGGGTACAGTCCGCCTCCGGAAAGGGGCTTGACGAATCCGGCGGCGTCACCGGTGAGGATAACCCTGTCGCCGCAGAGGAACTGCCTCCCGCCAAGGGGGATCTTACCCGAATAGACCTTCACGATCCTGTCCTGATATCCCATGCGTATCAGCATGCTGGACAGGTACTCGGATGGCACGCCGGCCGACCATGATGCGCACAGCCCTATGCGGGTCATGCTGCCGCAGGGTATCTCCCATGCGAAGAATCCGGGCGCGACGCTGTTGCCCAGATAGATCCTGAATGTGTCCTGGTCCTCCATGGTGTGCCTGACATCCGCCTGTATCCCGCGTATGTACTCCTTGGGCCTGTTCTCGCCCAGCGACATCGCGATCTTGGACATAGCGCCGTCGGCACCGACCAGGATCTTGGCCTTGTGGGCGCCGGACTGGGACTGCACGACGACGGAATCCCCGACGGTGTGCGACTGATATGCGTTCGAAAAGGAATATTCCACGCCCTCCATCTTGGCGGCGTCGACCATCTTCTGCTCCATGTCGACCCTGTCGACTATGTTAGCGAGAGCCTTCTCCGAATCGACCCTGACGGTCTGGCCGCTGGGGAATACGAATTCAACGGAATGGAATGTGTTTATGATGTCCGGTTTGACGCCGGACATCCTGATGGTCTCGTCCGTGATCAGACCTGTGCAGTGCTGCGGGATACCTGGTGTATCATGATCCTCCAGTACCAGAACGTCGTACTGGGCCTGCGCCAGAGTCTTGGCGGCCAGGCTCCCTGCGGGGCCGGCCCCCACCACGATCACGTCGTGCATAGGACCTCAGTTCTTCTTCGACTTCTCGTAATCGGCGATGAACTTCTCGATACCTTCGTCGGTCTTCGGGTGCGCGACCATCTTCTTCAGGGTGTCGTAGGGGATGGTTGCGATGTCGCATCCGTTGAGGGCGGCCTCCAGCACATGGGTGGGTCCGCGGATGGATGCTGCGATGACCTCTGTAGGGTAGCCGTAGTTCTCCAGGATGGTCATGATCTGGGCCACCAGGTCCCCTCCGAACTGTCCGATGTCATCCAGACGTCCGACGAACGGGGATACGAATGCGGCTCCCGCCTTGGCGGCCAGCAGGGCCTGCAGAGGCGAGAATATGAGTGTGACGTTGACCTTGATTCCCTCGGCGGACAGTATCTTCGTCGCCTTCAGGGTCTCCACGCACATAGGGAGCTTGACGTTGATGTTGGGATGGATCTTGGCGAGCTCGCGGCCCTCCTTGACCATCTCGTCGCAGGTCATGGACATGGCCTCGGCGGAGATGGGTCCGTCTACGATCTCTGCGATCTCCTTGACCCTCGTCCTTACGTCGACGCCTTCCTTGGCGATGAGGCTGGGATTGGTCGTGACCCCATCCAGGATCCCCCAGCTGTTGATCTCCTTGATCATGTCCAGATTCGCTGTGTCTATGAAAATCTTCATCTGTCTCACTTCCTTGAAATCGATTTCCTCGCGGCCTCGGCGATATCGTCCGCCGTCAGGCCGTACTTCTTCATGAGGTCGTCCGGCTTTCCGGATTCCCCGAATGTATCCTTAGTCCCTACCCTCTCCAGGGGTACGCAGACGGTCTCCGACAGCGCCTCTGCGACCGCGGATCCCAATCCTCCGATTATGCTGTGCTCCTCCGCCGTGACGCAGCATCCGGTCTTTCCGACGGATGCCGCCAGGGTCTCGGTGTCCAGGGGCTTGATCGTGGACATGTTGATGACCTCGGCGCTGACGCCCTCGGCCTCCAGCATCTCCGCCGCCTCCAGGCATGAGGATACCATCTGTCCGCATCCCACTATGGTGACGTCGGTCCCTTCGCGGAGCACCGTCGCCTTGCCTATCTCGAACTCGACGTCCTCGGGAAGGATCGTCGGGAAGTCCGCACGGCCCATCCTCATGTATGCGGGGCCGTCGTAGGCCGCCAGGACCTTCGTGGCCGCATAGGCCTCGTAGGCGTCCGCGGGCGCGACCACGATCATGTTGGGCAGTGAACGCATTATCGCGATGTCCTCCAGGGCCTGATGGGATGCGCCGTCCTCTCCGACGGTGATCCCGCAGTGGGTGGCCACAATCTTCACGTTCAGCTTGGGATAGGCCACTCCGAGCCTGATCTGCTCCCAGCATCTGCCTGTGGCGAATACTCCGAATGTCGACGCGAAGACCGTCTTGCCGGAGGCCGCCAAACCTGCGGCGATGCCGATCATGTTCTGCTCCGCTATCCCGACCTCGACGAACCTCTCGGGACAAACCTTCTGGAATTCCGAGGTCTTGGTGGATCCCGCGAGGTCCGCGTCCATGACGACGACCTTCGGGTCCTCCGTGGCGAGCTCTGCCAGGGCCTTGCCGTAGTAATTGCGCTGTGCCAGCTTCTCTCCGGTCATTCTATGACCTCCCTGAGCTCCTGGACGGCCCTCTCGAACTCGTCGGGCTTGCATGCCCTTCCGTGGAATCCGGCGTTGTTCTCCATGAACGACACGCCCTTTCCCTTCACGGTCTTCATTATGATGACGGTGGGGCGCGCCTTGGCGGCGGCCGCCTTGTCCAGAGCCTCGAGGATCTGGCGCATGTTGTGCCCGTCGATGATTATCACGTTCCATCCGAAGGACTTCCACTTCTCCGGGAGCGGTTCCAGTCCGACGGCTCCCTCGGTGTCCCCGGTGATCTGCAGCCTGTTGCGGTCGACGATGGCGATCAGGTTCGTCAGGTTGTTCTGGCGTGCGAACATCGCCGCCTCCCAGTTCTGGCCTTCCTGGAGCTCTCCGTCGCCCAGCATGCATATCGTCTTGTAGTCCTTGCCGTCCATCTTCCCTGCGAGGGCTATCCCGCAGGCCATGCTGAGCCCCTGGCCCAGCGATCCGGTGGACATCTCCACTCCGGGCACCTTTCCGCGCACCGGGTGTCCCTGCAATTTGGATCCGACCTGCCTGAGAGTCTTCAGATCCTCTACGGGGAAGTAGCCTGCCTCCGCAAGTGCGGCGTACAGGATGGGGGCCACATGGCCCTTGGACAGTACGAACCTGTCCCTCTCGTCCCAGGAGGGGTCCTTGGGGTCGTGCTTCATGAAACTGAAGTACAGCGCGGACATCATGTCCGCTGCCGAAAGCGATCCGCCGGGGTGGCCTGAGTTGGCCGCGTAGGTCATCTCCACTACGTGGAGCCTGAGAATGTTCGCTATGTTCTCCAATTCCGCGATCGTGTGCTCGGACATCGTCTCACTCGCTTTCGATCCTCGGTGCCAGGAGATACTCCACACTGACCGTCTCGTCAGCGATGGAGAAGACCAGCTTCACAGGATAGTCGTTGTCGAGCTCGATGTCGACCTGTGTTCCCGAGGGGATCGCCTTGATGATGTTGGCGAGGTAGTCGGGAGGGAACATGCTGCAGACGTCGGAACCGGTGCTGATCTTGGCGTTGCTGGAGTCGAGCCTGAGGCTGACTGAATCGGTGTCGCCCTCGCAGGACAGCTCGAAGAACTCGGGTCCCGCCTTCAGCGTGATGTGGTCCGATATGGATTCTACTGCGCGGATACCCTTCTGGAGCTCCTCGATGGGCACGGTGATCGTCGCCAGGAGGTTCAGCTGGGGGACCTTGGGGTCGTTCATTCCGCTGGTGTCGATGAGGCTCATGCGCCTCGTGATGTTGCCGACCTTGAAGATCAGCTTTCCGGTGGCCTCGTCCTGCTCCATCTTGATGATCTCGCCCGATCCGGCGAGCTTCAGCACGCCCTTGACCTTCTCGAGGTCCAGACCCAGCTCCGTGTCCTCGGCTGAATAGGACTCGAATGCCTTGCTGCTGATGTTCATCTCGATCATTGCCACGTGGGCCGCGTCTACCGCCTTCAGGGTCATTCCCTCGGGCGTGATGGTGAATTTGACCTCGTCGATGAGTGTGGATATGATGTTCACAAGGCCCTTCAGCGTATCGGATTTCAATTCTGCCGCGAACATTTCGTCACCTCAATACTCTCTCCACGAGTGGTTGCACTTGCAGCAGCGGTAGATCCTGGTCTCCGGTTCATCTGCGGAACGGGTCTGCCTGATGACGAAGAATGCCTCCGTATGTCCGCACTGCGGGCACAGGATACGGGTCTTCGGAAGGGTCGCCAGGTTATCGGTTATGACGGTGGTCTCCTTCTCTTTGGAGTCGGTCTTGATGACCTCCGCCTTACCGCCTATCTCCTTCGTCGCACCGCAGGAATTGCATACATACTTCCCGTCTTTGGGGAACATCATCGAGCCACAAGAGCAGAACATTTAATCAGCCTCTGCAAGTGCATCGACTGACCCTATAATAATCTTGGCGGATGCGCGTATAGTCGCGTATAAAAAGACGGGGCGAGGGAATGTCCCCCGCCCCTGAAAAGTTTCACTTCTTCGAGGATTTCTTCTTCTTGGCGGCCTTCATGGCGCGCTTGTTGGCCTTGACCGCCTCAGCGATCTGAGCTCCCTCGTCGAGACCGTCGGTGACCTTGTTGATGTCGAACCTGAGCACGACCCAACCGTCCTCCTTCAGCTTGGCCTCGGCCTCCTTGTCCTCGTTGCCGGGCTCCTCCACGTAGACCGCGACCTTGCCCTTGACGAAAGCGACGGGCACATGCAGGTCTCCGTAGTCCCTTCTGCATCTGAGGCCTCTGTTCCAAGCGGCCCTTCTGACCAATGCCTCGGGCGAGTAGTCGGTGTAGATGTCCTCGAGGACCTCGTCGTCTTCGTCCTCCTCATCGTCATCATCGGCTGCTGCGGCGACCGCGGCTCCAGCTGCGGCTGCTCCGGCGGCATCCTTGGATGATACGAGCTTGGACATGAAGTCGTTGTTGGGCTTCTCCTCTGCGGGCGCCTCCTCGACGGGTTCCTCGACGGGTTCCTCTGCAGGGGCTTCGTCGGCAGGCTCCTCTGCGGGCGCCTCCTCGACCGGCTCTGCGGCGGGCTCTTCCTTCTTCTCCTCGGCGGGGACCGCTATGGCAACGGATTCGGACTTCTGCTCCGCGGGTTTCTCCTCGGGCTTCTTCTCCTCCTTCGCCTTCTCCTTGGCGGCCTTCTCCCTGGTCTCCTCTCTCTTCTGCTCTTTCTTCGCCTCGGCCTCTTTCTTCTCCTGCTCCTTCTGAGCCCTCTTGGCGGACTTCCTGTTGGGGTCGATCTCACCCTTCTTGGGTGCGGCCTCCATCTGTCCGAGGAAGACGGCCGATGCAAGCCAGAATCCGATGATGAGGATTATGGCCGCAGGCACAATGGTAACGCTAAGACCCAACGCGAGGATCGCGACGAGAACGATGGTCATGACCAAGAACAGGAAGTCGATGTACATGACTCCCAGCAGACCCTTCGTCCAGTCTGAGCCGATCGCGGCGATCATTCCGATAATGGCGACCGCCCCGAGGATCTCCACCATGAGCTGAGCACCCATGGATCCGTTGCCGATGAGCACGTAGCACAGAATAGCAACAACACCCAGGATGATGATCATGATGTCAACAATCTTGCTAATAAAGTTGCCACCCTTCAGGATCAGGAAGATTCCTGATACGATGGCCAGAACTCCTGCTGCAATCAGGACATACCTAGCCGTCACCGAAAGGATGTCACCGCCGATCGTATCGTCACTAACAAGGACCATAACGAACGCTGCGATGATGAATAGGGCGGCTGAAAGCAGCCCTACATAATCTCCGATCTTATTACCGAGCATTCCCATGAGGGGCTGATACGCTTTTAAAGAATTTAACGGTTTTTCAGATGTGGGTCATTTGATATCAATCCATCCAACTCAATGAGCCAGCGTATCAAAAACTATGTGCCAGACATTTGAAATATACTTCAGAACTACCGCTGGAGACCATATAAGGGTTTATATATAACCCAAAAATACCGTTTCTTTATCCTTATAATATGGGCCGGGACGAGGCCTGTATCATCATCTCACAGTCAAGGAAGACGACCTGTCTTCTTTCACAAAGTCCTAACCCGAGAACGGGAGGCAATATACGAAAAGGAGCCTGAAATATGAACATGAAATGCAAATTCCTGGGCGGCGCCGACATGGTGGGCCGCATGGGGATGACCATGGAGGGGGACGGCATGACCGCTCTGATCGAATACGGTCTAAGCCCTACCAAACCTCCTGAGTATCCCCTGCCGGCACCCCGTATCGACTATGCGTTCCTGACCCACTCGCATCTCGACCACTGCGGAATGATACCGCAGATCTGCGGGAAGAACGAGTGCGATCTGTTCACGACGCCGCTGTCCGCGGAGATATCGGAACTCATGATGTACGATACTCTCAAGATCGCCAAGGCGGAGGATTACCCGATGCCCTACACGACCGGCGACATAGAGAGGACCATGAAGGCCGTAGTGCCCATGACGTACGGAGACCAGATCACCATAAACCACTTGGACGTGACCATGCTGGACGCAGGCCACATCCCCGGAGCGGCGATGTTCCAGTTCGACAAGGACGTCACCACCATCTACTCCGGCGACATACACACCGAGGCCCAGAGGCTGGTCGGAGGCGCAAGGCCCCACGACTGTACCAACCTCTTCATCGAGGGGACCTACGGAGGCCGCAACCACCCTGACAGGAAACAGACCGAGGAAGCGTTCCTCGCAAAGATCGACGAGGTCATAGACCGCGGCGGAAAGGTCTTGATCCCCTGCTTCGCAGTGGGAAGGACCCAGGAGATCATGCTCCTGCTGAGGAACCTCGGCTACGAGATGTGGGTGGACGGAATGGGAAGGTCCGTGACCCGCCTGTTCCTCAACTATCCCGAGTATCTCAGGGACGTCAAGCACCTGAAGGCGGCCAAGAGGAAGTTCAACGAGGTAAGGAACGCCAACTCCAGGACGTCGGCCATCAAGGGCGAGGTCATCGTCACCACCGGCGGAATGTTGGACGGAGGTCCCGTGCTCGGCTACCTCAAGGCGATTAAAGACGACCCCAAGAGCGCCATCCTCCTGGTAGGATACCAGGCGGAGGACACCAATGGAAGGATGCTCCTCGAAGAGGGCTGCGTCAAGATCGACGGAGAGGTCTGCAAG
>Ga0310690_10009263_pt1 | contig 12363 bp, 14 predicted proteins | sample AusTroGonzalo_MG_2_FD_207661 | JGI IMG/M metagenome (GOLD analysis project Ga0310690, IMG submission 207661) | Bovine rumen microbial communities from tropical cattle in Woodstock, Queensland, Australia - Gonzalo_04 (v2) (version 2) | ecosystem: Host-associated > Mammals > Digestive system >...
TGCAACCCACACAAAACATAAACACACAATCAACGCCAAACCGATATAAATTTGATTTCTTGTCGGCTTTGTGATTTCCGTATGTTTCTTTATCGCCACCGAATCCTGCTTTTCCTTTTCCGGCAAGGCTTGCTGTTTATAAAACTGAGCAATACGATCGGCGTTTAACCCCAAATATGAAGCATATGACCTGACAAAACCTACACCGTACGGAATAGGTGCCAACGTTTCATAATCATCTTCTTCCAACGCTTTAATATAAATTCTTCGAATACATAACGCATCAGAAACAACTTCAATAGATTTTTTTTGTTTCATACGTGTGTACTTCAAAAACATACCGACAGTTGTGGCTTCTTCTGTCATGTTTGTGTTTTTATTTTCTTCTTCCAATGTTCAACCCCTTTAAAAAACTTTGTTCGTATTAAATCATACTTTTTATGAAATTGCAATACCGTGATCATAAGCATATGCTAATAATTGAGGACGCAATGTTTTTTGGCTTGAATTAAGAAGGTTTTGAACATAATCAGAAACTTCTGCAACGTTGAGTGTGCGAATCATTTTCCTGATATATGCAAAAGAAGAACCTGTGCTTGAAAAGCTTCTAAAACCAAGCCCGATTAATGTCATCGTTTCTATCGGAATGCTGGCCATTTCGCCGCAAACACTGCATGGCACATTGTATTCGTTCGCTTTAGATATTATGTTTTTCATCACCTTGAGAAAAGGGACCGAAAGGACATCATATCTGTTAAGAAGGCGCGGATTTGTTCTATCACAAGCAAAAACAAACTGTGCCAAATCGTTCGTGCCGACAGAAATGAAATCAGCCTCTTTTAAAATTTCATCTAATTCGAATATCACGGAAGGCACTTCAATCATTAAACCAATGTTTAACTTTGAGGGCAACTCCTCTTTGTTTTGTTTTTGTTTTTCATATTCTAAGAGAAGTGTTTCTTTGGCCTGTAAAAATTCATGGCAAGAAGAAATCATCGGAAACATGACATCAAGCTCACGACCGGCAGCAGCCTTTAAAAATGCTTTCATTTGATGTTTTAAGAGAGCTCGTCTATCAAGTGTGATGCGGATAGATCGCCAGCCGATGGCCGGATTTTCTTCTTTTAAATCACCCCAGTAAGGTAACAATTTGTCTGACCCAATGTCTAAGCTTCTGAAAATAACTTTTTTACCTTTCGCCTGGCTTAGAAGTTTTTCATAAATTTTTACTTGGGATGCAACCGTCGGAAGAGACTCTGCCATCATAAACGGAATTTCCGTCCTGTATAGTCCAACGCCATCACAATTTGAAAGCGGAATATATTCTAAATCAAAATCAAGACCGACATTGATATTCATATTTATTTTAACGCCATCACGTGTAACGGCAGGCTTCTGGCCGCATTCTTTCAGTTCTTGTCGCCAATTGGCCATCTTTTCTTGTTCTTCCTGAAAGCGTTTTTTCATATCATCTGTCGGGTTGATATAAACAAAGCCCTCCACACCATCAACCGCTAATACTTCACCATCTTTGACGTTATGGTAAATACCTCTTATTTTTGCAACAACCGGAATATTCAATGCTTTTGCAACAATAGCCACATGCATTGTTGATGTGCCATCTTCTATGATAAGAGCCCTGATTTTGCGATAATCATAATCCATTAAATCTGCAGGTCCCATGCTTTGTGCAACTAAAACGATGTCTTTGCTTTCTTTCTTTTCTTTTTTATTCTCGCCGTTTAAAAACGTACGCAAGCGATCTGAAATATCCCGCAAATCATTTAAGCGTTCTTTTAGGTAAATATCTGATGACGAAGAAAGCCTTTCCCGCATATCTTCATAAGTTTTTTCTATGGCCGCTTGTGCGTTTAAGCCCGTTTCGATATATGCTTTAATTTTTTCGTACCAACCTTTATCTTGTGCAAGTAACTTATATGCTTCCAAAATTTCGGTATGCTCTCCTGCTCCGAAAGACATTATTGCCAAATTTTTATCTAAGCTTTTGAGCATCTTTTCTCGTGCTTCATGTAAAGATTTGAGCTCTTGATTTATATCCTTGGCAAACATTTGTTCAATTGCTCTACGTCGTCTATGGACAACAGCAGAGCCGACACCATACCCCTTATTTAAGACAGCACCTTTAAGACGATCTTTAAGTGTAAAACCACGAGATTTAGCCAGTTTACGTTTATAATCGGAAATTTCTTCAGAAGAAAACGCCGTTGCTAAAAACATGGCGATGGTTTTTAAGGCGCTGATTTCCGCTTCTTCAAAATTGTGTCTCTTTAAATAGCCGACTAAAACGACTCCTGTTACTTTATCCCATTGTAAAAGCGGTGCTCCGATGATTGATTTAATAGTTGCGTTTTCATCTGTTTTTGACAAGACATTTGATTTTAAAGCAATCTCTCCCACTAACCCTTCACCATAGTGAATATTTGTTGTTTCGGAAGAAAGATCGATACCATAACCTGAAAAAAGTTCGAGATAATTATCATCAACAGAAATATAAGAAACAGCTATATCTGCACGCAAAAACGAAGCAAGCTCTTTCATTGTCTGTGAAAGCCTAACATCCATTGAAGCGCCTGATTGCAGATAACGTTGTATATTTTGCATCAACGGAACGATATTATTGAGATTGTTCTTTGCCATAAAACCTCTTTAACAAAAGAAAAAATCACCTTGTTTTTTATGTTATATAATGTATATTGGCATTCATCAAGAACTTTTAAAACTTATGAGGTGAAAAATGGCAAATTTATACAGAAAAGGAGATCATGATACACGTCCTTGGGGCAAATGGGAAGTTTTGGACGGAGATGATAATTTTTGCGTAAAACGTATTACCGTTAATCCTAAAAGCATGCTTTCTTTACAACTCCACCATTTCAGAAGTGAGCACTGGATTATTGTTAAAGGCGAAGCTTTTGTCACTTTAAATGAAAAAATTATTCCTGTTAAAGCAGATGAGGCTGTTTATATTGCCAAAGAAACAAAACACCGCATCGAAAATCGCTCTGAAGAGCCGATGGAATTCATCGAAATCCAAACAGGAGACAGTTTGGATGAAAATGATATTGTTCGGTTTGAAGATATCTACGGCAGAGTTTAATTTGCTACGATTTGAACACCGGCGCTGGTGCCTAATCTATCGGCACCGGCGTTTATCATTTCCAAGGCTTTTTCTTTATCACGAATGCCGCCGGAAGCTTTAACTTTTAACCCATAAGGTTTAACAGTTTTTGCCATCAAGGCCACATCTTCAACTTTGGCTCCCACACCATTTTTCACAAAGCCTGTTGAAGTTTTTACAAAATCAGCTTTGCCTTCAATACACAAAATACATGCTTTTTCGATTTCGTCCGAAGAAAGCAAATCTGTTTCCAAAATGACTTTCAAAGGCTTATTACCACAAGCAGATTTAACAGTTTCCACATCTTCCAAAACAGCATCCCATTCTTTGTTTTTAATGTTTGTCACATTGATAACCATATCTATCTCATCTGCCCCATCCTTGATGGCTTTTTGAGCTTCAAAAGCCTTAACTTCAGGTAGATTTGCACCTAAAGGAAAACCGACAACCGTGACAACTTTAACACCACTGTTTTTCAAATATTCTGTGGCAAATTTTACGTAAGCAGGATTAATACAAACACCTAAAAAATGATGTTCTTTTGCCTCATCAAAAAGCTTTATAAAATCTTCTTTTTTCGCATCTTGTTTTAAAAGTGTATGTTCAATATATTTTGATAAATCAGCCATGTTGTTCTATTCCTCTTTATTAGAAAGCTCTTGTTCTAACTCTTCATAATCCGCCTCATCCAACTCTTGCGCGGGAAGAGAATACGAACCATCAAACCAACGCCCTAAATCGATATCTGCACAACGTTTAGAACAAAACGGACGATATTTCTCGTCCGATGTTTGCTTTCCGCAAATGGGGCATTTATGCTCTTTCATTATTTTTCAACCCTTCCCGTTCCCTGACAGGTTGGACATTCTTCAGTATATATATCAATTAATGAGGGGCGACGACGTTGGCGTAGAATTTCAATATTACCTGCTTTGCTCAGCCCCAAAACATGGCCGCGACAAGGATCATCTGCCAAATCCACTTCCAAAATTTCCATCACAGGTTTCATAAAGTGGTATTCCTTTGAACCTGCAAAATCAACGATAATTTTACCGGAAAGATTTTTTAACCTGATTTGACGAGCGATTTCATGTGCCGCTTCATTGTTCAGTTCGTATACATTATCACCTTCCTTAATGGATCCGCTATCAACATCAATTGTGACACAGGCTCTCGTTTGTTCAATACAAACTTTACCTCCGGATTTTAAAGAAGATGTTTTGGATATAGCTTCAATGAGCTGATCTTCTAAGCCATATGTTTTGAACGGATCAGCATTATATTCGGTTTCAATATCAATAAAATCATGAATTTCTTTTTCAAGATTATGGTTATTTAAGATGATTTTTGTTAAACTGTCTTTATATCTTCGGATATATTCATACAACGGATTTTCCCTTGTATAGAGCAATGCCGGTGCGTTGGCTGAGCGCGCTTTGGCTCTGATATTTTCATAAATTCCGCGAAGCTTGACCATTTCTTCCAAAACAGTATCAATATCAAATTCGACAGCCGCTGTTCGAAGCGCCCATCCTTCTTGACCTTGAATATTACTCCAAACAGCCGAACGATAGGTTTTGATTTTTTCTTTGTCCGTTAATTTTGAAGAAACTTCCACACCCATTTTAAAGGGGCGATAAACAACAGTTGTGCCGACAATTTGAATGTTGCGCACTAATTTTGCCCCTTTTTCAGCATGCTTCTCTTGAGCAATTTGAACAACCACGCTTTGGCCTTCCGACATATTAATTTCTTTTAAGTCCGGCTCATAAGCGTTCAAAAAAGCTTCAACATCATCTCCTATATTTACCTTAAAAGCCGTTTTTCCGGAAGCTGTTTCCATTTTGTGCGTAATTCTTCCTAAATAAACATTACCTTCAATGGCTTCATTTTCATTGAATGTATCAAACTCGACCATCTGTCCGTTATTAAGAACAGCTAAACGTACTGCGTCATTTTTCTTTTCATAAATGATTTTATCTGCTTTCATCTTATTCCTGCTCCGTTTAATAAATTTTTTGTTTCATATAAAGGTAAACCAACCACTCCGGTAAAAGAGCCGACCATATTTTTAACGTAACCTGCAAGCAACCCTTCTATTTTATAACCGCAAACGCCAACCCACTCTTTACTTGCGACATAATCTCTTATTTCTTCTTCAGATAATCTTTTCATCGAAATACGCGTTGTCACAACACGTTCTGAAATTTTGCCTTTTGCGTCAATTAAACAAACGGCACTAATTACTTTATGATTTCGCCCTGATAAAAGACGCATTACCTTTTCCTGATCTTCCTGTGTTTGAGATTTATGAATAATGCGAAGACCTACCGTGATAATTGTGTCGGAAGCCAGAACAATTTCATTTGGATTTTTTGCTGCAACTGACAAAGCTTTCTCACGCGCCATACGGCTGACATAAAGCAAAGGTTTCTCATGTGCCTTTTCCGTTTCATCAATATCTGCTGAAATAATCTTTTTCGGTTCATAACCAATTTGCGCCAACAAACGCTTGCGCTGTGGCGAGGCGGAAGCCAATATAAAATTTTTGACTTGATCTGACATTTTAAGCTTCGTCGTCGTAAGTCTTTTCCATACGTTCGTGACGTTCCTGAGCTTCAATAGAAAGTGTAGCAATCGGGCGTGCTTCTAAACGCTCGATACCAATCGGCTCGCCGGTTTCTTCACAATACCCATATGTTCCGTCTGCAATACGTTCCAAAGCTTCATTAATTTTAGAAATTAATTTCCGTGCGCGATCTTTTGTGCGCAAATCAAGAGACTTATCTGTTTCCAAAGCCGCTCTATCTATATCATCCGGTTGATTTAAGCCTCCCTGACGTAAATCTTCCAAAGTGTCTTCTGATTGATTAACCAACGACTTTTTCCACGCCTCCAATTTTTGGCGAAAATATTCAAGTTGCATATCGTTCATATACTCTTCTTTTTCAGAAGGTTTATAATCTGGCGGAAGTGTTGTAGAATCGACCATTTTAATCTCCTTTTCTTATACTTAATATTGTTATTTTAATGAAAAGTTTTTTTTATTCAACTCTTTTAAGTAATATGATAACAACAATATTTAATTAAAATACCACCTCAATGTGCTTTTGTCTTTGCACGCTTGAGAAACATCTTTAATTTGTGCCGGCAATCTTTGTGCTCCACTGATTGTTGAAATAGGAGAATCCGGCCAACCCCATGAAGTATCATTAACTTCCATATGATCTAAATCAGATCCTTCCATGGTGTCCCACGATTTAGAGCCCAGTTGAATACAAATATCTTTCGGAACATTTTTAAATTCTATAAAAAATGTTTCACATGACGTATTTCCTGTGCCTTTACAATCAGACGGACCTATATTAACAGAGCCTCCAAAAGTATGACGCCCGCTCTGTGAAGCGCATTCGCAAACTTCTACGTTGTTTTTCTTTTTACAAGATCTTGCCGGCACCAAAGGTCTTGGCCCGACACGATTAACACACAAATCATTTAACTTGACATTGTCATAATTTCCGTCTGCCGTATAACTTGTTGCAATCGCCTTTTTCAAATCTGTTAACTCTTGCTGAATGGTGCTGCTTTCATATTTATAAAATCCGCGCCTGACAAGTGCGGCAAAGCTTGCCGTTAAGGTAATCAGTACCGATATATATGCTATCATCTCTACAATTGTTCGCCCTTTTTCACAGCTTTTTTTTCTTGTAATCATATCAATACCCTTTTGTATGTTTATGTAAGATATTAAACCCTAAAGATTAAAAATAAAATTTTTACTTTATTTTCCTTTTATCTTTGATTATGATGTAGAAAAGTTATGAATCAATTAAAGAAAGGCTTAAAAAATGAATAAATATTTTTTTGCTACTTTGGGCGGGCTTTTGTTGATATCCTCGATGGCTAAGGCTGAAAATGTTTATGTGCCTTATCTTGGGTTGAATGCTGTTTACAACAAAGCCAGCAACCGTCAAGTAAAGCCTGAATATTATGGTGCAAGTGTTCGCTTAGGAACAAGTTATAACCGCTATTTCGGTACGGAAATTTTCTATACACAGGTCGGCTCAGATACGAAAAAAATCTCTGCCCTTGAAAAAGATAAGACTTCATACCGAGCTTACGGTCTTGATATGATTGTTTATGCACCGATTTGCTCTTCTTCTTTGAACTTGATGGCAACTGGCGGTGTCGGAACGTATGTCTTAAACGAAAAAAAGACAGGGGTTTCCCATGCTTCCGATGAAGGATACGGCTACCGTTTCGGAGGCGGTATGCTTTATAATATTACCCCTGCTCTTTCTTTAGAACTTGTTGCTCGCTATATTAACTTTGATCATATTTCAAACATAGATCATATGGCTGAATATGCTTTGGGCTTTCGCTATAACTTCGTAAAGGATTAAAAATATGTATAAAAAAATACTTGTTTCTTTTGTTTTTATGATTCTCATTTTGGTTTCGCTTTATGCTTGGAAGACCAAAACATCTGCGCCCATTACAATGCCGGATACAAAACCTGCAATCACATCAAAGACTTTTGATGACAAAACCTACACATATAAGGCAAATGCGCTTTCTAAAAAAGAATGTTCCTTAAACAGCCCCATGGTTTGTGCTGTTGAATTTGCCATTAAATGCACTTTAAATCCGGATTACCATGGTTGCAGAGACTCTAAGCTTCCGAAATTTATTTTTATGGCAGATGAAGCTCTTGAACGCCCAACAGAAATGAGTTTTAAAATTGCAAAAATAAAACCCATTAATTCAGATTTGGTTGAAATACATACAGACAGCACTTGTGACGGAAAATGGTTCGGTCTTTGCCAAGGGCGGATTATTTATGTTTTGGTGCCGATGGGTGAAAAATGGCGCGTTAAAGATATTTATGCTATTGAGCTTTAGCTTTTGAGGTGCATATGAGTCAACCTTCTGACGAAATAAACTATGATAAATTAATTAATCGCAACCTTTTGGGCGTCGTTAAAGATGCTTTAAAAATTGCAAGTGTCGAGGGGTTGCCGGGAGAAAACCACTTTTACATTACTTTCAAAACAAATGTGGGTGGTGTGGATATTCCGAAAATGCTCAAGATTCAATATCCTGAAAATATGACCATTGTTTTACAACATCAGTTTTCAGACCTTTTTGTTACTGATGATAAGTTTTCGGTTGTTTTGGTTTTCGGCGGCGTTCCTTATACCTTAACCATTCCATTTAGTGCCATCACTTATTTTGCCGATCCTTATGCCAAATTCGGTTTAAGTTTTGAAACGATGAATCACGTTTCAAGGTTGGAGGATATGGATGTTAAAGAAGATACAAAAACAAACAGTGCGCCGGCAGAAATCATTTCGATTGACAGTTTTCGGAAAAACAAATGAAAAAGATTTCAGTTCTTATTGCCAATCGTCATGCCACAAGCATCTCTTTGGAAGATGAATTTGTTGATGCTTTAAAAGAAATTGCAAAAAAGCAAAAAAGAAACATTAAAGATATTATCACAGAAATTGATGCACAACGACAAACGGAAAATTTATCTTCTGCCGTGAGAGTGTATGTTTTAAAGGAAATCAAAAAACAAAAATAATTTGCTTTTAGTTTTTCCAAAAAGATTTTGTAAAAATCACGAGAACCGTCATAATTTCAAGACGCCCTAAAATCATGGCAAAACACAAAACATATTTTGCCGGCATGGAAAAGAAAGCAAAATTTCCTGAAGCGCTGATGGCTCGGGCTGCACCCGGCCCGGTATTTGTAATGGTTGAAACAGCAGCAGCCACAGACGTTGTAAAATCGTAACCTAAAAGATTAAGCACCACCGCCACCACGGCAATAGAGGCTAAGAAAGATAAGATATATACAAAAACAGATGTAACTGCTTTATCGGGAATTGAAGCTTCTCCGATTTTAACCGGAACAACACGATTGGGTTCTATTGAAGAAAGAAGCACTTTGTTAAAGTAAGACTTTAATACCTGCCAACGCATCACTTTAATTGAACCGGTGGTTGAACCGATACACCCGCCATGCAATGATAAAAGTGTGAAAAACACCGCTGTCCAAACGCCCCAATCCAAATAATCGGCAGAAGATAATCCGGTTGTTGTGATAACGGCAACAACATTAAAAAGGCTTAATCTCAAAGCTTTTATGAAATGTATATCATTATTGTAGCTTAAATATATTGCCAGGAAAAGTGTGAAAACGAAAATCGATTTCAAAAAATATTTAATTTGCCCGAAGCGCAAAGGCTCAAACTCATGTTTTTTTAATAAGATAATGTAAAAAGTCAGCGGAAGTGCGCCGAAAATCATAAAGAGTGTCAAAACCATTTCAATAGATGCACTGTTAAAATAAGCTATTGAATTGTTTTTTGTTGAGAACCCCGCCGTTGCTACCGCAGACAAGGCATGATTTAAGGCATCAAAACGCCCCATGCCGCAAAAATAAAGACAAACGGAACAGAGTGCAACCAAGCTTAGATAAACACCTAAAATCCATTTGGCAACATCAATGAATTTAGGCATCAATTTTTCAGTTGTTTCACTGCTTTCGTGTTCAAAAATTTGCATACCACCGATACCTAAAAAGGGCAGCATGGCAACTGCAAAAATAACAATACCGATGCCGCCGAAACCATTCAACATTGAGCGCCACAATAAAATTGAACGAGGCAAGCTTTCAACATCAACAATCACACTTGCGCCGGTTGCCGTTACTCCGGATACACTTTCAAACAAAGCTGAAGGAATATCCGGCATAATATGGCTTAAAATAAACGGAAGGCTTGAAAACAGTGCAACCGTTACCCAACTGACAAAAGTAATTAAATATCCCTGTCTTAAAGAAAGATTGGTGATTTTTTTCTTGTTTGATATGAAAAGCATGAGCCCGATAAAAAGGGTAATCAGCATTGATATTAAAAAGGGTGATGTTCCTAAATAGCCATCATAAAAATCAAGACCGGCAGGGATGAGCATACTCAAGCCTATAATGCAAAGGATAAAACCATCTATCATTAAAACAGGTTGCCACATGTTTGTTGTTTCCTTTACAAAGCAACGTTATCCGCCAAACCCACATCAACTAAATTTTGGTTGATGTTTAAACCATCTCTGATACAAATTGCCGTTGCAACATCATCCAAAGTTTTGGCGACAATATGGCACTCGATTTCGGATTCGTTTAATAATTCTTCCAAATATGCCGTAGCCTCGTCAACGTTGTATTTTGACGGATTAGTGTAAATGCCGTAAAGATATAAAAATGTATCTTTGACAACAAGCTCATTCGGACCGGATATTTTGGCTTGTCCCGAAATAACTTCGGGATTTTCAAGATATATTAAAGAAAGGGTATCAAGCTTCTTAAAAGAAATGATTGGTTTGTCTTCTTTTTGAGGTTCTTCTGCAACTTCTTCTTGAACCGGCACATCAGAGGGTTGCGCTTTCTCTTCTTTGGCCTGCTTTTGTTCAACCGGTTCTTGTTTTTGGATGTTCCATGCGGCATATCGAGGTATTTTTTCGTTTATTTCCTCTATTTTCGTTTCTCTCTCAACCTCTTTAACAACTTCTTGTTTCTTTGTTTGTACCTTTGCGTGTTTTAATTTAATTTCTTTTTGAAACTTCATAAGTTCTTGAGGTTTTGATTCAACTATATCTTCTTTTGAAGTAATAAGTTTCTCTTTTTGATTTTTCAAAACGTGTTCGAATTTTTGTTCATACCATTGAGGAATCTGTGTCAATTTCACACCCTTCGAAAGTGGCATAAGTAATAAAACGATGAGCAGTAATAAAAGAACAAAAAGTAAAAATTTAAAGAAATGACGAAGAGGATACGTGATCAACATGAAAAGTCCATGTAAAAACTTGGCTATTCCTTTAAGTCGTAAATCTCTTAAGCTTCCAAATTCCATTAGTTATTACTCCCATATTTTTGTTTTAATTCTTCCAAACGTTCCGGGCTTAAGCGCTCAAACAAAGGCTCGCCCACTTCAAAGGCTTCACTGCCTTTAAAGAAAGTAAGTTCTTTTGAAACATCAAAATCTTTTAAGCCGCTGTGTTCATCAATTTTCAAACCCAAACGCGCCATCATGTTTTGAGATGTTTGCGGCATCACGGGAAAACTCAAAAGTGCAAAAATGCGAATAAGGTTGATACAGACATTCAAAATCGCTCCCGCACGCTCTGGGTTCTCTTTAATCACCGTCCAAGGCTCAGAAAGTGTAATGTAATTATTGCCTTCAACCCAAACAGCTCTTAATTCAGCAAGCGCTTTTCTAAATTCCAATTCTTTGAAATATTTGAAATATAAATCGACATGTGTTTGTAAATTTTGAGCGAGTTCTTTTTCCAAATCAGTCCACGCGCCGCTTGTCGGCACGGTGTTGCCGATTTTGGAAGCCGTCATTTTCAAAACACGTGACACAAAATTACCCAACACGCCGTTTAAGTCTTTATTGACCACACCTGCAAACAAATCAAACGTAAAGCTTGAATCAGAACTTTCCGGCATATTGCTCATCAAGAAATAGCGCCAATAATCTGCAGGCAACTCTTGTATGGCATCACCTGCAAAAATGCCTCTGTTTTCAGATTTTGAAAACTTACCGCCTTCAAACGTTAAATAGCTGGCGCCCTTCAAATAGTCCACTTGCTTAAAGCCCATACCGGTTCCCAAAAGCGTTGCCGGAAATGTGATGGAGTGATACGGCACATTGTCTTTGCCCATAAACTCTACATAATAAACATCATCACCGCCGAACCACCAATCTTTATAATTGCGTTCATCAGGTTTTTCATCAGACCACTCTTTTGTGATGCCGATATAACCGATCGGCGCATCAAACCACACATAAAAAACTTTATCTTCATAGCCTTTCTTTGGCACAGGAAAACCCCATTTCAAATCACGTGTAATGCAACGCGGCTCTAAACCTTCTTTGAGCCATTTTAACGCAATTGAATAAGCCACATCCGGCCAAAAAGCTTCTTTTGTTTTGAGCCACTCTTTGAGTTTCGGCTCAATTTTCGGCAGATTTAAGAACAAGTGTTTTGATTCTCTGACCTCCAAATTCGTTGAGCCGGAAATTGTGCTTTTAGGGTTAATCAAATCCATCGGTTCCAAAACTTTGGTGCAGTTTTCGCATTGATCTCCCCTTGCCTTTTCATAGCCGCAATAAGGACAAGTACCGGTGATGTAACGATCGGCCAAAAACATTTTAT
>Ga0310690_10009265_pt1 | contig 12362 bp, 7 predicted proteins | sample AusTroGonzalo_MG_2_FD_207661 | JGI IMG/M metagenome (GOLD analysis project Ga0310690, IMG submission 207661) | Bovine rumen microbial communities from tropical cattle in Woodstock, Queensland, Australia - Gonzalo_04 (v2) (version 2) | ecosystem: Host-associated > Mammals > Digestive system >...
ATACGCCGATACATATTTGATAGGTGCTACCGATAAAACATTATCTGATTATAAAATTAAAGATGGTACAAAATGGATTGGATCGTCTGCTTTCTCTGGCTGCAACAGGCTGACCTCCGTCATTATTCCCAACTGCGTCACAAACATAGGAAACTACGCTTTCTATAATTGCAGCAGGCTGAAATCCGTTACTATGGAATCCTCTACGCCTGTCTCAGTGGGCAGTAATGTGTTCCAAGTTACCATCTATGTCCCGTTAGGTTCTCTCAATGCCTATAGGGCAACAAAATGGAAGAACTACAACCTGCGGGTATTCGACACTTCAGCAATTATAAATGACGGTCAGCCTACATCGGCAGTTATTAATTTGTCCGCTTCGCTGAACGGCGAGAGCAAGAACAAGTACATTACCGCCTGCGGTGTGACGGACGGAGAAGAGTTCAGCGGCAACGTGGTGGAATATACAGGGCTGGAACCTGAAAGCGAATACAATGACATGCAGTTCTACTTCCGCACCACCAAAGGTGACATACTGACTGTGACGGCCTCTTTCACAACCCCCGCGCTCACCCTGACTACCCTTGCCGCCAAAGCGGTGTCAGACAATACCGCCATCCTGCTGGCGGAAACCAACATGTCGGATGCGGAAACAAGTTGCGGTTTTGAATGGCGGCGTAACGACCAGCCCGAGGACATGCCTTCCAACCAAGTCCTCTGTCCGGTAGCGAACAATCTGTTGGCAGGCCGTCTGAAAGGTCTGAAAGACAATGTGTATTACAAGTACCGCGCCTTCTACAAATCGGCGGCAGGTAACATGTATTACGGCGACTGGCAGTACATCTTCACGGGCGATGTGGCGGTGGAGTTCGACCCTGTGCTTTACACCTATGCCGCACAATATGTCACCGAGCATGATGCCACGCTGAAAGGCTACGCCCTCCCGGGAGCGGACGACTTCAGCGAGCAGGGCTTCGAGTACTGGGCGGACAGCCGCAAGAGCGCATCCGCACCGCGTCGTGCGCCGCATGACGCCATCGGTGAACACCGCACTGTCGCGGCAAGCGGCATCTCCATGCGTGTGACGCTGCAGAACCTCGATGAAGGCACTGTGTATAAATACCGCACCTACGCCAAAGTGGGCGAACAGACCATTTACGGCAGCGAGATGTCGTTCACTACGGAAGGCGAATACATCGAATACACCCTGACCGCTGTTTCCGCAGACAATACAACGGGCAGTGTCACAGGTGGCGGCATCTACCACACCAGCACGAAAGTGAGCATCGAAGCCGTGCCGGAAACGGGCTACCTATTCGTTGAATGGAGCGATGGCAGCAAGGCCAACCCGCGTATCGTCACCATGACGGAAAACTTGACCTTCACCGCCTATTTCGAGAGTCAGACACCCAGCGCCCTTGACGAGGTGCAGGAAGACCAGTCTGCTCCGCGCAAGGTGATGCGCGACGGCGTGATGTACGTCCTTATGCCGGACGGCAGGATGTATGACCTGCAGGGCAAGGAAGTGAGGTAACTATCCTTAATGAGATACTGACAAATGCAAAGGGCATCCGTTGTGATGTCCTTTGCATTTTATGCAGATGTCTGCCGGCTGTTAAATGGCTGGAAATGAGGGGAAAGTGCATTTTTTTGAAAAAAAGTTGTATTTTAGGTGATAGATTTTGGCATTTTTTTGCCTTATATATGGAGGGGTATATGTTCTGCCGGGAGCGCCGACAGTTCAGGACGATGCCGGACATTGCCCAAACGGACAAAGCAAATCCCCGCCGCCGTATCCTTGCTCCGTAAAACGGAATAACGGATTCCTAAAACAAAAAATATTTGGTTCTTTGCGAAATAATGACTATCTTTGCAGCGTGTTATCGGGCGGGAACCTTGATTTCATGAACTTTTAACCGGACAATTACGATGAAAAAGATTTCTCTTTTGGCATTTGCCATGATCGCTTGTATGAGCCTTTTTGCTGCGGAGACAGTGAAAGTCGGCCATTTGTATTACAGTCTGGAAAGCACTTCCGCCACTGTCATAAAAGACCAGAGCGGTACAGGGCAGAACTACCCGGAACTGACGGTAGCGGACATCCCCGCGTATGTGTCATACGGCGGTCATGACTACAAAGTGACCACTATCAGTTCGTCGGCGTTCAACAATTGTCCGGAGCTGGTGGAGGTCACTATCCCGACAACCGTTACGTCCGTCGGAAGCCAGGCGTTCAACAACTGCATCTGGCTGGAGCGCGTGAACTGGAATGCGGTTAGTGCAGGTTCGCCGTCCTCCTACAGTTACCGTCCGTTCACAGGCTGCGGAAAAATCAATACGGTGAAATTCGGCGGGCAGGTAACGGCTATTCCGGCCTATGTGTGCTACGAAATGAGTGAACTGACGTCGCTCACTATTTCCGCCTCGGTAAAGACAATTGGCAAGGCCGCTTTCTGCTATTGCACAGGGCTGACAAATGTCGTGCTGCCGGACGGATTGACCAGTGTGGGAACTTACGCATTCAGCAACTGCGGGAATCTGGAGTCAATAAATATCCCTTCCACGCTTACATCCGTCAATGATTACTTCTGCTATCGCTGCTACAAACTGACAGGTGTCGTTCTGCCCGAAGGCTTGACCTCCATCGGCGAGTACGCCTTCCAGGAAACCGCCATCACTTCGATAACCATTCCGAGTACGGTGACGGGCTTTGGCGACGCGCCTTTCCGGGACTGCAAGAGTTTGACATCTGTCGTGTGGAAGCCGGTCAATATCTCCGGCACGAACTTTTCCGCGACTACCCATCCGTTCTACATGACCTCAAGCAGTTACGCCAACATCAGTTCGTTCACGTTTGCAGACAATGTGCAGAGTATTCCCGCATATATATGCTATGAGATGTACAAACTGGCAGAAATAGAGATTCCTTCAACGGTAAAGAAAATCGGCAAAGCCGCCTTCTGCTACTGTACTGGGCTGACAAATGTCGTGCTGCCGGACGGACTGACCAGTGTGGGCACTTATGCATTCAGCAATTGCGGGAATCTGGAGTCAATAAATATTCCTTCCACGCTCACAGCAGTCAGTTCGAATTTCTGCTATCGCTGCTTGAAACTGACAGGGGTCGTTCTGCCCGAAGGCGTGACCTCCATCGGTGACTATGCTTTCCAGGAAACCGCCATCACTTCGATAACCGTCCCGAGTACGGTGACGGGCTTCGGCGATGCGCCTTTCCGCGATTGCGGCAAGCTGCTGTCTGTTGTGTGGAAACCGGTCAATATCTCCGGCACGAACTTTTCCACGAACACGAATCCGTTCTACACAACATCAAGCAGTTATGCCAATATCACTTCGTTCACGTTTGCGGACAATGTGCAGAGTATTCCGGCGTATATATGTTTTGACATGTCCAAACTGACGTCCGTCACGATTCCTGCCACGGTGACGAAGATAGGTCGTAATGCGTTCAGTTATTGTACCGGCCTGACGGAGATGGTGTTGCCTGAGAGGGTGACAAGTGTGGGAACCTCGGCGTTCAGCAACTGCGTGAATCTGGAATCGGTAAATATCCCTTCCGCGCTCACGGCCGTCAGTTCGTATTTCTGCTATCGCTGCTTGAAACTGACGGGGGTGGAAATCCCCGAAGGCGTGACCTCCATCGGCGACGATGCTTTTCAGGAGACCGCAATCACGTCAATCACCATCCCGGCTACGGTGACAAGTCTTGGTGACGCACCGTTCTACAACTGCAAGAGCCTGGCGACGGTCCTGTGGAAAGCGGTCAATACCACTTGCGGAAACGCGACCAACACCCATCCGTTCTATGGGTGCAGCGCGCTCAAGAATCTCACTTTCAGCGGCAGTGTGACGAATATACCGAATTATGCGTTCTATGACGCAAGTTCGTTGGAGAAGATTGTGAACTACGCCCTTGTGCCGCAGACCGTCAATGCCAACGTCTTCAAGAGTGTCAATAAGGAGACTTGCGAACTCTGTGTCCCCGAAGGGGCTATGGACGTGTATGCCGCCAAAGACGTGTGGAAAGACTTCTTCAGACAGGAAAAAGCTCCCGCTGTGACCTCCGAGTTTTCAGAGACAGCCTGCGACAAGTATGTCTGGGACGATGAAACGCTTGCCACAAGCGGCGACCATGTAAAGAAGTTCGTCACCGCCTTAGGGCAGGATAGTATTGTCACGCTGCACCTGACTGTCAACCACTCCACCGTCGGCGAAGAGACTAGGGAGGCGGTGGATAGTTACGAGTGGCATGACGGCATACATACCGAAAGCGGCGACTATCAGTACACGTTTGCCAATGCCGCAGGCTGTGACAGTGTTGTCACGCTGCACCTGACCGTCACACTCTCGCCGGTATATAAGGAGATTTCGGAAGTGGCCTGTGACCGCTATGAGTGGAACGGCAAGACTTATACGGTTTCGCAGGATATTGTCGAAACGTTCCATACTGCGGCAGGCCGTGATAGTATTGTCACGCTGCATCTGACTGTCAACCACTCCACCGTCGGCGAGGAGACCCGGGAGGCGGTGGACAGTTACGAGTGGCATGACGGCATACATACCGAAAGCGGCGACTATCAGTACACGTTTGCCAATGCCGCAGGCTGTGACAGTGTTGTCACGCTGCACCTGACCGTCACGCCGGTCTGGAAAGTGACGCTTTCGCAGCCCGAACACGGCACGGTTGCCCTTGTGGAAACCGGCATAGACATGGATAAAGTGACCGACCTTACTGTTCTGCACTTCACCGCTACGCCGGACGAGGGTTATATGTTTGATGCATGGCAGGGATGTGAAGCCGACGGTTCGCTGACTGTGACGCGGGATGTGGCTGTCACCTGCTCCTTTGTGCCGGATATTCCCGCAGGGGCGGATACAGGAAAGGGCGTTCCCCTGTCAGGGCAGGCACGGAAGGTTGTCCGCAACGGACAACTCCTCCTCATCTTGCCGGATGGCAGGCAGGTCAGTGCGCTCGGTATGGAGATTGAAAACAACAGATAAAGATAGAGGATATGATTGACGAAATTCTCAGCTATAACAAGGAGTTCGTGGCGCGACATGACTACGAGCAGTACATCACCGACAAATACCCGTCGAAGAAACTGGCGGTGCTGACCTGCATGGACACACGGCTGACGGAACTGCTGCCTGCGGCTCTCGGGCTGAAGAACGGCGATGCCAAGATAATCAAGAACGCCGGAGGACTGGTCATCTCGCCTTTCGACTCGGCGATGCGCAGTCTGGTGGTCGCAATCTACGAACTCGGCGTTGAGGAAATCATGGTGGTGGCGCATACTACATGCGGTGCATGTCACATGAGTTTCAGCCATTTCCGTCACGAGATGAACGCGCGCGGCATCACGGACGAGACGCTTGATACGGTGAGCCGTTGCGGCGTGAACCTCGAACAGTGGCTTGAGGGTTTTCACGACACGCATGCCTCCGTGCGCAGCACGATGGAGAGCATACGCAACCATCCGCTTGTGCCGGCCGGCATCGTGGTGCGCGGCTTCATAATCGACTCCGTAACAGGCGCGCTGGAGGAGGTGATGCCGGAAGAAGAGGTGGCAATGACCACTCCGGAGAATATAACAACGCTGAAGCCGGACGAGGTCTTTGTGTTCGGCAGCAACCTGCACGGCGCGCACGGCGGCGGAGCCGCGCGGCAGGCGTATGATTGTTTCGGAGCGGAGTGGGGCGTAGGAGTCGGCCGCACGGGGCAGTGCTATGCCATACCCACCATGCAGGGCGGTGTGGAGACCATCCGCCCGTATGTGGACGAGTTCATACACTATGCGGAACAGCATCCTGAACTGACGTTCTTTGTCACGCGCATCGGCTGCGGCATCGCGGGCTTTACGGACGAAGAGATAGCTCCGCTGTTTGCCGCGGCACGGCGTCTCAGGAATGTTGCGCTGCCTGCGGGGTGGAGATGAAGGCCGGCGGCACGCCGCACTCACAGTAAGGGGATGGATGGTGGAGCGGAAACACATACCTTGCAGTGGCGTATATGCCGTTCGGGCACTGCCTTTGCAGGGAGAAAAACAATATAAAAACACATCCAGTATGAAAGAACTTAAAGGAACACGGACAGAGCAGAACCTCATGGAGGCTTTTGCCGGTGAGTCGATGGCTCGCAACAAGTACACATTCTTCGCATCCAAGGCCAAGAAGGACGGTTATGTGCAGATCTCCAAGATTTTCGAGGAGACGGCTGCCAACGAGAAGGAGCATGCCGAACTATGGTACAAGTACCTTAATGGCGGTAAGGTATCCGATACGGAGACCAACCTCGCGGATGCTGCGGCGGGCGAGAATGCCGAGTGGACCGACATGTATACCCGTATGGCCCGTGAGGCGCGTGAAGAGGGCTTTGACGAGATTGCCGAGAAGTTTGAGCAGGTGGGGGCTATTGAGAAGCACCATGAGGAGCGTTACCGCAAACTCCTGCAGAATATCAAGGACCGGATTGTCTTTTCGCGCGATGGTGACTGCATCTGGCAGTGCTCCAACTGCGGCCATATCGTAGTCGGCAAGGCGGCTCCTGACGAGTGTCCGGTCTGCCATCATGCACAGGCTTATTTCCAGTTGCTGGCGGAGAACTATTGACGAAGCCGGAGCACGTCTCGGTCGGTGCATGTTGATATGCCCGACCACGACTCCTGCTTCATAGCCTTGTCAGCCTGCTCCGCGTGAGAGGGGATTAGTATTTCCCCAGCATAATGCCCACGTGCAGTCTCGGTCCGCTCGGAGTCAGGAAGTTGCTCCACTGCACGGTCTTGCTGAGGTTGATGCCGTTGCCTGAACTGCCGAAGGGCAGCATATAGTCCAGTTTCAGCGTCAGACCGATATGGCTTGTGAGCAGGATGTCGATGCCGATATACGGGTCGAGCAGGAAGAACGGAGTCTTGGTGTAGGAGGCGTTATATACCACCTGCTCCTTGTTCTCCACCTGCTCCGCGTCTGACGGAACATACAGGCGTTTGGTCTCGCCGCCGCCGACTGTCAGACCTATCATCGGCACCGCTTTGCCTATCTTCCAATAGATGTCGCACAGCGCGGCGCCCCAGCCTGTGCGTATCTGACTGCCGGATTTCATGAGCGGCATGGTGCTCAATCCTCCCTCTGCGCCGAGGTGGATGTGGTTGATGAGGTGCATGCGCAGCATGCCGTTGATACCGATGGCCGCCCCGTCTTTGGGCAGGTCTTTCCACCCGCTCATGTTGTCTTTCAGCGAACCGTTGCGGAACAGCTCGTCAGGCGACTGGGAGAACATATAGCCGGCGTGGAACGCTATACCGCCTGAATAGCCGGTCAGTATCTTGCCGCTGCTTGATGATGAGGAGGACGAACCGGACTCCTGCTCTTCGGCTGCAATCGTGACTGCCGGCAGCAGGGCGGCAATCAGCAGCATGGCGAACATTTTTTTCATAGTGTCTCTGTGTTTTATGTTTGTTTATATTTGTATCGTGTTGGTGTTTACACCAGCGAGAACGCCACGTCCATCATCTGCGTGAAGGTGTTCTGACGTTGCTCGGCGGTGGTAGATTCGCCGGTGAGGATATGGTCGCTGACCGTGCATATAACAAGAGCTTTCTTGCCTGCGCGTGCAGCGTTCATGTAGAGCGACGGCGCCTCCATCTCATCAGCCAGCACACCCATCTTCGTCCAGTTGTTCTTGCGCTCGTCCTCGCAGTAGAAGAGGTCGGTTGAGAAGACGTTGCCGACGTGGTACCTGTAGCCGAAACGCTCGCAGGCGTCCACCGCTCCGCGCACCAGCCCGAAGTCGGCTATGGGCGCGAAAGTGCCTGGGAGGTTGTATTGTGAGGCATAGCAGCTGTCGGTGCAACTGCCCATAGCTATCACCAGGTCGCCGAGGTGGACATGCATCTGCCGTGCGCCGCACGAGCCGACACGGATAATGGTCTCCACGTCATAGAAGTTGAAGAGTTCGTAGGTGTAGATGCCGATGCTGGGTATGCCCATGCCATGCCCCATCACTGTCACTTCCTTGCCCTTGTGAGTGCCTGTGTAGGCGAGCATGCTGCGCACGTTGTTCACCTGCATGGGGTTGTCGAGGAATTTCTCTGCCATGAACTTGGCGCGCAGGGGGTCGCCCGCCATAATCATCGTCTTGGCGATTTCGCCGTACTTTGCCCCGATATGCGGGGTCGGAGTCTGTTCTTTCATATCAGTCGTTGTTTTTATTATTTTATTGTTTGCAGCAGCTGCCGTGCCTTTTCGAGGTCTTCGGGGGTGTCAATGCCCATTGAGACACTTTGGCACACAGCCACTTGTATCCTGTAGCCGTTTTCCAGCCATCGCAACTGCTCAAGGCTCTCCGCCTGCTCTGCAGGTGATATGGGCAGCCGGATTATCTCGTGCAGCACGTCGGCGCGGTAGGCGTACATGCCGATGTGCCGGTAGTGGCGGCCATGTTGCAGCCACTCCTCGCGCGGGATGCCGCGCAGGTAGGGTATCACGCTGCGGGAGAACATTAGTGCGCGTCCGTCTTCTGCAAAGACCACTTTCGGCGTGTTGGGGTTCTCAAGGTCCGCAAGGCAGTCCTCCGTGGTGAACGGCTTGACCAGCGTGGCGATATCCGTTTTGTCGCCGAAGCACCCGCAGAGTGCGCGTATCTGCTCCGGCTGTATGAACGGCTCGTCGCCCTGTATGTTCACAATCACGCTGTCGTGTCCGTCCCCAGGCAGGTGCAATGCAGCGGCAATCATGTCCCATGCCTCGGCGCAGCGTTCTGTACCGCAACGGTGGTCGCTTCTTGTCATCACCGCCTCGCCGCCGAAACCGCGCACGCATGCCGCTATGCGCTCGTCGTCAGTTGCCACTGCCACATGGTCCAGAGCCTTCTTCGCCTGCTCATAGACACGCTGTATCATCGGCTTGCCGCCTATGTCCGCGAGCGGTTTCCCGGGGAAACGTGTACTCGCATATCGCGCCGGAATGATGCCTGTAAACCTCATATTCTGTCGTTCTCTATCTTGCTCAGCAGGTTGATGCCGCCTGACACGCTCTTCACCTGGTCTATCACGGCGTAACGCTTGCCGGTGGGTTTGCCCTGCTTGTCCTTGTCCTCCACCATGCGGCACCTGTTGCCGCGTGAATAGACATACGCCACTATCTTTCCGAACTCCTCGCTCTGCCAGTATCTGTCGTTGTTCGTCACGAAGTAAATGGTCATGTGTTCGCCTTTCAGGTACACTTTCTCGATGCCGAGCCTGCAGCATATCCAGCGTAGTCTCACCACGTTCAGCAGTTCCTCCGCCTCCTCGGGCATGGTGCCGAAGCGGTCGGTCAGCCGCTTCTTGTAAGCAGTCATCTCGTCCTCGTTCTTCAGTCCGTCCAGCTCCTTGTAGAGCGTGATGCGCTCGCTGATGTTCTCTATGTAGTCCGACGGGAAGCTCAGTGGCAGGTCGCTCTCCAACTGTGCGTCATGGCACCACAGCCGGCTGCCTGTGCTGTCCGCCTGTTCGTCTTCGGCGAACCGCACGCTCAGCCCCATCTCGTCCCGCAGTTCCTCCACCGCCTCGTTCAGCACGCGCTGGTAGGTCTCGTAGCCGAGGTCGGCGATGAAGCCGCTCTGCTCCGCACCGAGCATGTTGCCCGCGCCGCGTATGTCAAGGTCCTGCATGGCGAGGTTGAAACCCGCCCCCAGTTCCGCGAAGGTGGTTATCGCATCAAGCCGCCTTCTTGCCTCTTCGGTCAGCAGTTCCCGCTCGGGGGCTACAAGGTAGCAGTACGCCTTCCTGTTGCTTCGTCCTACGCGGCCTCTCAGCTGGTGCAGGTCGGCCAGTCCGTAGTGCTGCGCCGAGTAGATGATTATCGTGTTCACATTCGGTATGTCCACGCCCGATTCGATGATGGTGGTCGAGACGAGGATGTCGTAGTCGTAGTTGATGAACGCCTCCAGCCGTTCTTCCGTCTCTGCGGGCGGCATCTGCCCGTGTGCGGTGATGATGCGCGCTTCGGGGCAGAGGCTCTGCAGTTTCTTTTCTATGCGCGGCAGCATGTCGATGCGGTTGTTCACCACGAACACCTGTCCGTTTCTGCCGATTTCGAGGTCTATCGCCTCTTTCAGTATGTCCTCGTCGTCGGGTGTCAGTATCTCGGTCTGCACGGGGTAGCGGTTGGGGGGCGGAGTGGTCATCACGCTCAGGTCTCTGGCTCCCAGCAGGCTGAACTGCAGTGTCCTCGGTATGGGTGTTGCCGTCAGCGTCAGCACGTCCACGTTGGTCCGCAGTGCTTTCAGTTTGTCCTTCACCGCCACGCCGAACTTCTGCTCCTCGTCTATTATCAGCAGCCCGAGGTCTTTCCACTTCACCTCTTTGCCCACCAGTTTGTGGGTGCCGATGAGTATGTCTATCTGCCCGGCCTGCAGCCGTCCGAGCAGTTCTTTGGTCTCTTTCGGCGACTTGCCGCGGCTCAAGAACTCCACTTTCACGGGGAAGTCCTTGAACCTCTCGCGGAAGGTGTTGTAGTGTTGCAGGGCAAGCACGGTTGTCGGCACCAGTACCGCTGTCTGCTTGCTGTCCGTGGCGGCTTTGAACGCCGCGCGCATGGCAATCTCCGTCTTGCCGAAGCCCACGTCGCCGCATATCAGGCGGTCCATCGGCACCGCGCTCTCCATGTCGTGCTTTACGTCGGTGGTAGCCTTTGCCTGGTCGGGTGTGTCCTCATAGAGGAACGAGGCCTCCAGTTCGTGCTGCATGTATCCGTCCGACGTGTAGGCGAAGCCCGCCTGCTGCTTGCGTGTGGCGTACAGCCTTATCAGGTCGCGGGCGATGTCCTTCACCTTGTCTTTCGTCCGCTCTTTCAGCCTCTCCCATGCGCCGGAGCCGAGCCGCGAGACGGTCGGGGCGGTGCCTTCCTTGCCCTTGTATTTGGATATGCGGTGCAGGTTGTGGATGCTCACGAAGATGGTGTCCCTGCCTCTGTACAGCAGGCGTATCATCTCCTGCGGTCTGCCGTTCACCGATGTCGTCACCAGCCCTCCGAACTGCCCTATGCCGTGGTCGCTGTGTACCACATAGTCGCCCTGCCGCAGTTGGTTTATCTCTTTCAGTGTCACTACGGCTTTTCCGCGCCGTGCGTTCTCGCTCTGCAGCGTCACGCGGTGGTAACGCTCGAATATCTCGTGGTCGGTATAGCACACGCATTGTGCGTCGTGGTCTATCCATCCTCCGTGCAGTGTCTTGTCCACTGCCGTGAAGCTTATCCCGGCCTCCATCTGCTCGAATATCGACTGCAGGCGGTCGGTCTGTTTCTTTTGGTCGGCGAGTATGTATATCCTGTAGCCGTCCGCCGTCCGCCGTTTCAGGTCGTCGGTCAGCACGTCAAAGTTCTTGTGGAACAGCGGCTGCGGCTCTGTCCGGAACTCTACTTTGTCGTGTGTCGGGTAGTACGACTTGTCACGCATCTCAATGGTCGTTCCGTCGAAACGCCACTTGTCGCCTCCCACGCCTTCGGTCGCGCTGTCAAGCCTGTATCTGACCATGCTCCAGTCGTCCGCCACCCACAGCGTGTCAGCGGGTAGGTAGTCTCGCAGCGAGGTCTGGCCGTCGTCCTCTTCACCGCCGTTGTAGCCCACTATGTCGATATCCTCCGCCTGCCGTATGCTCAACTGCGTCTCGATGTCGAATTCTCGGATGGTCTCTATCTCGTCCCCGAAGAAGTCCAGCCGGTAGGGGTTGTCGTGGCTGTAGGAATATACATCCACGATGCCGCCTCTCACGGCGTACTGCCCGGGTTCGTACACGAAATCCTGTCTCTCGAAGCCTGCTTCCGCCAGTATGTCTGTCAGGTCCGACTGCCGTATGTTCTCGCCTTTCTTTAGCAGCAGGGTGGAGGAGGTCAGTTTCTGCTTGGCGGGTACCTGTTCGAGCAGGGCTTCTGGGTATGTCACCACTATCAGGTCTCTGCCGTCATCCTGTGCCAGTCGTGACAGCACTTCGGTCCGTTGCACCGCCATTGCCTCGTCCGTGCTGCTGTTCTTCTTGTGCAGGCGGCGTGATGTGGGGAACAGCAGCGCGCTGCCTCCGAGAGCGCACAGGTCGGCGTACAGATATTGCGCCTCGTCTTTGTTGGCTGTCACAGCCACAGTCGTCTTCTGCGCCACAGCCCGCAGCACAACCGCCTGCGCCGAAGCGTGCAGCCCGGCAAGCAGTATGTGCCTGCCTTCTCCTCCGCGCCGTCTGTCCTTGCACACCAAGTCTTTCACCGCGCTGATGGCAGGGTGTTGCGACAACTGCTCGTAAAGTTCCCCTATTTGCATATGTTATTGTGTGTTGTCTGTAATTTGTTGGCAGTTTGCAAAGGTACAACATTTTTTT
>Ga0310690_10009266_pt1 | contig 12362 bp, 6 predicted proteins | sample AusTroGonzalo_MG_2_FD_207661 | JGI IMG/M metagenome (GOLD analysis project Ga0310690, IMG submission 207661) | Bovine rumen microbial communities from tropical cattle in Woodstock, Queensland, Australia - Gonzalo_04 (v2) (version 2) | ecosystem: Host-associated > Mammals > Digestive system >...
CAAGGCATCACCCATAGCGAGTGTTGCCGTTGTACTGCTTGTTGGGGCAAGATTCAGTGGACAAGCCTCTTTCTCTACGCTTACATTCAGATGACAAGTAGAATACTTTGCCAACAAGGATTGGGGATTACCGCTCATAGCAATGATAGGTATCTCCATCTGGAGTACCATAGGAATGAAACGAAGCAGTTCGTCCGTCTGTCCCGAATTAGAGATAGCAAGAACCACGTCTCCTTTGGACATCACACCCAAGTCACCATGGAACACATCCAAGGGATTGATAAAGAAAGAGGGTGTTCCTGTGGACGCAAGGGTGGCTGCAATCTTTGCACCGATGTGTCCGCTTTTCCCTACGCCTGTCACAATGACTTTACCCTGACAGTTCATCATTAAGTCAATGGCGCGGTCAAAGTCCTCGTCAATCTTTGGTATGAGGTCAAGCAGTGCTTGTGCCTCATCCTTGATACATTGTATGGCGTATTCTCTGGGTGTCACTTAATTTAATATTTTTACTATCAGATTCTCTAATTTGTCCAGTTCAAGCATATTGGCTGCATCACTGAGTCCTTGGTCGGGATTTGGGTGAACCTCAAAGAACCAGCCAGTAGCTCCGAAAGCCTTGGCGGCTAATGCCATCTGTGGCACATAACGGCGATCGCCTCCCGTCTTTCCATCTGCACCTCCGGGATGTTGTACACTATGTGTGCAGTCCATAATAACGTTGGGAACAATCTCTAACATGTCTGGAATATTACGGAAGTCAACTACCAGATTGTTATATCCCATCATATTACCACGTTCCGTCAGCCAGACATCGGTAGCCCCTGCTTCTCTTGCTTTTTCTACAGGATAGCGCATGTCACGTCCGCTTAGGAACTGTGCTTTCTTAATATTGACAGTCTTGCCGGTCTTTGCAGCAGCAATCAGTAGGTCGGTCTGTCGGCAGAGGAAGGCAGGTATTTGAAGGATATCTACCACTTGCCCCGCAGGTTCCGCCTGCCATGCCTCGTGAATGTCTGTCAGCACTTTTAGTCCGTACTTTTGCTTCACGTCACTCAACATCAACAATCCGTGATCAATACCAGGACCACGGAAAGAACTGATGGAGGTGCGGTTGGCTTTGTCGAACGAAGCCTTAAATATAATGTCAGTCCCAAGCCTCTTGTTGATATCCACCAGTTTGGCTGCTACGGTATCCAGCAACTCGGCAGATTCAATGACACAAGGTCCTGCGATAATCGTACTATTCATACTCCGGTACATAATTCCTTGCAAAGATAAGAAATATTCCTAATATATTCTCAAATTTATTCAAATTTTTTGTTTAATATGTACATCCTGTTGTGGGAACGGGATTTCGATGCCATTCTTATTGAGGGTGTTGTAGATGGTGTCAAGCACGTCGCTGATAACGTATGATTGCTTAGGGGCATCCGCCCAGACGAACATTTTTAGATTAATACCTGAGTCTGCCAGCTCGCCAATCACTGATTTCGCCTTTTTCGAACGGTCTATCCATTTGTGCTTCATCTGATTAACAGCATTGTCAACCAGTTCGATGACCTGTTGCAGATTACTGCCGTAGGCGACACTGTATTTGACGACGGCAAGCACATAGCCGTGATTACGGGTCAGGTTCTTGTAGTTCTTCGTGAACAACTGGGAGTTCTGGAAAGTAATAATCTCTCCATAGAGTGACTCGACAACAGTAGAGGTATAGCTGATCTTGGTGACTTTACCCATTGTGCCATCTACCTGAATCCAGTCGCCCACTTTGATACGTCCAGCCATCAAGGTAATACCATAGTAAATATTTTCGATGATGTCCTTCGAAGCGAAACCAATACCAGTAGATAAACCTCCAGAGACAACCAACAGCCATTGTAATGAAACACCCAGAATACCTAAAGTAATAAGGAACCAAGCCCCCCAAATGATGACTTGTATGACGTTTCGTCCCATCACCTCACGACTGGCTGCTGTTGTGGGGTCACTAATCTGGTAGTGCATCCGCATCAGTTGTAGAATGGTCTTGCTGGCGTATGAGAAGAAGAACCATAGGCTGACCACGATAGCCAGCGTCAGGATACTGAGTTTCAAGTTCTTGAGGTCAATATATTGGGTTTTGAAGATCTTCCAGCAGAGGTCGCTGAGGTTAAATACACCAGCAGCCCAATAGATGCTGACCATCACAGAGATAACTCCTGCAATAGGCAGGATTACCTGATAAAGCAGGTCGTAAGCCCATGTCTTAGTGATGGGCTTTTCTGCCAGTCGGTGTCTGATGCCATAGAGTTTCAGGTATTGCAGGGCGCAGGTAATGGTCAGAATACAGGTCAGTTGCATCGTCCACCAGATGAGCATCTGCACTGCCATCAAGGTATATCCTATCCATGAGCAGATGACAGAAGCGATAAAGACAACGAGGGAAATGTAACTATAGAACATATCTGAACGCGGTATGTTCTGGTTGTGTCTGCCGATGACGCTCCATTGCCACAATGCACAAATGAGCAGAATCGGTGGGAAGAGCATGTTTACCAGTTCGTTCGGTATCAGAATGATACGAAAGCCGATGACCAGAAAACTCACAGCAAGCAATGGCGTATAAATACGGAAAGCACTTTTAATCTGATCGCCTTTGACACGTAACAACAAGGATATCAAGATGACACCCATCAACCAAGCGAAGTTCACTAATAGGTTACTTGCCATGATGATGAAGTGCTGTTTTGCCAGTGCCAGTGCGATACCGAGGATGATGGCAAAAGTGACGGTAGTCGTTGCCATTGTGATGCAGGTGCGCTTCTTCATGAATTCCTCCGTACGGAATCGTTTCGGGACGACATAGCGGATGGCAGTGAAGTTAATGATGGAAGCGATGATGGCATAGATGATAATGGAAATAAGGAGACCGAATATCCATCGGCTGTCCCATTGTGAGTGTGCATTGGGCTTGTACTTCTTTTCGACCGTCCGAATCATCATCTGCCATTGACTCTTCCAATTCATTAAAATACTGAAATAACTGTCGCCTCCGTTCTTGAAGATACTGGTCTGTATGTCGTTGTATCTCTTTTGCGCATAGTCATTCAGGCGAGAAAGCCGTGTCTCTGTCATGTTATAGACGCGGATATAATCATGCATCGTAGAACGGTTTTCTTCCAGAGAGTTGCGAATATTGGTTGCCAATGTCAGACAGACATTACGGTCGATTTGGGCTTGCTCATCCAACGAACGGGTAGGCATTGACTTTAGGGAACCAATCAGTGAGTCATAGCGGGCGATGTCTATCTCGGCTTTGGTAAGGAAGTTCTTGAAAGGAATCTTCTGTCGTTGAAAAGCATGATACTGCTCTGTCGCCTCATGGCAGGCATAGGTGAGGTCAAATACGTAGTCTTGTTTTTGGGAGTAGAGCATCAGTGAGTTCTGGTTTGCCAACCTCATGGTGGCTATCATCTGGTTTCTCACACTCTCGCTCTGTATCTTGTTCATCTCCAGCATCTGTGTTAACTCACGATGGAAAGTCGTTAGTTCAGAGCGTAGAATTTGCAAAGTCTGAGGGAGGTCTTTCTCTTTCAGTACGGCATGTGCATGGAGTGTTCCTATGAGCATGCCTAATATAATGAGTAGTTTTTTCATTGTCGTTTTGTCTATTTTGGGCACAAAGATAAAAAATAATTATCAATTATCAATTGTCATTTTCAATTATTTCGTACCTTTGCAGAAAATTATAAAAATTATGATACTTATTGCAGATAGCGGAAGCACTAAAACAGATTGGACATTGCTTCATGACTCGGGTCAGCGCACAGATCAGGTTTTCATGGCAACCTTTAAGACACAGGGTATTTCCCCGATACACCAGTCTCCAGCAGATATTCGACAGATATTGGCCCAGGAGTTGATGTCCCAGTTGTCCACCTTTTCTCGTGCCCAACTTGTCAATTCGAAAATTCTTGAAAGTCCGTTACTTACCAATATCCAGATTTTCTTCTATGGAAGTGGCTGTACCCCTGCGCATGTTCCCATGATGAAACAGATGCTGGGTGAGGTCTTCTCTTCGCAGAAAGTGGAAGTTTACAGTGATTTGATGGCGGCGGCACGTGCATTATGCGGAAAAGAAGAAGGAATCGCCTGTATCCTTGGAACGGGTGCGAACTCTTGTTTGTATGATGGTGAAAAAATCGTACAGAATACGCCTCCGCTTGGTTATATTCTAGGCGATGAGGGTAGTGGTGCTGTCTTAGGTCGTCTCTTCATCAATGCTATTTTTAAGAATCCTCAGTTTGCTGATATTCGTGACACTTATCTGCAAGAAACAGGACTCACGATGCCTATTATTATAAATAAGGTGTATAGGGAACCGCTTGCCAATCGTTTCCTTGCCTCTACCTCTTCTTTCATCCGTCAACATCTTGATCTTCCATTGTTACGCCAATTGGTAATCAATAATTTACGTGCTTTCTTCCAGCATAACATCATCCAGTATCAGCAACGAGACCTGCCGATTCATGCTGTAGGAAGCATTGCGTGGTATTACAAAGAAGAGTTGTGTGAGGCGGCAGAACAGGAGGGATTCAGCATGGGGAAAGTACTACGTACTCCCATGGAAGGATTGATTAGATATCATCAATAAGATACCTTGACTGATACTTTGATGATTATTTGTGATACTATTGTCGCTATACCTCATTTTTTTTGATTGTTTTTTTTGCAGGTTACTTTTTTTTGTTTAGTTTTGCAATCAAATAAAGCTCTCATACTAAGAAGGGGGCCATAACAGCGAAATAAGATCACTACTAATTTAATAATTTATGAACAAAGTTATCAAATCTGCAAGCTATGCATGTGGTATAATCAGATGCATAGTTCTCTTTTTGATGATGCTTCCGTTATGTGCTTTGGCACAGACGGTGAGTGTCTCAGGAACAGTGACGGATGCCAATACGGGCGAGGAAGTCATTGGTGCGACGGTAAAGGTAAAAGGTGCCTCAGCAGGTACGATTACCGATGCCATGGGTAATTACAAGATTTCAGTGAGTTCAGGTTCGACTCTTGAAGTCTCGTATGTAGGTTATCAGACTAAGCAAGTCAAGGTGACAAAGGGCGGTCAACTCGACATCCAGATTGCTGAGGATGTCAACATGTTGGAGCAAGTCGTTGTCGTCGGTTATGGTGTGATGAAGCGTTCTGACTTGACTGGTTCTGTATCCTCTATTGATGAGAAAGCCATTAAACAAGGTGTCAATACTTCTCTGGAACAAGCCATGCAGGGACGTATTGCCGGTGTGCAAGTAACTCAGAACTCTGGTGCACCTGGTGGTGGTATCTCAGTTCAGATTCGTGGTATCAACTCTTTGAGTGGTAATGAGCCGTTGTATGTGATTGATGGTATTCAGGTGAGTGGTAATACCAGCAGCAACAATTCAGTGCTTAGCAGTATTAACCCCTCGGATATCACTTCTATTGAGGTCTTGAAGGATGCTTCTGCAACTGCTATTTATGGTTCACGTGCTTCTAACGGTGTCGTTCTGATTACTACCAAGCGCGGTGAGGAAGGAAAGGCAAAGATACAGTACGAGGGTTATATGGGTTGGCAGAAACTGCCAAAGAAACTGAGTGTGATGAACCTTCCGCAGTATGCTGACTTCTATAATGTACGCGCTGCTATTCAGGGATGGGGTACCCGTGAGGACTATAAGCATCCTGAGTTGCTGACCAACGGTACTGATTGGCAGAGTGAGTTGTTCCAAGTTGCCTTTATGCATAACCACACGTTGAACATCAATGGCGGTAATAAGGATATGCACTATTCTATTTCCGGTGGCTATTTGGATCAGGATGGTGTAGGTATTGGTTCTGGATTTACCCGTGCCAGTTTCCGTGGTAACTTTGACACCAACGTCACCAATTGGTTGCAGATTGGTACTAATGTCGCTTATTCTAACACCAAGCAGTTGATTACCTTTACAGAGAGTAATGTGATTTCAACAGCCTTGAGTCAGTTCCCAGATGTGGCTCCTCGTAATCCAGATGGTAGTTATGGCGTGCCTGAGGTTAACGACTTCGCTACTTACTACAGCAACCCGATCTTTGAGGCAAATATGAAAGAGAACAGGACAGACAACTATCAGTTGGACTATAACGTGTTTGCCAATATCACACCGCTGAAGGGTTTGAATGTCCGTATAGAATACGGTGGCAACCGTGGTTGGCTTAACTCTTACTACTTCGTACCAGAATACACTTATGGTAGTATCATGGTAGAGTCACAGTCTACCCGTTCCAAGAACATGAGTAAGTATGCTTCCTTCAAACAGTATGCTACTTATAACTTCGACTTCAAAAACATTCATCAATTCTCTGTAATGCTTGGTCATGAGTCACAGTGGGGTAACTGGGAAAGTCTGAGTGCCACACGTAAGGGATATATTTCTGATGCCATCCATTCACTGAATGTCGGTGACTCTTCTACGGCAACTAATAGTGGTGATGACGGTACGGAGTGGGGTATTGAGTCTTATTTCGGACGTCTGAACTATAATCTGTTAGACCGTTATCTGATTACTGCAACGCTGCGTGCTGACGGTTCTTCCTCTTTTGGAGAGAACAATCGTTGGGGTTGGTTCCCCTCTGCCGCCTTTGCATGGCGTATCAGTAATGAGCCATTTATGGAGAAAGCCAAGTTTATCAGTAACCTAAAACTTCGTCTCGGTTGGGGACATGTAGGTAATCAGAGTTCTGGTTCTTACGCTTATGGTGCCACCATGAACAACGTGGCTACAGCATGGGGTACGGGTTACTACCCTGGGAACTTCCCCAATGCTAATTTGAAATGGGAGAGTACGAAGGCATGGAACGTAGGTCTTGACCTCTCACTCTTCAACAACCGTATTGAGTTCATCGTTGACTGGTACTATAAGAATACCGACAACCTGCTGATGCAGGCTTCGCTGCCCTCTTATGTCATTAATAATGACTGGATGGGAATGTCGGCACCTTGGGTGAATACGGGTGCTATCCGCAATACAGGTATTGAGTTTACCTTGAATACGGTGAATATTTCCAAGAAAGACTTGCAGTGGCGTACGAGTGCAACGCTCTCGTTCAACCGCAACAAATTGACGGCACTGAATAGTGAAGGTTCAACGATTACGGGTACTATCGGTACGGAAACCTATACGCTTTCTGAGATAGGCGGTCCCGTAGGACGCTTCTATGGCTATAAGGTGATTGGCATGTTTACTCAGGAGAGCGACTTCTATCAGAAGAACGCTCAAGGTGAGTTCCTGTTGGATGCTTCTGGAAACCGCGTTCCTGTGGCACGTCCAGTAGATACCAATGGAGAACTTCAGCCCATCGCACAGAATAGTGTATGGGTCGGTGACTATATCTTTGAGGATATCAATGGCGATGGTAAGATTACGGAAGCAGACCGTACCTTTATAGGTAATCCTAATCCGAAGTTCACCTTTGGTTTGAACAACACGATCACTTGGAAGGACTTTGAACTTAGTTTCTTCCTGAATGGATCGATTGGTGGTGATATCTATAACCTTGTTCGCCAACAGCATACTAATACGCAGGGCTATGGCAATAAGATGAGTGACGTTGCCAATTATGCCCGTGTGTCTCTATATAATCCTGAGGGCTCTGCCAACGACATCACGAATGTCTATGTATCGAATGCTGCTACGGCAAGCGTACAGCGCATCAGTGCTGCAGGTACTAGCCTGAACGATAACAACCGTGTCAGTGATCGCTTCGTGGAGAATGGTTCTTATGTTCGTTTGAAGACACTCTCTCTTGCTTGGAACTTGCCAAAGAAATGGCTGGCTCCGCTGAAACTCGACTGGGTTCAGGTATATGGTAATATCCAGAATCTCTTTACGATTAGCAGTTATGAGGGATACGATCCCGAAATCGGTGCACAGGGACAGAGTGTCATCCTGCAAGGTATTGATAACTACCGTTATCCTTCCCAGCGCATCTATACATTCGGTCTGAAAGTTAAATTCTAAATGAAATGATGAGCTCTATGAAAAAGATTAATATATATATAATAGGAGCACTGATGGGCGGAGTAACTCTGCTTACCAGTTGCGGTAAGGATTTCCTCGACAAGAAACCTACTGGTCAGTATACTGCTGAGACTTTCTATAGCAGTGATGCTGCTGTCAGGAAAGGAACGGAACCTCTCTATAACAAAGCGTGGTTTGACTTCAATCGTCGTGCCATTGTCGGTATGGGCTCTTATCGTGCCAATGATGCATGGAACCCCTATGTAAGTGCTGAGTTTGCCAGATTCCAGGTAACAGCATTGACAGAGGATATGGGTCTTGCTTGGTCGGCACTCTATAATGTCGTGACCATGAGTAATGCCACGCTCTATAATTTGGAGCAGTATTGCAGTGATGCCGTTACGGAGTCGGTCAAGAATGCAGCCATTGGTGAATGCTACCTCATGCGCGGCTGGGCTTATTTCTATTTGTTGCGTGGTTGGGGTGCTAATATCCTGTTTGAGAACAATCAGGACATGGTAGACAATCCCATCCGTCCATTGAATACGGAGGCAGACGTGCTGAAGTTCATCATTCGTGACTTCCGTCGTGCTATAGAATATCTGCCAGAGACAGGTGCAGACAATCATCCTTCTAAGTATGCTGCCAAGGCAGCACTTGCTAAAGTGTTGCTTGCCCAAAGTGGTTGGGACGACAGTGCGAAGGGTGACCACGAGCGCAATAATACAACCCTCAAGGAAGTCATTGCCCTTTGTGATGAGGTCATTACCAGCGGACAATATAGGCTGATGGATAATTATGAGGATTTGTTTAAGGCTCAGAACAATGACAACAGTGAGACGATTCTCGCTATGCGTTGGGCTGACCCGAACAGTGGAGAGTGGGGCGCTATGAATGCCCTTTATTCCGACCTTGCTTTCCCAGAGGTCACTGACGTGAATGTATGGGGAGGTTCTTTGCATGCCTCTGTTGATATGATTGATCTCTACAACGAGGACCCTGCCGACAGTATCCGTCGTGATGTTACATTCTTTACGCCGAATGAATACTACAGTTATATCAAGGCTGCTGATGGTGGTTATACCTATGCCCATAACTGGATACAGTGTAAGAAGGGCGTACTGGGTACGAAAGCCGATGTCGCTCCTTGTAACCTTGCACAGATGGCATCACCGCTGAATACTTACATCCAGCGTCTTGCCGATGTCTATCTGATGAAGGCTGAGGCTATCCTTGGCAATGCAGAATATACCTCTGACGTAGAGGCTTTGGCTGCTATCAATGCCGTTCGCCGTCGTGCACACGTGGAACCTTATGCAAGGATTTCCTTTGACGACATCCTGCGTGAGCGTCGTATTGAGTTCTGTATGGAGTACTTTAACTGGTGGGATATGGCAACCTATTATCGTTGGAAGCCCCAGACTATGCTTGACTTCTTCAACAACCAGCAGCATCGTGCTTGGGAGATGCGTGAGGGATGTGTCTTGAAGAATGAGGACGGCACCATCAGTTACCGTGCTGTATTCCCTGGTACCAACAACTGGTATCTCACTACCGAAGAGGGCTATTGCCTGTGGAATGACTGCTTGCGTACCAGTATTGACGACAATACCGTTGTCCAGAAACTGACGCAAAGTGAGTATGAGGCACTTCGTGATAAGCTGCTTGCCGAAAAGGGTGCTGACTATCAGCCTATCATCCTGACTACAGCAAATGTGTTTATGCCTTATCCTGAAAGTGATGTCATTCAGAACCACTATCTGAAAGAGACACCTCAGCCATACGATTTCGGTGAGTAATATATAATAATGTACAGAAACTATATTAATAAGTATTCTTATGAAGAACAAGATAAATAGCATGAGTCTCTTGATACTGTTCCTGATGGGACTGTTATCACTCAGCTTCACTGCTTGTAGCGACAGCGATAGTTCGAGTGGCGGACAGCCAGAGATTACAGGTGTGAAGATTCTGACCTCAGACTCCATCAATTATAGCTACGATGAATATTACACCAAGGCTGGCGCAGGCACGATGTTAGCCATTATGGGTAATAACCTTGGTGGTGCCCTGCATGTGTATGTCAACAATCAGGAACTGTCGTTCAATACGACCATGAATACGGATCATAGTCTCATCGTCACTATTCCTACAGAGGAGAAGGGCTTCAAACTCTCTGCCTTCGATGATGTTCCAGACGAGATTCGTGTAGAGACGGGTGGTGGTACTGCTGTCTTTCACTTCAAGGTGACGGCACCAGGCCCGCAGTTGCAGCGCATTCAGGCACCTTATCCTCGTGAGAAGGGAGACGAGATCAATCTCTTCGGTTTGAACTTGGTAGATGTGGAGAAAGCCTATTTCACTGACATAACAGCGGCTGCTCTTGATACTACAGAATGGGAGACCATTGGTGGAAAGCATGTGGATATCACAGGTCTGAATACTGTTGTAAAAGATCATCATCTTGGTCCCAACAACACATATATTACTACTTCGCAGTTGAAGTTCAATATGCCTGACGTGCCTTATACGGAAGGTACCATTGTGCTGGAATGTGCTTCTGGTATCACCTATATTCCATATTATAAAGTGCCTGGTGTTCCCGAGGTCACAGGGATATCTTCTGACATGCCTGTTATTGGTGAGACTCTGGTAATTAAGGGTCGTGAGTTCGTACAGGTAGAGTCTATTACCTATGGTGACGTGACGCTGAAGAGTGATGAGTTTACCGTTGCAGAGACGGAGGATGAGATTACCATTGCCATCACTAAGGTTCCGTCAAAGGGTAGCGGCACAACGCTGGCTATTACTACTCCTGGCGGTACTGCCAAGGTAGAGAACTTCTTCCAGTATGCCGCCCTGCTGAATGACTTCGACAGTGGAGTTGCTGATCCCGGCTGGGACCCCAAAGCTTTATATGGTCCTTCAGCATTTGGTGGAACAGACAATGTTGCACATCTCAACAGTTGTGGACAATGGTGGGGTCAGATGATTTGGTTTATGCCAGACTGGAATGGAACTACATATACACTTCCTTCTTATGATATCATCCCTGCAGATGCTTCTGTTGATGATTTGTATTTCGCATTTGAGGTCTATGATAATAACTCTGACTATAATAATGGCGGTGAGGGTTTCCAGGGCTACCTGCGTTATGAGCTATGGTATACCAATAAAGATCCTAGTGCAGCAAGTGGAAGTCCTGATGTTTTGTATGAAAACTTTAGTTGGGTAGACTATAATGCAGGAACCTTCTCGAATCCTGACGGTCCTATCTTGCAGGATGTCGATGGAGTAGCTCATCAGGGTATGTGGTATCGTCATGCAACTAAGTTAGGAAGCATGAGTGCTTATAAGGGATTAACATATAAGGATGTATATGAGAAAGGATTGGGTATGGTTCGTATCATGAGCTTTACGCAGGGTTCAAAGTCTGGTAAGGTGGATGTCTATATTGACAATATCCGACTGATTCATGTCAAAAAGTAACAAATGCCATAAAATAGAATAGCTATGAAACTAAAGAAAATAATGAGTATGATGTTGCTCGCCGCAGCAGTTCTGGGCTTCCAGAGCTGCAGCGACAGCGATAGCGGCGGCAGCATGAGCAAGAACGACTTCACTGCTGATGGTACTGTGCTCACGCTGAGCCATGATGGTGCTATTGTACAGGAACTCAACCTGTCGATGGGTGAGTTGACATCTTATATGATTTCTGTTAATTCAGATGGTGGATGGAAGGCTTCTGTGCCTGCCGATGATACCTCCTGGGTGCATATCACTCCGCATGAGGGTTATGGATGGGCAGTGAATGACGCTACTGTTACCAATACCAAGGCTTACGTGAAACTGAAGGTAGACTATAACGAAGGTGAGGCTCGTACCTCTGCTATTACCTTCACCACAGGTAATCATACGGCTGTCCTGACCATCAATCAGGCTGGCAGAGGTTCTTCTACTGACCCCATCGAGAGTGCATGGGATATGGTGGCAAACCTGAAACTGGGCTATAACCTCGGTAATACCCTCGATGCCAACCCATGGGGCGACTGGTGGGATCCTTCCACAAAGACCGTCAATGACTGGGAAACTTCTTGGGGACAGCCTACTACGACACAGGAGATTATCGATGCCATTGCAGCGAAAGGCATTAATGTCATCCGTATTCCTGTTACATGGTATCCTCACATGGATGAGAATGACGTCATCAAAGAGGAGTGGATGGCTCGTGTAGAGGAAGTCGTCAACTATGTACTGAAGGCTAATTGCTACTGTATCCTCAACGTACAGCATGACACAGGTGCCGCCAATGGACGTACGGACGGAGGTGCATGGCTC
>Ga0310690_10009267_pt1 | contig 12361 bp, 14 predicted proteins | sample AusTroGonzalo_MG_2_FD_207661 | JGI IMG/M metagenome (GOLD analysis project Ga0310690, IMG submission 207661) | Bovine rumen microbial communities from tropical cattle in Woodstock, Queensland, Australia - Gonzalo_04 (v2) (version 2) | ecosystem: Host-associated > Mammals > Digestive system >...
TCCTTCACGACCGAGACCGACCCCGACAGCGGCCTTCCGGTCACGTCGTTCATCCACGGCGCTCCCGGGAAGAACACGGCGTTCCTCAACTCGGCGTCGCAGATCGGCGTGAAGCTCACGAAGGAGAGCCACACGATCGACGGCGTCTCCACGCCCAACGGCGCGCCTGGCTATCTCCAGCTCGTCACGGCCTAAGGAGGCGACATGAGGAAGATGCTGGCAATCTTCGTCGCGTTCGCGTCCGCGCTCTGCGCGGATGCGGCGCTCGACGTCATCACCCTCGGCCACGGCGAGAGCTTCGAGGTCGCGCGTCCGGCGAAGGTCGCCGCCATCGAGTGCTTCTCGGACCCGACGAACGGCACCTTCAGCCTCAAGCGCGAGACGGTGCTGTTCGGCGAGCGCCTGGACGTGTCCGAGCACGCGTCGACGAACCTCGCGTACTACGTCGTGACGACGAACACGCTCGGCGTCGCGTCGACCAACGTCCTCTCGCGGCCGCACCCGGTCCCATATCCCGACACGATGACGGGCTACTGGACCAACGCGACCGTGACGGCTTGGGCGACGACAAACGCCGTGCCTACAGTCTCCGCGGCGTTCACCAACGCCGTCGAGGCCGCGACCTGGCTCGCGCCAGGCGACAGACTGTTCACGCTTGAGGCGGACACATTCCGCGGCAAGCTCAACATCTACATCGAAAAGTAAAGGAGTCCGCGCCATGGAGGCAAACTGGAGAACCGTTGACGAAACCGACCTCGCCGCGACGCTGTCGCAGGGCGAGATAGACGCCTTTCGCGCCGACGGACCCGTCGACGGCTCCGATCCCGTGGCGCGGCTCCTCAAGTCCACCGTCGAGACCGTGCGCGGCTACATCTCCTGCAACGGCGCGGTCCGCATGGGGCCCGCGGCAACTCTGCCGCGCGGCCTTGTCGGCCCGGCGATGGACTACGCCGCAGCGAAGGTGCTGCGCCGGCAGGACATCCCGCTCAACGACGACCGCCGCAAGGCGCTCGACGCAGCGGTGGAACTCTTTGAGAAGATCGCGAGGGGCGAGATCACTCCGGAGAGCTACGCCGACGACGGACAGCTCGACGACGACTCCCGCCCCGCAAGCGCGCCGGCATTCGGCGAGGCCCGCCCGGAAAGACTGCTGGACTAGAGGAGCGAAGCGAAATGAAGAAATTCCTGACATTGACCTTGGCATTGGCATTTGGTTGCAGCGGCTTTGCAAAGACGTTTGACGTCGATGTTTCTACCGGCAGACCCGCAGCGGCGAATGAGGCGTACTACCACGGCGAGACGATAGAGTTCCGCGCCGTGCGGGGAAGCGCCGTCGTAACTAACATCACGTACGGCTGCATCTACTACCAGACGAACGGCATGGACCAGGTGTGGTGGAAAACCGACGGTCTTGTGTTCCATCCGACCAACGACGTCGGCGCGGCGAGCTACCGCTTCTTCATGGAGGGCCGAGACGAGATCGGACGCGACTGGCACGCAAACGGCACAATCAGGATGCTGCCGTCGCCGGGCTTCACGCCTAGCGCAATCGAGCTGCCTGTCCGGACACTCGACTTCGCGACTGTTGAAGTCTCCAACGCGCCGTGGCTGGAGGAAGAGACCGACCCGAATGTTCCGGGATGGGCGAAAGTCGCGAGGCCGCCCTACCTGACGGAGCACCAGCAGCTGTCGGCGCGCTACACCGAATGGACGGTGACGCCGTCCACCGTCATGAACCCCAACGAAGGTGAGGCGGTCCCGGTGACGCTGGCCTGGGAGGAGAACGGATGGCACTTCTTTGACGACGGCTATATGACATTCGACGAGCCGTCCAGCACGGACCCCGCCGCGACGAACGTCGCCGCGACGATCTACGGCACACCCGTCGTCGCCACGCGCCAGGCACTTCCCGGCTACCAGCTCGGCTCCGATACCAATCACATCCTCGCCGCTCAGAGCGATCTATCGGCGCTCGCGGCAGAAGTGCCGCGCTTTGCGCAGGCCGCAACCAACTACACCGACGCCGCGACGAACGGGCTCTTGAAGGCGAACGAAATCTCCTCCTGGGCGAAGGCAGCGACAAAGCCGAGCTACACGGCAAGCGAAGTCGGCGCGACAACTGCCGAGGACGTCTACCGACTCATTGCCGGGACGAACGTGGTCCTCGTCGTCACGAACTACAACTCGGCCACGCACGCGCCCTCGATGAAGCTCCAGCATCTCGACCCGCAGTCGGGCGAGTACGTCACCTACTGGGACGAGACGCGCCGTCACGGCATGACTCTCACGAACGCGATGCACTACACTGACGCGGCGATCGGGACATGCGCTCCTGCAGCCTGGAGCGGCACGACGTCCGGACTCGGAGCGGAGGCACCGGCTGGCGTCACGTGGATCTCCACGCCAGAGACGGTGATCGCGGGTGGATACGAGTACGAGAAGGTAGTGACCTCGGCGGGCGCTGTCTGGGTACTGACGTCGAACGGACTCTACACCGGCCCGACAACGAACTCCTACTTCCGCGTCGCCGCAGCGGACGGGACGGAGCTGTTCTCGATCGAGAAGACGGACAGCTACCTTGTCGGCGTGAATGCCGACGGAATCACAACGTCCGGAAACACGGTGACGATCCCCTTCAACGTCGTCGCAAGCGAGCATCCGTATCTGCGCGCGTCGCGGACCCTCGTTAATGCCGACTGGGTGAAAGAGACCGAAAACGGCTTCTCGTGTCCCTGGGCGTCCGTCTCCTGGAGCGGCACCACCGGCGCGTACGTCGCGACTATCACGACCTCCGAGCCGCAGGCGTTCTTCTACTTCGAGTACCTTGTCGAAGGGTCTGCCAAGATCAAGAACTCAGCGAAGACGGACCTCTCCGGCGGCATCATCTTCAACGGGACGACATACTTTCCCGCGGTCAACGGCAACAAGCTGGAGTTCGTCGCGCCATGAACATCGTGATCGCCATATGCCTCACCATCCTGCTTGCGATGGCCTTCGTCATCGCGGCGGCCGGTGGCATTGCCGCAGCGTGGCGAGGCCTTGACCGTCGCCGCGGCACTTTTGCCGCGCTCGCGGCCTTTGCCGTTGTCGCCTCGATCCATGCGCAAAAGCCTGGTGTGCCATCGATCACGATCGACCAGCTGCTGCGCGACGCCGGCTGCTACGCGACAAATGACGTCTTCCACGTGGCCGTCGAGAACGCGCCCAACTACGCCGCGCTCGACTTCTCGGCGAGCCCGGTACTTGTCTACGCGCGCGAGCACGGAAGCTCCGCCAACTGGGTCGAGCTGCTGCCTCGCCGCCTGTTCGGCGCCCTTCCTGCGGACTACGCAATCCAGGGCGCAACCAACTACGACTACCTCGTATATCTCGACTACATCCCGCCGTCGCCCGTCCATACGAACGGCGTCTTCGAGCTGCACGGTTTTCTGCTCGATATCGAGCGCGCCGGCGAGCGTTCCGCCGGCTTTATCAACTCAATGCCACGATTGGAGATGACGCCATGAAGAAATCACTGCTTGTACTGACTCTCTGCATCTGCGCGAGCCTCGTCTTCGCCGACGAGCCCGCTACAAACGCCACGCCGATCGTCGCGGAGACTTTGTTCGAAGATGGCTCGACGAACACATGGACGGCGGCAGACCTTCAGCAGGCTCTCGGCCTGATGAACAGGAAATATCACAGAGAGCAGGCGACCGACGCCGGCCGCGTGACATGGCACGGCAAGCGCATGGGCCAGTATCTTCTCGACGACGGCAACGGCGGCCAGTGCCTCGTGCAGCTTTACGAGGACGGCTTCGCCTGGACGAACGCGGCAACACGCGTCACACTGAAGGATCCGGAAGCGGCGGCAAAAGCAAAGGCGGCTGCAGAGGCGCGCCAGGCCGAATGGGAACGTGCGAACCTCCCGCCCGACGTCGCCGCCCTTCTCGCCGCCCGCCGCGCCGCAGCCGCCACCAACACCGTCACCGTCATCGTCACCCCATAGCCACTCCGCAACATTCCACTTTACACTTTAAACTTAAAACTCTTATGCACCTGACGATCACGATACCGCCCGCGCAGCTGCGCGACGTCCTGCCGAGTGAGCGAGAGCTTGCCCAGGCTGCCGGACGCGGTGTATCGAACATCGTCAAGCGGCATCTTGTCGAGCGTGATCAGCGCGGCAGGTCCGACGGACTTCCGCGCACCGGCTACTACGGCGACGCGGCATCCGGCGTCACGACGGAGATGTCCGGCGCAACCGCCGTCATCACCATCCACAAGGAAGGCGTCGCGCTGCACTACTACGGCGGAGTCGTCTATCCGACCGAGGGCCACAAGGCGCTCGCCATACCGAAGGTCGCAGCTGTCGCCGGGAAGCGTCCGGCCGAAGTCGATCCCGACCGCACGAAGTTCGCGCTTGTCTGGCCCAAGGGCAAGACCGCAGGAACGCTGCGCGACAAGGAGACCGGCGAGGTCGTGTATCTGCTCGTTCCCAAGGCGAAGATCCCGGAAGACAAGTCCATTCTGCCGACCGAAGACGAGATGGTCGAAGCCGGCATGTCCGCGATGGAGGCGATACTATGACCGAATCGGAACTCATCCTCAAGAAAGCGCTCGTGGGAAGCAACCTCGACAGCTCGCAATGGAACCAGATACAGGCTGGCTTCAGGAACCGCGCGTTCTTCTCCTCTCGCGTCGCCGAGGTCAACATCCTCGCCGCGATGCGCGACAAGGTGCGCGAATACTCCGAGGGTGGCAAGGACCTGTCGAAGATCCGCATGGAGTTCCGCGAAGAGCTACGCAAGCTCAAGTACTCGCCAAAGCCCGGCGAGGAAGGCACGATCCACGACCTCTTCAGCCAGGCACGCATCGACGTCATCATCAAGACAAACGTCGCCCAGGCGCGCGGCTACATGCAGTACGCCGAGGGAATGAGCCCCGGCGCGTTCGCCGCGTTCCCCGCGCAGGAGTTCACGCGCATCGCGCACAGGCGCAACCAGCGCGAGGACTGGCCGCAGAGGTGGGCGAAGGCGGGCGGCAAGACCTACGGCGGCAAGATGATCGCGCTCAAGGACGACCCGGTGTGGGAACGGCTTTCGGTCTTCGGTAATCCGTTTCCGCCCTTCGACTGGGGCAGCGGCATGGGCGTCCTCGACGTGGACCGCAAGACCGCGATCCGGCTGGGGCTTATCAGCGACGAGGAGCTCCGCGGCAAAACCGCCGCGCTCCGCGAAAAGCCCCTTCCCGACTTCAACCGCGACATGCAGGCTTCCGTGCCGAACCTCCGCCATGACTCGCTCTGCGGGCAGGTTCTGAGGAAAAATTTCGGGGACCAGGTGGTCATCGAGAAGAACACCGTCCATTGGCAGGGGAACCTGATACAAGACGTGTTGCAGGGCAAGCGCAGCAAGGCAAAGCTCGGCGAGGCGACTTTGGCAATGATTTCAAAAATGCCGGAGTCCGCGCCGCAGGAAGACATCAACGCGATGCGCAGGATGAACCCGTCGTTCAACCGCGATACGTTCATAAACCATGCCGTGAAGCACTCCGGCGGGAATGAAGAGCGGGTCAAGGACAATATCCCCTGCGAGCAGGCCGACTACGAGCTCATGCCCGCCGTGTGGTATAACCCCGATCGCATCATAAAGGGAACGAAGCCCCATCATTATGTGCTTGAGCTCGAGACGTTCGACGGCGGGTTCCTCCAGCTTGCGATAAACGCCATGCGCGGCTTCTCAAGCTACTACAAAACAAAAAGACCGCTGGGAGCAGCGCCGGGGAATGCACCCATTATCCCGCGAGGGCCTTAAGACGCTCTGAACCAACGGACACGGACATAATACCATAAACCACTTCGGAAAGGCAACGGCAAAATGAAGATCAAGGAATTTCAGGAAGCGATAGCGAAGGAATTGAACACCCTTGACGAGCTTGTGCAGGGCGGCTGCAAGGCCTTTGCAGAGGACTCCCGGGAAGTCTACAAGGAGTCCGACCAGTACATCCAGAAGGGAAAGATCGCCGTCGTCGTGGTGACTCCGGACATGCAGCGCAACGGCGACTCGGCCGCGGGCATCCCCGCCGAAACGCAGCTCCTGGTGCAGTGCAGTGAAAAGCCCGCCGTCGCGCGTAGCCAGTCCGGCGTTATAACCGCGCTCGATGCGGCGGAGATCGTCATGCACGCGCTTGACGGCTCGCAGTTCTGCTGGCTCTCGACGCGTCAGACGATAGACCGCCAGGCGGGCGTGCTGACCGCGACCGTCACCTTCGCGACGACAATCCACCTCTCATAACCAAACCCAAAGGAAAGGAACAAACATGGCAACTACACCAGCAACGGCGACTGCCGAGGAATACGGCATCGCGACAACCACAAGCAACATCACGGTCGAGTCGGAGAGCATCGTAGACTCTCCCCAGGTCGAGACGGTCCCGGACCAGAAGAACGCGGTCACCAAGGAGATCAAGTACGACAAGCGCACCGACCTCAAGCTCACCTACCGCGGCACGAAGCTGACGGAGACGGCGGGCCAGAACGGCGAGAACTCGACCGTCACCTACAACGGCGTCAAGTACTACGTCGACAGCCACGAGGCGGCGGGAAGCTATAACGGCCTCAAGCGCTACAACCTGAGCGCCCACAAGTTCGACAACGCGCCTGCGCAGTCGTAAGCCATGAGCAAGTCGAACCCCAGGAAGGCGATGGCGGCGGTACTGCCGCTGCCGATTAGGTGCGGCAAGGGCGTGACTGTGCGTCCCATGACGCTCGGCATGTGGGCCGCGCTCGAGCGCATAGGCTCTCCGCTCGTCACAGGCAAGGAGCCGAAGGACGCGCTGGAGCTCATCCCGTCGCTCTACCTCCTTACGCACGATCCGCGCGAGGTCTTCCGGGGCAACGTCGTCGACCTCTCGATGCAGTGGGCCGACACTGTGCCGGTCGCGACGATGGACGCCATCCGCCGCGCGTGCTACCGCCAGATGAACGCCGCGTTCGACGTCATGCCGGAGGACGACCCAAAAAAAGCGACAGGCGCGGCAACGACGGCTGGATTGCCGCGCTCGCACACTGGGCAGCCGCGACCTACCACTGGGGCTTCGAGGAAATCATGTGGACCGTCCCGCTCTCCGCGATCTGCCTCCTGCGGCGGCAGACGCAAAGGGACAAAAGCGGCAACATGACGATCTTCCCCCTGTCCGAAATTGAGAAGATAGACGATGGCGAAGAAACTCACAGTTGAAGTAGACGCCGAGACCACAAAGGCAAAGCGCAAGATACAAGAGCTGGCGGAAACCGGCGGGTCCTCGGCGGGCGCAGACGCCTCGCCCGCAATCGACAAGGCGGCACGCGCTCTCTCCGGCGCGGCGGAGAAGACCTCTCGCTCGTTCGGCAAGCTCGACGAGGCGTCGCAGGGCATGAACCGCCAGATGATCTCCGTCACCCGCGCGTTCGCCGGAATGGCTACCGGGCTTGCCATGAGCTACGCGTCGCGATATTTCGAGGAAGGATCGACGGGGAGAAACGCGATGGAATACGGCGGCGCGATGCTCGCTGGCGGCTCCTCGGGGGCAATGGCAGGCGTGGCGTTCGGTCCTGTAGGGGCTGCGATAGGCTCGGCTGGCGGTGCGGCCATAGCTGCAGGCAAGACATACCTCGACAAAGAAGGCGAGATGGAATCCCGCCTTGCCGACTTCGAGAAGTCCGAGAGGATTTTCGCCAGCATATCAGCGTGGCAGACGAAACTGCGAGAACTCTCGGAGCAGATGAACACCGAGGAGATCAAGACGATACTCGCGAACTTGAAGAACACCGAGCAGACCTTCAAGACGCGTACAGTCGAGGCAATCAAGGGGGAGAGATACCAGGAGGCGGCCGACTATCAGCGCAATCTCGGCGACGTGCGGCAGAGGCAGCAGCAGCTTGAGGCGATTCTGCGCCAGGCAGAGGCGGAGGCGAAAAAGCCGTCCACGCCTGAGGCGCGCGCATCGATGGACGCCCTCGACTCGCTCGCCCGCGTCGGCGGCAACTTCTCCGGGAGCGATCCGGGGTTCCGCGACCTCCAGCGCGTCAACGAGAAGCAGGTCGCGCTGCTGGAGAAGATCGAGGCGAAGACCGGCAAGGGCGCCGGGACATTCTAAAGGAGGCATCTTATGGCATGGACACTACCAACTGGCGTATATGCTCAGTCGGACGAGACCGTCGGACGCACTCAGCAGGGCGACGACACGCGATCGTTCAACTACAAGGGACCGTTCGCAACGCTGGAGACTGCGGCCGCGGCATTTACGACTAACACAGCGATCGTCACCGGCTGGTATTATAGCTCGCACAGCTTGCGCCGTGTCGCGGGCGACTACGGCGTCCTGACCATTGAATGCACACCGCATCCGACGTCCGGCGAAGGGACCGAGCAGAGCCCGACGGTCACCGAACCGCTGAAGGACATCTGGTCCATCAAGTCTGTGCGAAACGATGTCTCAATCATGGCCTACTGCGGAAGCGGCGAGAACATGCCGAACCGGGCGCTGATCGAGGCATGGATGAAGGAGCCGGACGGCCAGCTCGCGAAGAACCACCAGTTCCGCAAGCCGGACGGCGAGGTAGTGCAGCTGACGGAACACGCCGCGACGATGGACCTGGTGCTGAAGATCGAGAAAGGCGTCGAGGCCGTCATTCGCTTCTATCCCGTCGTGACGCGTACGCGCACCTACGCAGTCTGCCCGCCCGCGTGTCTGGAAAACGTCGGCTTCATAGACACGCCGCCCGCACCGTCCGGGACGGCGAAAAGCCCGACCGGCATAGGCACCGCAGTGGCCGCGCACCAGTGGCTCAAAGTCCAGGACGACGCGCAGGAACTGTCCGACAGCAAGTGGACTCGCACCGAGTCCTGGATGGGGATTGCGAAGTCCGACAATCCGGACGACTCGCCCTGGGACGCCGACCTCTACGGCGAAAGCCGCTGGTCCATGCCGTACGACCACCAGAACGACACGCAGCAGAACGCCGGGGAGTCATAACCGCCATGTTCGACCCGATTCCAGATCCAGTATCCGGCAAGTCCATCCTCCCGTGGGCTGTCCCGGTCACGCGCGCGCTGAACTCCCTCGGCGACAAGGTGGGCGCGCACGCGCGCAACGAGCGCGACCGTCGCGGCGGCTCGTCGCCGGACATGGGATGCTGGAAGATCGTCGTCGGATCGCGCACAGAGAACGAGGGCGAAGAGGACGAGGCGACCGTACCGGTCCGTCTTTTCGCCAATCAATTCTACCTCGACGGCAACCTGGTCCGCCAGCTGCAGCTGGAAGACGCCGTCGAGGACTTCGTATGCCAGGGCGAGTTGGAAGACGGCGAGGATTACACGACCGCCGACAAGCCTTTTGTGGCGCTCAAAATCCCGACGACTGCAGTCTCCGCCACGAATCCGGAGCTAGTCGGCTACGCCACAGCAGAGGACTTGCAGACAGCTCAACGAGACGTTGCTTTTGTCGTTGTGCCTCTCTACAAATTCACGCACGACGGACTTGTTGCGGTGGATTTCCGCAACTGCCCGGCAATCCAGAATACGGAGATGTTGCCGTGATTCTCGCCATCATCCTAGCCGCGATCATCACGGAGCAGAACAACGTCGGCACCTATGCTCCCGACTACGCCACCTTTGACGGCAATTCCGCCGGCATCGCGGCCAGCTGGATACCCTACGGCACCTACACTGGCGGCACCGGTTCGACCGAATACACCAGGGCGACGTCGAACCTTGTCGGCGTCGTGGCCTCGGTCTACGACGGCTACCAAGAGCGGCTGCAGATGCCCAACATCCCGTCCTGGCTGGCTGGCGATCCGTTCCCCTGGTACTACCCGACGCCACCGGCCACGAACATCTACGCGAATGCCGGCGACTTCCTGCAGGCTCTGCATACCAACTACACACAGCGAATTTTGAACGCCTTGAACCCGGGGCGCGCGCTCGTGTTCACCTGCGAGCGCGGAACTAGTTGCTACACCACTGAACACCAAGGCATTGAGCGGATGCTCGCGGAGACAGAAGAGTACTGGCCTGGCTCTGGAGATTGGTGCTATGTCAACGGGGGACTTGCAGGCGACCCCATCTGCCACAAGTTCGCCTCGCGCGCTCTCGATGGCCTAGTCGGGCGGACTGGATCCACAGAACCGCCGATTGGCACAAGCTGGTCCACCAATCTCCCCTTCAGGGTAGAGGACAGCGACGCCTGGAATCTGACGTGGCCGACATTCTCAGCCTTGACAAACGACGTGCATTTCTTCCCCGCCGGGACAGGCGGCTACCATCATTGCGATCGGCCTTGGAGCCTCGGAATAGGAAACGTTTCAGGATTGTGGGGACAGGATTTCTTCGATGCTGCGGACGACTTGATAACCAACATCGTGCGGCGTTGCCTGCCGATCACGATGGAGGATGTGCTCTCTGTCGACACAGGGTTCTTGTACGAGGTACCGCCTGTGGAGACTAACAGCTATTGGACCGTGAGCGGCACTCTAGGCGACTTCACGTGCCGCCTCGTAGACGACTACGGCCAATTCGACAAGCGTTATTTGGGGCAGGGCACCGACACAAACTATTTGTGCGAGGTGTTCGTTTCGAGCGGCACGGAAAGCAAGTACCTCGACCTCTCGGTGTTTCAATCGGGCGTCACCGACCGGACGTTCTATGGCTGGGATTATTACAACCCAGACGTCGACACATACTACATCGGGCCAGACGCATACTCTCCTACGTGGGGATCCTACGATGCCCGGCGGACAAGTCTCGCAACCTCCCGCGACGACTTCGCCCACTGGCGCAACTACACAACGCGGCTTGATTGGAAACGCCTTGGCATCATCTGCCAGCTCGAGCGCCAGATGGAGCTGACATACTCAGGATTCGAATGCGACCAGGACATGTTGACCTTTTCATACGAAACCTTCACGGGGACAATGCGGTTGACAGCCGACGTACCGGTTGTCCTGACCACGCCCAGATCCTCATCTGCCCTGACAGTGGAAATCCCGGTCTCCAGTTTCTCCTGGACGGGAACGACGAACTTCACACACTCGACGACCAACGCCACCGGTTGGTGCGTACCGACTGCACGGTGCGGCAAGTCGTCCGTGGGAGGCAGCATCTACAACGCCGAGAGTTCGGTCGACAACACTTTCGTGCCGATCATCCTTACTAAATCCGACCTTGAACAGCTCATCCAAGCATGCGGCATCCCTCAGACATTGTCGGGCGCAGGCAAGTTCAGGGGGTATTTCAGCCATGGCGAATCTTACTCGCCCCCGGCCGCGCTAATCAAGCTGAATGGCTGCGAAATTTTCGACGGCACCACATGGAACAATCAGGGCGAGTCCGGCTGGCTATCGCTCTGGGTGCCCAACACCAACTACACGGCTCGCCTGACGTGCGAGATTAACCGGTTCATACCGGCTGTCTGGACTCACATTCATGGCGACGCCGAGTCTGCAAGACTCCTCTCTAGGATCGCCGAACACGACTATCCAGTCTCGAACGTCTGGGCGCAGGCGCGGGTTGCGTCACAAATCCGGCCATCCCTGGAAATGATGATATCCCTGACCGGCGACAAGGCGTTGGACTATGTCCGCGTTTACCAATACGACTTGATTACTAGCAAGCCAGAGGAACTGAACTGGGATACCTTACAGCCCTACTCGCCCTACAGGGGCCGGTGGTTCAGGATGAATCCCCTCGCGACTCAACAAGCTACGAAACGGCAGAGCGATCTGAACCGCTATATAATGCTCGCGAACCTCGACAACGAGGTTAAGCAGAAGTTTGCCGACCTGGCTGGCTTTTCAATCGCCGACCTTCCGCAGATGGCTCAGGTGTCGCTCGACGACAAGAATGATGTCCTGTCCGAACTTAGCGTCAAGAACATCACTGCCACATTCGGGATTGGCTCTCGCGCCAGGGAGGTTCACTTTGTCGACGGCGACATCATCGCCAACAATGGCGTTTTAACCGATATCACGTCCGTGCGCGTCTACGACGAACGGGGTGAGATTCTAGCCAACCTCACCGGCAGCGACCTGAACGTTGCCATCCGCTCTGCAGGATGGATGTTTGATACCGTTGACGCGGACACCCACACAAATGCAACCGCAGCGGCGGTGGTCGTCGACGGTCATCAAGCGCAGATGATCAAGACGCTCTGGCGCTTTAAGAACCTCCGCGACCCGACTCTTTGACCCTTGCGAGTGCCAGACCACCGCTCCCCTCCCGGCAGGTGGACCTCTCGCAAGGGCCTTTTATCCCCCTTGCAAACCCCCGTCAAACCGTTTGCACTTTCTCACGAACTTGATTTCCACGTCTCAAATTGCTTTGCGCGATACAACAACGTTTGC
>Ga0310690_10009268_pt1 | contig 12360 bp, 9 predicted proteins | sample AusTroGonzalo_MG_2_FD_207661 | JGI IMG/M metagenome (GOLD analysis project Ga0310690, IMG submission 207661) | Bovine rumen microbial communities from tropical cattle in Woodstock, Queensland, Australia - Gonzalo_04 (v2) (version 2) | ecosystem: Host-associated > Mammals > Digestive system >...
GAAAGGTGGTGCGCCCTTGCCCGCTCGTGCGGCATCCGGTACTTCGAGGCGGCGCACCTTTTCACCCAGTGGGGCGCGAACTGCACGCCGAAGATCGCCGTCACCCGCGACGGGAAAAAAGAGAGTTTCGGCGGCTGGGAGCTGGCCGCGGATTCCCCCGAGTACGCCGACTTCCTCTCGGCCTTCCTCCCGGCGCTGTGCCGCTGGATCGATGCGCACGGTCTGCGGGAAAATTTCTACTTCCACTGCTCCGACGAGCCTCATGCCGAGCATTGCGAAAGTTACGGGAAGGCCTTTTCGCTGATGCAGAAATATCTGCCGGGGAGGAAACTCTTCGACGCGCTCTCACGCCCCGAGGTCTATGCGGCAACGGGCCGGCGGACGATCCCCGTCGTCTGCGAGCGCAGTCTCGACCTCTTTGCGGAGGAGAAACTGCCGGAACGCTGGACCTACTACTGCTGCGAGCCCTTTTCGCGTTACCCCAACCGCTTCATCTACATGCAGTCGTGGAAGAACCGCGTTCTCGGCGCGCTGCTGTACCGGCATGACATGGAGGGATTCCTGCACTGGGGGTTCAACTTCTATTTCTCCCGGCTGTGCCGATTTGCGACGGATCCCTTCCGGACGACCACGGCGGGCGGCGCCTTCCCCGCCGGAGACGCCTTCATCGTCTACCCCGGTCCCGACGGCATCCCGCTGGACTCCCTGCGGGCCGAAGTCTTCCACGACGGTCTCCAGGACATGCGCTGTCTCCAGGGTCTGGAACAGGAATTCGGCAGGGAAAAGGTCTGCTCCTTCCTCGACGGTTACGCCCGAAGCGGCGTCTTCTCCATGACCGATTTCGCCGTGCCGCCGGAATTCTTCCCTGCCCTCCGGCTTTTCAGCTGAAAAAACCTTGACAGCCGCCTCGTTTCGTGGTATATTAGCGGCTTGATGCCATACGATAAGTGCGCGTCTGAAAAACGCGGTGAGGGAGAGAAAGTCATGCGGATGAACGGATCGATCTGGCGGACGGCGGTCTGCGCCGTGCTGGCCGCCGTCGGCGCAACGGCCGACGACCATCTTTTTTCCAGCGTGTCCAGTGAGGGGATGACGTTTCACGCCTCTTTCGACGCCGGGACCGCAGCGAAAAAAACCGTCCCCGCGGGGAAGCCGGCCGAGCGTTTCGCCCCGGGACTCAAGGGGAACGCGCTGGTCGCGGGGCGCGACGAAAAAGGCGCTTACGGTCTGGAGCTCCCCGCGGAGAAGACCGTTTCTCCGGAGCGGGGAAGCCTGATGTTCTGGATGAAGGCCGAAGACTGGAAAGTCACCGACAAAAGTTTCAATCTGCTGTTTTCCATGCGTTCGCCGGACAACCGTTACGGTCTCTTGGTCTACCGGCCGGGGGCGAACACGCTGCAGCTGCTCTTCAACGACCTGAAAGACAAAAAAAACGACTTCGTCCGGTACCCGCTGAAGTCGAAGTTCACGGCCTCGTGGCACCACGTGGCGGCGGTGTGGACCCCGGAAGAGCTGACCCTCTACGTGGACGGGCTCCCCGTCGGGAAGAAAAAACGCACCTTCTCCTGGCCTGCCGACCGGCGTCCGAAAAGTTTCCGCATCGGCTTCAGGGGGTGGCAGGTGGAGAAGGGCCTGACCCGGATCGACGATCTCAAAATCTTCGACCGGGCGCTGGACTCTTCCGCGGTCCGGGGAGAGTTCCGCAAACTGAGCGCGGCGGGGCCCGCCGGCAAGTCCCCCATGCTGACGGTCGGGAAGAAAAAGCCCGTGACCGACGGCCGCATCGCGCCCGGCGAGTATGCTTCCTCCGGCACGGGTTTCTGCGGCAGGGGCGGTTATCTGGCCCTCCAGCAGAGCTTTTTTCACCTCTCCCATGACGGGGAATACCTCTACCTCGGCGTGAAGTCCCCGCAGAAAACGCCTCCCCGGGCGGAGGCCGCCGAACGGGACGGCAAGTGCTGGGAGGACGACTCCGTCGAGCTGTGGCTGGAACTGCCCAACCGCCACTGGTACCAGTTCATCTTCAACGCCCGCGGCACGGTCTACGACGCCCGCTTCACGGACAGGACCGACCCCGGCTGGAACTGCGAGGGCGTCAAAACGGCGGGGAAAATCCACGACGGCTTCTGGGAGTTCGAAGCGGCGATCCCCCTTTCTCAGCTGGAAAATTTCAAAACCGCCCGGATCAACATCGCCCGGACCTTCCGCAATGTCAAAGAGTTCACCGCGCTGGGCCTCGGCAAGACCGGCGGCTACGGCGACAGAAGCCATTTCATTCCCCTGACGCTGACGGACCGGGAGGACTTTTACGCCGTCAACGCCCTCGGCGATCCGGCCAGGGGCAAGATCGCGGTCGACATGCTTTCGGCCCTCCCGGCGGAGATCTGCTACGCCACCCGGGCGATGACGCACCTGCGGGAAAAGATCGCACCCGTCAACGGCCGGATCCGTTGCCGCGGCGCGTACGAACAGGACGGGACCGGTGTTCTGACCATCGACATCCCCGGTGTGTACACGGGGGTCTTCCGGCCCCGGCCGCAGACACAGGTTCGCCTGGAATACATCTGCACCGACACGAAAAAGAGGATCCTCGAGACCGTTCTGCGCAACGACTCGGGCGTCAAGGGCACGCTCCTGCTGAAACTCGCGGAGCGGGGCCGTCCCGACGGAAAGGTTTTCACCCGAAAAGTCCCCGTTACCGGGCAGGAGATCGTGTGGACGGTCCCGTGGGACGTTTCGAAGATCCCGCAGGGGGACTATGATTATTCCATGCGCTTCACGGATCTTCAGGGCGAAGCCGGAGCCGAATTCGTGCAGTGGTACCGGATCCCCGGGGAAAAGAATCCGTGGGACGACACGCCCGTCGGTCTCTATCCCGGTGAAGTGCCCGCTCCCTGGGTCCCCCTCAAAACAGGCAAAAGATCGGTGGAGGCCCTGACCCAGAAATACGAACTGGGCGACTCGGGCCTGCCCCGGCGTCTCTGCGCGCTGGGCCATGAGATCCTGAGCCGTCCCGCCGTCTTCATCCTGAACGGGAAACCCCTGAAATTCACCGATATCGCCCTTGCGAAGGCGGCCCCCGACCGGGTCACCTTTTCCGGGACAGCAAAGAGCGGAGACATCCTGGCGAAAGTCGACGTTTTGGCCGAATACGACGGCATGCTGTGGTTCGACTTCACCTTTTCCGGCAAAGGGTCGATCAACGATCTGTACGCCGTCTTCCCGCTGAAAAACGAATTCGCCCGGGAGGTCCACGGCTTCGACCGGGGAGCCTACAGGAGCCGTTATCCTTCGGGCCTCGTCCCGAAGACGGGCTGGCGCAAAAATCTCTACAGCCGGCCGGCCTTCTGGGTCGGCAGCGAGACGGCGGGGCTCTCCTGGTACGCGGAGGACTTGAGAGGCTGGCGTTTCTCCGATCCGGCCCGGACCCTCGAACTGCTCCCCAATGATAAGGAGACGGTCATGCGTCTCAACATGATCGACCGCCCGGTGAAGCTCGAAAAACCGCGGCGCATCGCCTTCGGGCTCCACGCCACCCCCGTCCGGATCGTGGACCGGGAGGCCCGGGCCTCCCGCTTCAATCAGGAGTGGGGCTGGTCCGACGGTTCGCTCTATTACAATTACCTTGACTCCGGCAAGGAGTTCTTCGACGCCAAACGCCTGAAACACCACCAGAAGCGGTACCAGCGCAAACTTAAAGAGGAGAAGCTGGACCACTCGCGCTTCTTCCTCTACATCGGCTCCAACGGGGCCTCGCCCTACTGTCCGGAATGGGGCTGGTTCGGACGGGAGTGGGCCGGAGGCAAAGTCGGCAACTACATCGTCGAGTACAACATCCCCGACCTGGCCGCCCGCAACAAGTGGGTCTGGACCTATTCCTGCCTCAACTCCAAGTCATTCCGGGAGTTCTTCCTCCATCAGCTCGCCAACATCCTCCGCGATCCCCGGTGGGATGTGAAAAATCTCTACTGCGACCTCTGCGGGCCCCGCATGTGCGACAACCGGGAACACGGCTGCGGCTACACCGACGACGACGGCCGCTCCTGGGGGACGCTGAACGTCCGCGGCGGCCGGGATTTCCACAAGAGGCTTTACCATTTTCTGCAGAAGACCCATCCCGGCGGCAAACTGATGTTCCACGTTTCGGGACAGCCCGCCGTCATGGCCCTCCACGCCTTCGCCGCGGGGGGCAATTTGGGCGAGACCTGGTTCGAGAACGATTTTCAGGCCAAAGGGTTTTCTTACATCGGCATTTTCACGCCCGACATGTTCCGCACCCAGTGCTGCGGGGCCAAGTGGGGCTATCAGATCTTCTACACGCCCCAGTTCCACCGGGCCAACAAGCAGCTGGGCACCGGGCGGGACAAACTCTACCGGGTCCCGGATCCCCTGCCGGAGATCAAGCGCGCCTACAGGCATTTTCTGGGCTATCTTCTGGTCCACGACGTCAACACCTTCATGGGGGCGGGGGACCGTTACCTCGATGACCTCAACAACCTCTACTGGAAGGCCCGCCGGGAGTTCTTCGGCAGCAATTACGGTCTGGGATTCATCCCCTACTGGGCGGAGAAGAAGCCTTTCTCCCATGATGCGGCGCTGCCTGTCATGGTCTCGGCCCACGTCAAGGGCGGCCGCTGCATGCTCTCGGTCATGAACGACACCGATCAGGCCCGCAAGATGAAGATCGATCTTGCGGGCTTCGGGGAGCGCTTCCGGCTGGCCCCCAACCCGGAGGGGACGGCAGGACGCCTCGAAGGCCATGTGCTTTCGGACAAAGTCCCCGCCCGGGATTTCCGCGTGTATTTTCTGATCCCTGAAAAAGATACAAAATCCAACACTACAGGAAAGGAATGATGGTATGAAGAGAATGATCCAGTTTTCGGAGCGGCGTTCCCACGGGGGAGAACGGGCGTTTTTCACCCTGATCGAGCTCCTGGTCGTGATCGCGATCATCGCCATTCTGGCGGCGATGCTGATGCCCGCGCTCAGTCAGGCACGGGAGCGGGGCAAGGCCGTGACGTGCATGGGGGCCATGCGCCAGCTGGGGCTCGCGCTCATCACCTATGCGGACGCCTACGAGTACTTTCCCGCCTGCGAGGATCAGCGCTACCCGGACAACAAACTGGCGTGGCTGCGTCTTCAGCTCACCAACAAGAGCATGTCGGCCAAGTTCTTCAAGACGGGCTGTCCCAACATCGGCGACCGCGAGCGCTACGCCCGGACGGTCCTCAACAAGACCTACATGACCGACGGTTCGCTCTACTGCTACGGCTACAACGCCTACCTGGGGCGCTACGCCTCGGACGGTTCCCTCGACCCCAGCAATTCCCAGAGCGCCGTCATGGGCAAAAAATACGGTTACTGCAAGCCGGGGAACGTCCTGAACCCGTCAAAAAAATTCATCGCCATGGAGACGGCCTCCAACTACACGGGCCGCATCGTCCGGTGGTACGTCTCCGTTGCCGACCTCTACCGCGAGCCGAATTTCTGGGGCCACTCGGATCGCGCGAACTTCGTCTGTTTCGACGGCCACGCGGAAAGCCACGGGTACAACGAGTTTTCCGCCGACGACAGGAAGGCCCAGGCGTCGACCTACCTCGCCCCCGACGAGCGGTGACGGCCCCTTCCCTGACCGCAGCGAGGACGAAACATGTTCAGTTACACCGGATATTATCTCGACGACGGCGTCGTTCCCAACCGGGCCTTCGACCTTTTCATGCCGGAAAAAGTGACGCAGAAAACGGTGCTTTTCTTCGTCCACGGCGGCGGCTGGGGCGCCGGAACGCGGAGCGAATACCACCCCATCATGCGCGCCTATTGCGAACGGGGCTTCGTCTGCGGATCGGCGGACTACCGGCTTCTGGCCCCCGGCCGGCCGGGCAAGCTCTCCTCGGTGGATCAATTGGGCGACGTGCGCGAGGCCTTCGACGGTTTCGTCACCGTTCTCAGGAAGCACAGGATCCCGCCGCGGATCGCCGTCTTCGGCACCAGCGCCGGAGCGCATCTGGCCTCGCTGCTGCTCTGCGCACTCCCCGGGGAGTGCGGAGAAAAGTGCACTTTGAAACACCCCGAAGTCCGGCCCGCCTGCGGTCTTCTGCAGTCCCTGCCGGCCACCTTCGAGCCCTGGCCGGAAGCCTATCCCGCCATGTGGGGCATGATGGAGCGCGCCGCGGGGGGCGTCTACGAGGAAGAACCCGAAAAATTCAAAAACGTTTCGCTCACGCGCTTCATCCGTCCGGACAACCCTCCCCTGTTCCTCATGCAGTCCGGGTTCGAAGGGATGTTCCCCAACTACCTCAATTCCCCGCTGCTGCGCAAGCACAAAAAGTGGGGCATCCCCTCCCGGGTCAAAACCTACAGGTGCGCCGAACACGGTTTCTTCTACAGCCTCGCCCGGCCGGTCCAGCGCGAAGCCTTCGAGGACATCATCGATTTCGTGACCTCCCTCGAAAAAAATTGAGCCGCGCCGAAAATAAAACGCGCCGCCTCTCCGTTAAGTGAGCAACGGGATGTCCGCAGCCGGACATCGGAGAAAACTTGCCCCGCGGGCGCCGTTTGCGGCACGCGGGAACACGGAAGACCCCGGCGGGAAACGTTTCCCGCCGGAGACGGAAAAAATTTTTCAAAGAGGAGACAGTTGTCATGATTTCTCAACCCGGAGACAAACGCGCGGCTCTGATCGCGGCTCTGGTCGCCTTTCCGGCGGCCTGTCTGGTGACGATGGTCGTTCACACGTTCGTGCCCATCCCCAAACAGAACGTCATAACGGGGTACACGTTTTTCGAGTGCATCGACGCCCCGGCCGTCGATCCCGCGTCCGAAGATGCGCCGAAAGGGCCCGGTTTCCACAAGAAAGGCATGCCGCCCAGGGGCGAGTTCCACAAGGGCCCCGGACCGAAGGGCGAGTTCCGCAAAGGTCCCGGGCCCCGGGGAGCGCTTCACAAAGGTCCCGGACCCAAGGGCGAGTTCCGCAAGGGTCCAGGGCCCCGGGGGGCGTTCCGCAAACCTGCCGGGGGTGAAGGCCCGAAGGCTCCCGCCGACGGCGCCGCTCCCCGGACCGAGCTGCTGAAGAAGATCGCCGGCCTCACAAAACAGCGTCTCGAACTGCTGAAGAAGGATCCCGGAACGGCGCCCCGCGAACTGATCCGCGCCGAGGCCGACTGTCTGCTGTGCGAAGCGGCCATCCTGCGCAGCGGGAAGAGGATCCGCACTTTCGGGCCGGCGGCTTCCGATCTGGCCGTGAGAGCCGTCGCCGCGAACAAAATCGCCGAACTGGACAAGGCCGCACTGGCCGCGAACAAGGTGAAGCCCGACACCGCGCTCAAGAGCGAGATCGCCTCTCTGATGCTGGCTCTCCAGCTCCAGAACAGCCGGATCAGCAGAAATCCCGACTGGCAGAAGGCTTTCGAAGCCTACGGCAAAAATCCCTCGGCGGAGACCCTCAAGGGCCTGATCGAAGTCGAGGGCGCTGCGATGGCGGCTCCCCGTCACCGCTGAGACAAGGCTTCCGCCTCCCGGGCGGAGGGGGCGTCACAGTCCCCGCCGCCCGGCCTCCCACGCGCGGATCTCGCGCATGATCCCGGCATTGGCCGAGGGACGGACCTCGAGAAGACAGTCGTTGAAAAGCTGGAACGTGTAGCGTTTCGCCCCCGTGGCAAAGGCCCGCTGCCGGATCTTCTCCGTCAGACCGTTGAGATCGGCGCCGCTGAATTTTTCCGTGACGGCCGCCGTTCTTTCCAGAAGACCGCTGTCGATGGGGTACTTGACGTCCCTGAAATTGGCCTTGAGGATCTGGAGCCGGGCCTCCGCGTCCGGCAGATCGACGAAGATCTGCACGTCGAAGCGGCCGCTGCGCAGAAAGGCCTCGTCGATCATGTGCGGCACATTGGTCGCTCCGATGAGGAGCAGATGGCTGTCGTCATGTTTCCGGACCCCGTCCAGCTCCTGGAGCAGGATGGAGATGACCTTCCGGGTGGTTTCGTGGAGTTCATCCGTCCTCTTGTGGAACAGGGTCTCCAGTTCGTCGATGAAGAGGACGGCCAGTTTGTTTTTCCTGATCTCGGCAAAGATGTTCCTGATGTTCTGCTCGGATTCGCCGACGTATTTCGAAAACACATCGGCGGCGTCGAGGGTGAAAAAGGGGATCTTCAGCTCCCCCGCCACCGCCCGGGCCAGAAAGGTCTTGCCCGTTCCGGGAGGCCCGTAAAGCAGCATGCCGCCCCCCGGCGTGATCCCGTGGCGCGCCGCCTCCGCCTTGTCACGCAGAGGCCGGATCATCCGCAGCATGATCTGCTCCTTGGCCTCCTTCATGCCCGCCACGTCGCGAAGCGTGACATCGGGGATCTCCATGGCCTTCGGAGCCTTCGGTGAATCCGGATCCCCCGGTCCCCGGATCCCGTCCGCGGCGTTCGCCATGACCTTATCCACATCGGAAGCGCTTTTTTTCCACGTCTTGTACGCGAAACAGAAGGGCAGCAGCCAGACGAGAGCGCTCAGGCCCGCGGGAAATGACAGCTTCGTCAGCAGCCAGCGCAGCGCGAACCAGCAGACCGCCGCCCAGAGAAGCAGCAGAAGAAAGCGGACACAGAAGACCACGCTCTTGTGCAGTCCGACGGACATTTTCATCTTTTCCGGAAGCAGACCGGCCAGTTTGACGGCGAGGACCGAAAGAACGATGAACCCCGCGGCGAAGACGACGGCCCCGGGCAGCGTCATTCTGCCCGGAACGACGAAGAGGGAACAGATCTTGTTCAGAGGCGTTCCCCCGCCCGCCGGTGCGAGAAAAGTCGCGACGATCCGGTCCGTCAGGACCCTGTGGAACGGGATCCAAAAAAACTGGGCGAACAGCGCCGCGGCGTATCCGAGACTTTTCGCAGGCTTGTTGGCGCACAGACCGTCAAGCACGCCCACCGGCAGGAAAGCCAGAAAGAAAGCGTAGACCCAGTTGCCCCGGCCCGCCCAGTAAAACAGCGCCGCAAAAAGCAGAAAAAACAGCCCTCCGCCGGGAAAAAGCGCGGGAGCTTCCTCCCGCACGGTCTGAACGTTGTTTTCTTCCATGTCCTCCCCCCCTGTAAGCAAAACTTTTTTCGGAAAAACACCGACTTAAAATAGCACGGAACTCCCTCCGTTGCAAGCGGCTTTCAGGAGAGGATCCCTCAAAACGCGGGGGTGCGGCGGCGGCTGGAAACGGATTCCTCCGAGGTGCCCGCGCTGACCAGTTCGTAGAGAACGGCCCGCGCCTTGCCGGGCGCGGGGCGCAGGATGCGTCCCAGACGCTGGACATGCTCCCGGGCGCTGGCGGTCCCGGAGATGACGACGCCGATGGAGGCTTCGGGCACGTCGACGCCCTCGTTCAGCACCTGGCTGGTGACGATGATCCGGCAGACACCGCTCCTGAATCCGTCGAGAAGTTCCTTGCGTTCGGCACTTTTCGTCAGGTGGGTCATCACCGGCAGAAAAAAGGTCCGGCCGATGTCATAGGCCGTGGCGTTGTCGGCGGTGAAGACGATGATCCGTTCATCGGGATTGCCGCTGAGGATCTTCCAGAGGACGCGCATCTTGGCCCGGCCGGAGCGGGAGATGCGCTTCTGTTCCAGATAGGCGGCGAAGACCTCCCTGCCGCCGGGCGTCCGGGCGGCGAGCCCGATGAACCGGTTCCACCCGCCCGGGAGAGAGAAGGAAATGCGCCAGCGCTTGAGAAAGGCCGTGTAGACGGCGCGGTTCCTTTTGTATTCGGCCTCCTCGTCGGGATCCAGCGCCGTCCGGATCTGGCGCACGTCGTAGGAGGAGAGGACCTTGCCCTCCAGCTCCCCGATCCCGACCCGGCAGACGACAGGCCCCATGAGATCTTCGAGGACCGCGGCGCGGTCATCCGGCAGGTCGGGCGTGGCGGAGAGTCCCAGCCGGAAGGGCGCAAGAGACATGGCCGCGGCCAAACGGGTCTCGGGCCCGGGCAGATGGTGGCACTCGTCGGCGACGAGAAAGCCGAAACGGCCGCCGATGAACTCCATGTTCAGGACGGCGGAGTCGTAGGTGCTGACCGTGATCTCCCGGATCTCCCGGGAGCCGCCGCCCAGCATGCCGATGCCGCGGCCGAAAAAACGCTCCAGCACCCCGGCCCACTGGGTCATGAGGTCGATGGTGGGGACCATGACGAAGGCGGGACGCTTCAGAAGAGCGATCGCGCTGACGGCCAGGATCGTCTTGCCGCTGCCCGTGGGCAGGGCGGCGACGCCGCGGCAGCTGTTGTTCCGCCAGGCGGCGAGGGCTTTTTCCTGATGGGGCCGGAGCGTGATCTTTTCCCGCAGTTCCAAGTCGTCGACCGGGGAAAAATCCTTTGCCCGGTCTTCGAAGGGGATCCCGGCGCGGCAGAGCGAAATGACGATCTCCGCGTAATCGCAGGCCCGGGCCCGGAAGGTCCCCGTCCGGGGGTCGGCTTTGACGAACGGGAGCAGAACCTCCGGCGGACCGCCCGGTGGCAGACCGTCGAATCCCAGGGTCCCCGCCTGAAAAAGGAGCCTCATTTCTTCGCCGGACGATAGGCCGCTGCAAGACCGGTGAGAAAGGCCCCCAGGAGGGCGAAACAGACGATCAGCGCGACGGCGAGATACCCCGAGGCGATCTTGAGCAGCGGCAGCCCCATGGCGCCGAAAAAAAGACAGCCGCAGGGCGCGAAACGCACCCCGCGGCGGCAGTCCGGAACATCCGGCGTGACATTTTCCTCAGCCTGAAGCAGTTTCAGCCGCAGCTGCGGATCGTTTTCCGGATCGACGGACGGCATGGTTCTCAGATGCCGAAGTTGAAGATGGGGAACACCGGCAGGAACCCGTCTTTGATGTAGTTGATCAGACCGAACTGAACGCCCTTGCCGTGAGACACGTTGACGATCCCCAGCTGGACGCCGTTGCTGTCATTGACCTGACCGTAAAGATTGCACTGGACGCCGGAGAGCTTGCCGCCGTTGACGCAGACGCCCGCGGCCTGGAAGCCCATGACGTCTTTGGCCCGCGCGAAGGCAAGTCCGGCCTGGAGCCCGTAGACGTCGGAGGCGAGACTGACCAGACTGCCCTGGATCCCCATGAGGTCGCCGGTCTGGGAGTAGACCAGCGTGGCCTGCAGGCCGCGGAGCAACTCCCGGTTGATACAGATGACGAAGGAGGACTGGAGCCCGTCGCAGGTCTTGTCATAGCAGCAGACCCACGACGCCTGGATGCCCTTGGCCTGTTCGGTGCCGGAGTAGAGCCAGGAGGCTTCCAGACCGTAGATCCGGCCGATGCCGCAGGTGATCGGCCAGCCGGATTTGATGCCGTAAACATTGGAATTCATGGCCGCGCTGGGCACGTGGGGCAGGAACGCGATCTGGAAAAAGGTCCACTGATCCACGGGTCTGAGGCCGTCGCCGGCGCTTTCCCGCACCTCTTCGGGGGCGGCCTTCACCGCTTCGGCTTTCTCGCCGGCGGCGGAAACGACGACCGTTCCGGCAATGACGGCGGCGAAGATCAGAAACAATTTTTTCATGGCGATGTCATCCTTATGGGTTTTGTCCGTTCAGAAACGGCAGTTGATGATGGGCATGAACTTGACCGGACTGTTCTTGATGATGTTGACCAGTCCGATCTGGAAGGCGGAGTCCTGCGCGACGTTGACGATGCCCAGCTGAAGGCCGCTCATGGCGTCGATGAAATTCACCAGAGCCAGCTGGAGACCGCCCGCCTTGGCGCCCCCAGAGGCGATGAGGCTGCACTTGATTCCGTAGACCTCCTCGCTCCCGGACCAGAAGAGGGAGCCCTCGATGCCGTAGACATCCGCACCGCCGCACATGGGCGCGCCGACCTTGAAGCCGCAGACCGTGGTCTTGGCGCACCCCTCGGGGATGCCCTGCGTGAACATCAGGGAAAAAATATCCCATTCTCCGGCGGAAACGCTGAGTGCGCTCAGGACCGTGACCGCCACGACTGCCAGAAATTTTTTCATACGTTGTTCTCCTGTTGTTTTCCCATGACGGGAAGAAATCGGCCCGCATCCCGGAACCCCGGCCATGCTGCGCCGTTCTGCTTGAAATCACTGCCGCGGCATGGCGGCAAAACCCTTCTGGAGCGCCTCCTCGGTCAGGGGCTCCTCGGAGAGGGTCCCGTCATTGAACTTGCCGTAGGCGACCATATCGAAATATCCGGTCCCGGTGAGGCCGAAAACGATGGTCTCGGCCTTGCCGGTCCGCTTGCACCGCAGAGCCTCGTCGATGGCGACCTTGATGGCGTGGCTGCTCTCCGGCGCGGGCAGGATGCCCTCCACCCGGGCGAAAGCCGTGGCGGCCCGGAAAACGTCGTTCTGGGTCACGGCGACGGCTTCGAGCAGTCCGTC